>Ga0116146_1002826_pt1 | contig 14942 bp, 16 predicted proteins | sample AD_JPNHG2_MetaG_FD_89748 | JGI IMG/M metagenome (GOLD analysis project Ga0116146, IMG submission 89748) | Active sludge microbial communities of municipal wastewater-treating anaerobic digesters from Japan - AD_JPNHG2_MetaG | ecosystem: Engineered > Bioreactor > Anaerobic > Digestate | place...
AAAAAAGAAAATATTCCTGCAATAATAGAAAAAATTGAAGATTGTTTTGAAAATTTTGACGAGAGATATAAAGATTTTGATTATTACAGACAAGTTATAAAACAAGAACCTGCAAAATTTATTGAAGATTTAAAGAAGATATTTGTATTAGAAAATTTTAAATAAAAAGCGACCTATCCTAAGATATCAATAATTATTCCAACTTATATCTGTGCAGATTTATTGGCACGAGCAATAAGCAGTGTTTTAAATCAAAAATTATAAAACGAGAGATTGTTTTTAAAAATTAATAAGTTTAAAAATATTTAAAAAAATTAAAAATTTATGAACGTATCAGTCTTAGAATTTTTTATAGAAAATACAGAATCTGATGAATTTGAAGGGAAACGGGTTATTGAAGTTGGAAGTAAGTATGTTAATGGCAGTGTAAGGCTATTAATAGAAAAATTTTTAAAACCAAAAGAATACATAGGGGTTGATCTAGAAAAAGGAAAATTTGTTGATGTTGTTTTGGATGCTGAAAAATTAGTAGATTATTTTGGCAAAGAAAGTTTTGATATTGTTGTTAGTACCGAATTATTAGAACACGTAACAGATTGGCGCAGCGTTATTAATAATATGAAAGAAATTCTAAAAAAAGACGGATATATATATTACTACTCGCTCTAAGGGTTTTCCCTATCATGCCTATCCTTATGATTTTTGGCGATATGAAGTTGAGGATATGAAAAAAATTTTTGAAGATTTTGAAATCATTAAAATAGAAAGCGATTTAGAAACGCCGGGAGTATTTCTCAAAGCAAAAAAACCGAATAATTATTCTAAACCAGTAGATTTATCAAATATTAATTTATACTCTATAGTTTTAGGTAAAAGAACACAAAAAGTAATAACTAATTTTTCTTTTTCTAGAAAATGTCAAATTTCTTTTTATAATTTATTACATATAATTAAAAATAAAATATCTAAAATTATTTCGTTAAAATGAATCCTAAAGTTTCAATAATTATTCCAACTTATAGCTGTGCAGATTTATTGGCACGAGCAATAAGCAGTGTTTTAAATCAAAAATTATAAAACGAGAGATTGTTTTTAAAAATTAATAAGTTTAAAAATATTTAAAAAATAAAAATTCCTGAAAAATGAATGATAAATAATTTCCAAAAAACAAAAATATATCTCGTTATTGTTACTTATAAAACAGAAGAAGATAGTTTAGAAAAATTATTGAATAGTATTAAATTTCAAGTTGATAAGGTTTTGATTGTAGATAATACACCTAATTTTACTAATGGATTGGAAAAATTTAGAGACGAAAAAACAGAAGCTATTTATTTAAATGAAAATACTGGTATTGCTTATGCCCAAAACTTCGGCATAAAAAAAGCCATAGAAGAAGGGGCAGATTTTATTATGCTTTCCGATGACGATACTCTGTATCCGGAAAATTACGTTAATGAAATGTTAAAAGTTTTTCAAAAAAAGAAAGAAGAAAAAATTGCAGCGGTTGCGCCATCTTTCAAAAATGTTCTTACAGGGAAAAAAAATTCGTTTGTTCTAAAATCAACTATTGGTTTTAGAAAAATTTGTCCCTCAAGCGGTTATTATGAAATTTTTCAAGCAATAGCCTCAGGATTAATTTTAAATGCAAAATATTTAAAAGAAATTGGGTTAATGAATGAAAAATTATTTATGGATTATGTTGATTTAGAATGGTGTTGGCGAGCAATTAAAAAGGGATACAAAATAATAGGGAATGCCAATGTGATAATTGAACATAAATTGGGAGATTATTCTAAAACAATGAGCGGAAAACAGATTTTCCTTAGGAATCCCCTGAGACATTACTATATTACAAGAAATAATACATATTTAGCATTATATGACAATGATTTAGATTTTATTTATCGAGGTTTTCTGTTGATTAAAAGTTTCGGATATTTGATTGGATATCCTTTGTTAGCCAGTCCATTTTTTAAAAATTTTCAGTATTGTCTGTTGGGATTTTGGCATGGGGTAACTAAAAAAATGGGGAAATTGAATGAATAATTGTAAAATAAGAGATGAATTAAATTGAATGACGACTTATCGCTATAACTTTTTAATTAAATTTCTTGCTACTGGATTTTTTGGCAGTTATTTAATTCCTTTTCTTCCCGGTCTTTATGGAGTAATTTTAGGGATAGGCTTTGCTTGGTTAATAAATTCTCTTTCTGTTATTCTAAAAATAATTATTTTTTTGGTTTTAACGGTTATTAGTATTCCTCTTTGTACGAAAGCAGAAAAGGTTTTAAATAAAGGAAAAGACCCGAAAAGTATTGTTATTGATGAAGTAATCGGAGTTCAATTTGTTTCAATTTGGTTTAATCTGTTTCAGAAACTAACCATTTTCTCTTTTAATGTTCCTCTTTGGCTTTTATTGTTATTAGTTTATGGATTTTTTGACTCTGTGAAGCCTTTCCCCATTAAAAGAATTGAAAAATTATTTTCTGGCTGGGGAATAGTGTTAGATGATTTAATGGCCGGATGTTATACTGTTATTGTTTTATACTTATTTATTGTTTTATAGATATTATCGTTATTCTGAGCAAAGTCGAAGGACCTCATAACAATCTCAAATCTCAAAAAAATCTCAAATCTACATCTTACTGTCATTGCGAGGAGCGTAGCGACGCGGCAATCCCTCCTTTTTGTCATCGCGAGGTTACCCAAAGGGCAACCGTGGCGATCTCCCCGCAGGGGGTTTCAATTGAAAACTGACAAATTGAAAATTTTATTAAGGCACCTACCTTCGGTAGAGATTGCTTCGCTTTGCTCGCAATGACAAAGGGGTGGGGGTCTCGCATTCGCGAGAGATTCTTCGGCCTTTGGCCTCAGAATGACAGAATTAACGACATCGCAAGTCGTTAATTGGCTTGCGATGTCCAAACTATGGCATTATAAACTTGAATTGATCTTATTATATGAATAATGATTTAAAGCTCTCAATAATTATTGTTAGTTATAACACAAAGAATTTTTTAAAAGATTGTTTAGAATCAATTTTTCAAAAAATCAAAAAAACAAGTTTTGAAGTTTTAGTTGTTGATAATGGTTCGATTGACAAGAGTGAAGAAATGGTAGAGAAAGAATTTCCGCTGGTAAGAATTATTAAAAATAAAGAAAATGTTGGTTTTGCTAAAGCCAATAATCAAGGAATAAAAGAAGCAAAAGGGGAATATATTTCTTTATTGAATCCTGACGCTCTAATTTTAGATGATAATATTAATGAACTCATAGACTTTTTTGATTCTCAGAAAGAAATAGGAATAATTGGCCCCAAAGTATTAAATGCGGATTATTCTTTTCAAAGACAATGTAAAAGAGGCTGGCCAACTTTTTGGAATTCTTTTTGTTATGTATCGGGTTTGTGGAAAATTTTTAATAAAACTCCTTGGCAGAAAAAAGTTTTTGGCGGTTATTTCTTATTAGATAAAAATGAAAACGAAATCAGCGAAGTTCAGCAAATTAGCGGTTCAGCAATGATTGTTAGAAAAAAAGTATTTGAGCAGGTTGGCTTATTAGATGAAAATTATTTTTTATACTGGGAAGATAGCGATTTTTGTTTTCGGGTTCAGGAAAAGAATTGGAAAATTTATTACTATCCATTTTTTAGGGTACTTCATTATGGTGGCAAAGGCGGGACTCAAAGGCAACCATTAAAAAATTTATGGTATTTTCATCGAGGGCTTTTTATTTTTTATCGAAGATATTTAGCTCCAAATTCATTTTTTTTGATAAATATCTTTTATTATTTATTAATTGGATTTATGTTTTTATTTAAATTGTTTATTAACCTTTTTAGAAAAGAAAAAATCATTGGCTCAGTTAAACCAAAAGCTGAAATCAATTCTTAATTTAGTTGTTGAGAATTATAAAAGAGTTTTTTGCTCTCTTGAATTTTTTTAAATTTGAGGTAAAATAGAAGTACTTGGTTAAAATAAAGTTGACCCAAGAATTTAATTTTTAATATTAATTTTTATGACAGAAGAAAATAAAGAAAATAAAAAAAATCAGCCAAAGGAAAAAGAGAAAATAGAGAGATCAGAAACAAAAGAAGCAAAATTCTTTAAAAAGCAGTTAACTGCTTTTTTGGTGGTTTGTTTAGCGGGGTCTTTTGTTTTTGGTCTTTTAGGAGGAGTGGCTTCAAGATATTTTATTCCTTCTTCAGAAAATGACGTTTTTCTAAAAGGAATAACTACTGTTTCTAATTCTAATGAAAGCGTTGATCAGAAAATCATTAAAGCAGTGGAAAAAAGTGAAGGAGCGGTAGTGAGTATTGTGGCTACTAAAGATGTGCCCATAGTAGAACAATATTATATTAATCCGTTTGAAGATTTTTTTGGTTTTCCTTTTGAATTTCAAATTCCTCAATATCGTCAAAAAGGGACTACGAAAAAAGAAGTTAGTTCTGGTTCTGGTTTTATTGTTTCTCCTGATGGTTATGTTATTACCAATAAACACGTCGTAGAAGATGAAAGCGCCAGTTATACTCTTTTTACCAATGACGGGAAAAAATACGAAGTGGAAGTTATTGCCCGCGATCCGGTTGAAGATTTTGCTGTTTTAAAAATTAAAAGCGATATTGAAACCTTTCCTTTTTTAACTTTAGGAAATTCAGATCGTCTTGCTTTAGGTCAGGTAGTTATTGCTATTGGCAATGCCTTAGGGGAATTTAGAAATACGGTTTCGGTTGGAGTAATTTCTGGTTTAGCCCGTTCAATTCAAGCCAGTGATCCAATAACCGGAGAAGCTGTAGTTTTGAGCGATGTTATCCAAACTGATGCGGCTATTAATCAAGGCAATTCTGGCGGACCTCTTTTGAATCTAAATGGTGAAGTCATAGGAATTAATACGGCAATGGTTTATAGCGCTCAAAATATTGGTTTTGCCATTCCTGTTGATAAAATAAAAACATCTTTTGAACAGGCAGTCCAAACTGGTGAAATAAAAGTTCCTTTCTTGGGGGTTTTCTATCAAATTGTGGATCCATCTTTACAGGAAGAAAAAGGGTTGAAAGTTGATTATGGGGCTTTAATTGCTGAGTCAGAGGAAGAAGGATTGGCCATCATTAAAGGATCACCAGCAGAAAAAGCCGGATTAAAAGAAGGAGATATTATTTTGGAAGTGAATGGGCAAAAAGTAGATGCTAATCATGACTTATCAAGTTTAATTCGGCAATACAAAGTGGGAGATAAAATAACTTTGAAAGTTTTAAGAGGAAATGACTATTTAAACATCGAAGTTGTTTTGGAAGAAAGAAAATTAAAACAATAAAAAAAATAAAAATAAAAAAACACTATGAAAAAAGAATCAACTCATAAAATCTTTCTCGTTATTAGTTTAATTCTCATTGCTTTATTGGCCTATTTAATTATTTTAACTTCTCAAAAAGCCAGTGAAGATGAATATACGGCTGTTTATTTAAATACTGGTGATTTGTATTTTGGTAAAGTTGTTCAGTTTCCTAAATTTGGTTTAAAAGATGTTTGGTTTTTACAAACTCAAACTGATCAAACCGGCCAAGTGAATTTTACTTTAGTTAAATTTACTGACGCTGTTTATTTGCCGGAAGACAGATTAGAGATTAACAAAGATAATGTTATTTGGATGACAAAATTGGATAAAAGCAGTCCGGTGATTCAAGAGATAAAAAATAGTCGGTTAAATAATACCCCTAATACCCAAGCGCCTGCTAGTCAAGTCCCTCAAACTCAACAAGTTCCTCAAACGCAACAGGTCCCTCAAACTCAATCTCCGCAAGCAGAAGGAGGACAAGCGCCGTTAATCAATCAGGGAGAAGAGGGTTTAATCATTAATCAATAATCATTAATTATTAATTATTAATCAATAATCAAAATATGCCTTTAGGAAAATTTACAGCTAAAGCTCAGGCAGCTTTAGAAAGAGCCCAGCAAATGGCTTTGGAAAGAAATCAGGGTGAGATGCGGGTTTTGCATCTTGCCTATACTTTAATTGACGAAGAAGATTCCACGGTCAGAGAAATTTTAGAAAAAGAATTACAAGTTGATGTTGAGGCTTTGCTTAAAGATTTATTGTCAGAAATTATTCGATTGCCAAGAATTTTTTCTGTGGGCGGAGCAGCGTCTCAGATGTATCTTTCACCAGAAATTGTTAGTGTTTTGGAATCAGCTACCAAAAAAGCTTTGGAAGATCAAAACGAGTTTGTTTCCCCGGAGTATCTCTTTTACGGGATTTTAACGACAAAAAATTCAGCTCGGGAAGTGCTGAATAAATATTCAATTGATAAAGAAAAATTCTTGCAATCGTTAAGAAATTATTTAGGAGATGATAAAATCACTGATGAATTTCAGGAAACGAAAGAAGATGTTTTAGAAAAATATACTCAAGATTTAACAAAATTGGCTGAAGAAGGAAAATTAGATCCAGTTATTGGCAGGGAAAATGAGTTGAGAAGAGTAATGGAAATTTTGTGTCGCCGAATGAAAAATAATCCTATTTTAATTGGTGAAGCCGGTGTTGGGAAAACAGCCGTTGTCGAGGGTTTGGCTCAGCTAATTGTTAAAAAAGAAGTGCCGGAAAACCTTCAAAATAAAAGGATTGTCTCTTTGGATTTAGGAAGTTTAATTGCGGGAACAAGATTTCGGGGAGAATTCGAAGAAAGATTTAAAAAATTGTTGAAAGAAATCAAGAAGAAAGACAATGTTATTCTTTTTATTGATGAAATTCATACTTTAGTAGGCGCGGGAGCAGCTGAAGGGGCAATTGATGCTTCAAACTTATTAAAACCAGCCTTAGCCAGAGGAGAAATAAGAGTAATCGGAGCAGCTACTTTTAAGGATTTTCGAGAATATATTGAAAAAGATCCGGCCTTGGAAAGAAGATTCCAGTCAGTCATTGTTGAAGAACCTTCAATTGAGGAAGCAATTAATATTTTAAGAGGATTAAAGCCAAAGTATGAAGCCCATCATGGTTTAAAAATTACTGATGAAGCAATTATTCAGGCAGTTCAACTTTCTGTTCGTTATATTACTTCTCGATTCTTGCCGGATAAAGCCATTGACTTAATTGATGAAGCCGCTTCTGCTTTAAGCTTAGAAATTCAAAGCAAGCCCTTGCCAATTGCTGAATTAGAAAAAAAGATTAAATATTTAGAGTTAGAAAAAGAGGCCTTGAAAAAAGAAACTAAAGAGAAATCAAGTCAGAAGATAACTAAAAAATTAGAACAGATTAACAAAGAATTGAAAAAATTAAAGAAAGATTATGAATCTCTTTTAAATTTATGGGAACAGGAAAAGAATATTTTTGAAGGAGTAGCAAAATTGAAACAGGAAATAGAGGAATTAGAAAAGAAAGCCGAAGAATTAGAAAGAAATTCTCAATTGGAAGAAGCAGCAGAAATTCTCTACGGGAAAATTCCTGTTTTAAGGAAAGAATTAGAAGAGAAGGAAAAAGTTTTGAACTCTCTTCCTTCGGAAAAAAGATTTTTAAAAAATGAAGTCACTGGTGAAGATGTTGCCAAAGTTGTTTCTCGCTGGACAGGTATTCCTGTGGCCAGAATGCTAGAAGAAGAAACTAAAAAATTAATGCGAATGGAAGAGGAATTATCGAAAAGAGTTGTTGGCCAGGAAGAAGCAATTAAAGCTGTTTCTAAAGCCATCAGAAGATCAAGGGCTGGTTTGTCTGAAGAAGATAGACCAATTGGCTCTTTTATGTTTTTAGGACCAACTGGAGTAGGAAAAACCGAATTAGCCCGGGCTTTGGCAGAGTTTATGTTTTCTGATGAAAAAGCAATGATTAGATTAGATATGTCTGAATATATGGAAAAACACAGTGTGGCGAGATTAATTGGTTCTCCTCCGGGCTATGTTGGTTATGAAGAAGGAGGACAATTAACTGAGGCGGTAAAACATCGGCCTTATAGTTTAATTTTGTTTGATGAAATAGAAAAAGCCCATCCAGAAGTTTTTAATATTTTGCTTCAAATTCTTGATAATGGCCGTTTGACTGATGGTAAAGGCCGGACAGTGAACTTTAAGAATACAATTATCATTATGACTTCGAATTTAGGCGGAGAATACGTGAGAGAAATGGCTGGTTTAGGTTTTAAACTGGAAGATAAAAAAGCTAAAGAAATTGAGGACAGAAAAGAGGATCTGAAAGAAAAAATTATGGAGAGTTTAAGAGAATTTTTCCGGCCAGAATTCCTGAATAGGATCGATGAAATTATTATCTTTAATCCTTTGTCAATGGAGGATTTGAAAAAAATTATTGATATTCAAGTTGAAAGAATTAATCAGCGGCTAAAAGAAAAAAACTTGGCTATTTCTTTAACGGAATCAGCCAAAAAATATTTTGCCGAGAAAGGTTATAGTTCGGAATATGGCGCGCGGCCATTAAAGAGATTGATGGAAAAGGAGATTTTAGATGTTTTGGCTGATAAAATTATTAATCAGGAAATTGAAGAGGATAGTAAAATTGTAATTAATTATCAAAAGGGCGGTTTAGTTTTTAAGCCATTAAAGGGCGTTTTGGTGTAGCTTATTAATTGATGATAAAAAATTATCAGTTTAATTTAAAGGAATTGGTGTTTTTGGCTGGTCTTGTTTTTATCCTTGGCTATTTTGTTTTTTTTAGCCAAGGTTTTTCTTTTCTTTCTTTGTTTTTCTTTTTTTTATTTTTGTTGCTTTGGAAAATCATTAGCGGACTTTCTTGGTTTAATTTTTTTTCTTTGTTTGTCGGGATGATAAATTTAATGATTAGTTCTTTTTGGCTTGAAAAATGGTTAGGAGGTATTTTAGCTTTAATTTTTTTGCTTATATTTTTTAAAAAATACACTAGTCCTCCTTCGGATTTATTATGGCGGGAGTTTCTTTTAGTGTATCTTTTTTGGTTTTGGACAATGAACGCCTATAGCCTTTATTTTTTAGCAGAACAGCCTTTTCTTTACTCCCTAATTTTTTATGCGGTTGGCTTAATTTCTTTTCTTCCGTTCTATTTTCTTTTTCGCTACGAAATTTTTTCTTTGGCTCGAGAAAAAACAAAAATTATCTTTTTGCTATTAATTCTTTTTAATTTAGAAATTTTTTGGCTTTTAAGCTTCTTTAGTCTTCCTTTTGTTCTTTTGAGTACTCTGGATATTTTAATATTTTATAGTTTATTTTATTATCAAAGTTTATTTAGGGTTTATAAAAAAATAGCCAAAGCACAATAAAGCCTTGTTGCTTGCAACAAGGCTTTTTAATTTTCAATCAATTTTGAAATGTTTAATTGTTCGGCTATTTTGGGGAAAATTGAATTCAACTCTTCTTTTTCTTCTTTGGTGAAATTTTTTAAAACTAATTCATCGGCTTTTCGACGTCGGGATTCTTGTTTTGGCCGAACGCCAATTCTTATCCGGTAAAAATTTTTTCCAAAGTGATTGATGATTGATAATACTCCTCGATGGCCAGCTGCTCCGCGGGAAAATTGGATTTTATATTGGCCAATTAGTAAATCAGTGTCATCGTGGACTACTATAAAATCTTTTTCCTCGGCTTGGAAGTATTTTTTTAGAGCCGAGAAGGTTTTATAGGACTCATTCATAAAGTTTAAAGATTTAGCCAGAATAATTATTTGGTCTTGATAAGAAAAGGTAGTGATCACTGCCTGAACCTTTTTATTTTCCTTAAAAGGAGGAAAATTTTTTTCTTTTTGAAGCCAATTTAAAAATAGATGACCAACATTATGCCGGTTATTTTGATACTGCTTATCAGGGTTGCCAAGTCCTAAAATAATAATTTTATTGGGATTTTTGCTCATCAATAAGAGAATAAATAAAATTTTGAATTTCTTCGTAATTTTCTAGCCCTGCTTTGGGAACAAGAGCATAAACATATTTTCCCAGACCATCATAATAACCGCTCGAGACCAACAATTTATTTGGCTCATAAGCTGAGATAATAGTCCCTTCTATGGGGTAATCTTTCACTTCTTTGGCTAAAAGCAAAAGATTGGTTAAATCAGTTAGGCTGAAACTAGTGAAATAATGGCCAGCTAAAGATTGCCAGATTTGAACCCAAGAAATAATGGAAGAAGAATCCAATGACTGAGCTTTTAAAGCCGAAAGAAGAAGTTGTTGATTTTTCATTCGGGAAAAATCACCATCAGGCGCATAACGGCTTCTAATCATTTTTAAAAATAAGTCCCCATCTAAATGCTGCCAGCCAGCTTCTAAGTAAAACATTTGACTGGGGTTATGAGGGTTAACTAAATTTGGGTCAAAAAAATCTTTTTCCAGATAAATATCGATCCCGCCTAAGGTGTCAACTAGCGATTTAACAGCTTCCAAATCTAAAACAATTACTTCGTCAATTTTTAAACCGCTGATTTCTTCCATCTTTGTTTTAATTAAATCAAAAGACTTGCTTTCATTGTATTTTTTGTTTTTGTTTTCCAACTCAAACAGAGAATTAAGTTTTAATAGATTGTTGCTATTAGGCGCTTTGACTAATAAATCGCGGGGAAAAGAAATAAGATGAATTTTTTCTTCGGTTTTATTAAGTGAGATGATAATAATTGAATCAGTTAATAAACTGCCTCGAGAACCCGCGCCCGCAATTCCTAGAAAAAGAAAATTTTTGACTGTGTCTTCAGTTGGTTTAATGAAATTTAAATTTTTTGTTCCGGTATTGGAAAAATTGTTGAAAAGATAGGTTTTGGAAAGCAGACTGATTTTTGAAGGAAATAATAAAATAGCGCCGACAATCAGGGTTAAAATAATCAATAAAATGAGATAAAATAACTGATTTTTAGCCATTTGATTTTCTTGTTTTTTTATGTTAATCTTATCAAGATTAAGATAGCAAATTTTAAGAAATAAAGATAATTTTTATGTGGAAAAAATTCTTAAAAGAAAATTTAGAAATGATTTTAATCGCTTTGGCGATTGTTTTACCTATTAGGTTTTTTGTCATGCAGCCTTTTGTTGTTCATGGTTCTTCCATGGAACCAACTTACTTGCCAAGGGACTATATTATTGTTGATGAAATTTCGTATCGTTTTCGTGCTCCTGAACGGTTTGAAGTTGTGGTTTTTAAAGCTCCCAATACGACTAAACAATATTATATAAAAAGAATTATTGGTTTGCCAAATGAGGAAGTTATTATTAAAGACGGAAAAGTGACTGTTATTACTCCTGATAATCAATTAATTGTTTTAGACGAAATATTTCTTCCAGAAGGAGTGATGACTAATGGTTCAATTGATATTAAGTTAGGTCCAGATCAGTATTTTTTGCTGGGTGATAATCGTTTTGCTTCTTATGACTCCCGCCATTGGGGTCCTATTTCGAGAGAGGCTATTATTGGTCGGGCTTGGCTTAGATTTGATCTTTTTTCAGATTTAAATCAATAAAATGTCTCAGAAAAAAACAAATCAGAAAACTTCATTAGTTAAATCTCGTTTTCAGATTCCTCGGGGAATGAAAGATATTTTACCAGAAGAAATGCCTTATTGGCAATGGGTTTTTGAGAAAGCAAAAAACCTTTTAGAGTATTATGGTTTTTCTCGAGTAGAAACTCCAATTTTAGAAAAAGCTGATTTATTTTACAAAGGAACTGGTAAGCAATCAGATTTAGTTAAAAAAGAAATGTATCTTTTGAAAACAAAAGAGAGCGGGGAAATATTAGCCTTGAGGCCAGAAGGAACATTGCCAATCGCGAGGGTTTATTGCCAGTATGGTTTATTTAATAAACCCCAGCCAGTAAAATTGTATTATTTTGGTCCTTTTTTCCGGCATGAAAAGCCTCAGTTAGGTCGCTATCGGGAATTTTATCAGTTAGGCTGGGAAATTATTGGCGAGAACAGTCCGGTTTTAGATGCTCAAATAATCAATATTGGTTACAATTTTTTAGAAGAAATAGGATTTAAAAATAAAGAGATTTTGATTTATCTTAATAGTTTGGGTTGCGAAAAATGTCAAAATAATTATCTAACGGCTTTAAAAAAATATTACCGTCCTAAATTAAAAAAAGTTTGTTCGAATTGCCGAGAAAGATATCAGAAGAATCCTTTAAGAATGCTTGATTGCAAAGATGAAAAATGTTTGAAAATTAAAAAAGAAGCTCCTTCTCCTCTTGACTTTTTATGCTCGGATTGCAAGAATCACTTTCAGATGGTTTTGGATTATCTTGATAGCTTAAAAATAGATTATTATCTTGATAAAAACCTGGTGAGAGGATTGGATTATTATACCCGAACAGTTTTTGAGTTTAATATTAAAAACCACGATTCCAAAATGGCTATCGGTGGTGGTGGTCGATATGATGGTTTATTAAAATCTATCAGCCGAATAGATAAACCAGCCTTGGGAATGGCTTTTGGGGTAGAAAGAGTCATCGAAGCTTTAAAAGAAAGAAAAATCTCTATTCCTAAAAAAGAACCAGAAATTTTTTTGATTCAAATTGGTCAACCAGCGAAAAAAGAGGCTTTAAGATTGATAGAAGTATTAAGAAAAAACAATATTGAAGTTAGAGAGAATTTAGCAAAAGAGAACGTTAAAAATCAATTGGAAATAGCCAATAGATTGGGGGTAAAATATTGTTTAATCCTTGGGCAGGAAGAAATAAACGAAGGAATGGTGATTTTTAAGGATATGACTTCAGGCATTCAAGAAAATTTACCCATAGAAGGGATCGAAGAATTTTTAAAAAGAAGATTAAAAATTAATAATCAGTAATCAATAATCAATAACTATGGCTTTGGTAATAAAAAGAAAAAAAGACGAAAATCTTAATAATTATTTAGCGAGAGTATTTAAAGTAATTAAACAGAGCGGAATTCTCTTGGAAGCAAAGAAGAGGAAATTTTATATTCCGCCTCAAAATGAACGTTCAAAAAAGAACTCAGCTTTATATCGATTAAGAAAAAAAGAAGAGATAGAATGGAAAAAGAAAGAAGGTTTAATTTAAGAGCAAAGAAAATGAGTTATGCCCAAAAATGAAATTTTGGTGTATAATTACTCTAAAGAAAGACTGCCATTAACAAAAAAAGAGATTGTTAGTCTTTCTCAAAGAATTTTAACACTGTTTGGGGAGCGGGAAAAAGTTTGTTTATCTTTGATTTTTGTTTCACCTTCAGAAATAAAAAAGCTTAACCATTATTGGCGGAAGAAAAATGAGCCAACAACTGTTTTAACTTTTCCTTATAGCGCTGATTCTCTTTCTAAAGATCATCAAGAGATAAAAGAAAAAGACTTGGGAGATATATTTTTTTGTCCGGTAATTATTAAAAAAAGAGCTCAAGAAAGTAAGATTAGTTATAAAAAAAATTTTGTCATTCTCTTAATCCATAGTCTTGCTCATTTATATGGTTATGATCATAAAAACAAAAGAGATTCATTAATAATGGAGGAAGTAGAAAAAAATATTTTGGCGAAATTAAATTTTAAATAAATATGCCTTCTTATCATCTATGTTTGGACTTGGGAAGTTATGAAATTAAATCTTTAGTTGGAAGAGTGGAAAATGGAGAAATTAGAATTTTATCTTCACTGAAAAAACCTTCTCAAGGAATTAAAAACGGAGTGATAACTGATCCTGATTTAGTGGCAGAAAGAGTTGGGGAATTACTTTCTGAGATAGAAACGGCTAACAAAAAAATGCATTTTTATGAAGCAATTATTGGAATAGGAGGAACTTATTTAGATTTAAAAACTTCAAAAGGGGTAACTGTGATTTCCCGTTCTAATCAAGAAGTGACTGAAGATGACGTAGAAAAAGCTTTTCAGGCTGCTCAAGCTTTGGCTTTGCCTCAAAATCGCATTCTTATACAGGCAATTTTAAAGAATTTTCGGATTGATGGAGGAGAAAAAGTTAAAGATCCGGTGGGAATGAAAGGAATTAAATTAGAAGCGGAAAGTTTATTAATTGATATATTCTCGCCAGTGATAAAAAAGATCGATGAAGTGGGTGAAATGTTAGGTCTTGCTTTTAATAAAAAATGTGTTTTGCCGTTAGCCGGAGCTGAATTTGTTTTAAACGAAAGGGATAAAGATTTAGGAGTAATGACCATCGATTTTGGCGCTGATACAACCAGTATTTGTGTTTATGAAGATGGTGAATTGATAGATTTAAAGGTTTTTCCTTTTGGCAGCAATCATGTTACTAATGATATTGCTGTTGGTTTAAAAACTTATATTGATATTGCTGAAAAATTAAAAATTAAAGAAGGAGTTGCTTATAGTAAAAAAGTTTCTAAGAATGACAATATCGAAATGACTGATTATGGTGAAGAAGGAGAAACAAAAGTATCCAAGAAATTTTTAGCAGAGATTATTGAAGCAAGGTTAATGGAGATTTTGGATTTAATTGGCGAGGAATTAAAACAAATAGACAAATTTAATAAATTACCGGCTGGAATTGTGATTTATGGCGGTGGAGCAAAAACACCCTATTTATCTGATTTAGTTAAAGAAAGGTTGAAACTTTCCGTGAGGGTTTTTAATCCCGATCATCCGTTTTTTGAGGGCAATCCCTCAATGGAGTTTGTTCCGGTGTTAGGACTTTTGAATTTTTTTGCCGGAATGGAAAATGAAAGAATTATTAATCAGGGAGGAAAATTGATAAAAAAAATTTTTAAACCTTTTACTAATCTTTTTAAATTTTAATAGAAAGATTTAATTATTAAAATTATTAAATTAAAGAAAATATGGCGAGGCAAAATAAATCGGTAAAAAAGGAAAAGAAAATAACTTCCAAAAAAAGAGCCGAAGTTAAAAAATCGCAAGAAGAAAAAAATTTAGAATCAGCGAAAGATAATTTTTCAACCAATATTAATTTTGGTAAGAATTTTCTAAAAAATATCAACATTAAAGTTGTTGGCGTTGGCGGTGGCGGTAATAATGTTATTTCTAGAATTAAAGACAGAAAGTTTGAAGGAGT
>Ga0116146_1002830_pt1 | contig 14936 bp, 14 predicted proteins | sample AD_JPNHG2_MetaG_FD_89748 | JGI IMG/M metagenome (GOLD analysis project Ga0116146, IMG submission 89748) | Active sludge microbial communities of municipal wastewater-treating anaerobic digesters from Japan - AD_JPNHG2_MetaG | ecosystem: Engineered > Bioreactor > Anaerobic > Digestate | place...
ATTACCTTTTTGCTTTCAATTAAAAATGGTGATAAAATAAGCCTTTATGTTTTTCTTTTTTCAGCGATTTTAATTTTAATTATAAGACAGATATATAAAGTCAAAATAGAAAAAGATTGAAAAAAATAACTAAGAATAAAATAAGGAATTTCTATGAAAGAAAAATATCGGTTAAATGAGAATCTTGTGGATGATTTTGTCGAAAACAGAGAAAGATTAAACCAAATTGTTCTTGATAGAGCAGATAATGTTATTAAAAGGTTTTATAGTCTTGATTCACAGGTTTATAGGGATTCTACATTAAGTTCTAAAGTCAAAGAGATGCTTGGTTTAGTTTCTTCACTTGTCTTAAGGTGTGACGATTGTGTGAAGTATCACTTAAATCAATGTTTTGAAAATAAAGTTACGACAGGAGAGATAATAGAAGTCTTGTCGGTCGGACTTGTTGTCGGAGGTTCAATAGTTATTCCTCACCTAAGAAGAGCAATGGAATTTTGGACTGCTTTAGAAAAAAAAAGATTTGATAAACTATATATGGAAATTAAAAAGGAATTTGAATTAAGACTTTATAATTTAAAAAAAGATAATAATGCTAATAATAATCAAAAAATTTCAAATAGTGAAAAAGCGAATGAAGAAGTAAAATTAAAAGATGATCTATTAAAGTTTATTTGTAATGTTTGTTCAAAAAATATTCCATATTATAATTGGTTTGGATTTTATCTTGTGGATAATGAAAATAAAAATCTTTTAAATCTTGGACCTTTTGTGGGAGAAGAGACAGAACATACTAAAATTCCTTTTGGAAGAGGAATATGCGGGCAAGCAGCCGAAAAGATGCATACCATTATTGTTGATGATATTTCAGAAGAGAAAAATTATCTTGCATGCAGTCTGAAAGTCAAATCGGAACTTGTTACACCAATATTAAGAGGTGATAAAGTTCTTGGAGAAATAGATATTGATTCTCATTACTTAAATGCATTTTCTCAGCTTGATAAAGAATTTATTGAAAAGTTAGCTAATTTAGTAGAACCAATTTTATAATTTTTTTGAAAAGGTATTTTTGTAAAATTTTTCGAAGTTAAGTTTATGATTAGTAAAATCTTTAAAAAGTAAGAGTTATATGAGGTAGATTAATGAATAAAGAAATAGAACTTCGAATTAAAAGACTTCGTGATAGATATAAAGAATTTGGTGAAAGATATGGCAAAAATAGATTCAATCTTGAAAAATTTGAAGAAAGATTTCAAGAAGCATTAAAAAGTAGATATAATTTAGAAATATTTGTATCAGCAGAAGAAGAAGCCTTGAATCAGCTTTATCATGAAGTTATTAATCCAAAAATCGAAAAAGAAAAAGATAAATATGAATCTTCATTTTTGAAAAAGGTTGATAAGATTCTTGAAGATTATGATGAAAGGATAAAATCATATCCATATATAGATTTTCATCCCGATGCAAATGAAGAACTTAAATATCTTTATGGTGCAATAAGACAGTTTTATTATAATATTTTTCCTCTTTTAGAAATAATTTTTGGTTCAAGAGAATTGGGTACTAATATTATAAAAGATTTTTCTTTGTTTTATGGATTTATTGATTATTTTGGGCGAGAGGTTCAAAATGGCTATTCAAGAAGAATAGAAGATCATATTATAAAGCTAAAACATTATTCATCTAATGAAGTGGAGCAGGATTATAGAAATATTATGATAGAAACAGCACAATATTTTAACAAACTTCATATTTTTTTGACAAAATATAAAAAAAATATTTATTCTGAAAAAGAGCTAAAAGTCCCCATTGAATTATTTGGAAAAGATAAGATGTCTTATTTAGAAATAATTGATTTTGTAATTGATTGGATTGATGATCTTTTTTATAATTTCAGGATAAAGTCTTTTATTTAAATTTCAATTTTCAATTATAAAAAATTTATCTATTTGTTATTGGGATAATATGTTCATAAACAACTATAATTATACTTAAAATAATTAGTTTAATTCTATTTTTTGTGACCTTGACTTTTTTTTTATAGAATATAATTTATTTCCACTCTTATCCTGTAAAAAATTACAGGATCAAAAGGCCATAGGAGGATTTATGCAAAAAAAATATGAACTTCTGATTATTTATTCCACAAAAGAAAAAAAAGATGTAAACTTGATGAAAAATTCATCAAGAGAAAAGATCGAAGCCCATAACTTTACTATACTTTCAGAGCAGGAAATGGGCAACAGAAATCTTGCTTATCCAATAAATAAGCAAAAAGAAGGATTTTATCAAATCTTTTACATTAGCCCCAAAAATGAAAAACCAGAAGTAAATGAGTTATTAAAGGATTTCAGAAGAGATCCAGATATTTTAAGACCTTTAATTTTTGTTTATGATGAAGGAAGGATTGAAAGAGTTAAACAGAAAGAAGAAGAGTTCAAAAGAAGAAAAATAGAACTTGAGAACAAAAAAAGAATGCAGGCTGAACAGGCTAACTCTCAGAATATAACTGAAGAAACTTTTCAAAATCCAGAAATGAAAGAAGAAGGAAAAGATGAGTAATGATATTAATAAATTAATTATTTCGGGGCGTTTAATTAAAGATCCTCAAAGAACCGAAGTAATGACTCAAAATGGTCCGATTACTCTTTTAAGATTTACAATTGCAAATCAAATTTATAGAAATAATGAAAGTAACTTTTTTGATTGCAATTTTTGGGGAAAGAGGGCTGATTATTTTTCTAACAAACTGAATAAAGGTACTCATGTTGTTATCGAAGGTGAATTAAAACAGGATAGATGGAAAGATAAAAACACTTCTGAGAATAAATCAAGAATAGTTATAAATGTAGTAAGCATTTTTATTTTCAATTCAGAAAGGTTTGGGCCTTCTAAAAATCCTGAATCTCCAAATAAAGAAAACCCAAATAATGGACACTATCAGCAAGATATTGGACAAGATAATATACCAATTAAAAAAGCAGATGAAATAGTGGGTGAACAGATAAACACCGATATTGAAAATTTCAATGGATTTAATGAAAATGAATTTAACGATATTGATGATTATGATGGTTTAGATTCCTATGAAAATGAAAACAACAATTATTATCATTAAAGGAGATATTGATGGATAAATATAATAATGATATGCTAAAAAACAATTCTAAAAGAAGACATATGTTTAGAAAAAAAGTATGCGTTTTTTGTAAGGAAGGGATTTACTCTGTTGATTATAAAGATATATCTTTCTTGCAAAGATTTATAATGCCAGTTGGCAAAATATTACCAAGAAGAATAACAGGTACATGTGCTAAACATCAAAGAATGGTTGCTGCTGCTATTAAAAAGGCAAGAATGGCAGCTCTTTTACCTTATAAAAACATTGAATAAAAATACTATTTTTGAATAAAAATATTAAAATAGGATTGTTTGGTGCAAAAAAAACAGGTTATCTATTTATCATTTATATCATTGCTTTTTTCTCTTATTTTCCCTTTTTTAGCTATAGCACCTGTAGTGTATTTTATTCTTTCTAAAAACAATTTAATAAACTGGATTATCTTCTTATCTATTTTTTGCATCGGACTTCTTTTAATTTATTTTATTGGATATTTTAATTCTTCTTTATCTTTGGAAGCAACCGCATTAAGTTATTTATATAATCTTATCCAATTTCTATTATTACCTTTTTTATTTGCTTTTATATACTATTTTTTTATTCTTGCATATAAAAAATATAACTCATCTTTAATATTATTTATTGTTCTTTCAGCAATACCTTTTGCTGTTTTAATCATATTTTCTTTAATTTTATTAAAATCTAAGGGCTTTTCATTTGTTCAATTTTCACCGACTTTTGAAAATCTTTTTGGTAAAGATTACTCACAGTACAATATTGAGGCTATTTTCCAGAACCTTATAAATAAAGAGATACCTAAAAGTATTTCTCTTATATCTATCAGCCTTGCACTTATAGTTGAACAGCAACTGATTTCTTTTACAAAAAAATCTGAACCCTTGAAATATATAATAAAGCCTTTAGATTCTACTAAATTGGGTAAGGTTTTTTCATGGATAACAATAATAGTAATATATAGTTTGATTGCATTAAAATTTATATTAAAGATAAATAACTTTACTTTAGAATTGATTTTATTTAATCTTTTTTATTTGTTAACTACAATTCATTTTATCAATGGTCTTGGTGTTATAACTTTTAATTATAAAAAAAGAATAAAGCCAATAGTTGATAATCAGCTTGTTTTGCAATTGAAATCAAGACCATTAATTTTTTTATTGGTAATTATAGCCCTTTTTACTATTATTTTAATACTTATTCCTTTTATTTTATATATTTATTTTATTGTGGCTTTCGTTAGTGTTATTGATACTATCTATCCGCTAAGAAAAGAAATTAAATAGATGATTATTCAGGAGGAAAAAAATGGAAGTTATTTTATTAAAAGATGTTGAAAATTTAGGTTTAGAAGGTGAGATTAAAAAAGTCAAAAGAGGATATGCTAGAAATTATTTATTTCCTAGAAAATTTGCAGTTGAAGCAACTAAAGCAAATTTAAAGAATTTAGAATTAAGATTAAAATCATTGGAAGAATCTAGAAAAAGAAAGATTGCCACTGCTTCTGAAAAGAAAAAATTACTTGAGTCTCTGGTTCTTGAGATTAAAGCAAAAGCAGGTGAAAAAGGGAAATTGTTTGGTTCAATCACAACAGCTAATGTCGCTGAAAAATTAGCCGAAGCTGGATTTAATGAATTTGATAAGAAACATATAAGAATACCTCATATTAAAGAAGTGGGTACATATTTTGCTTCTGTTAAAGTTATTGAATCAATCCATGCCAATGTTAAACTTAATATTATTGGTGAACAAGAAGAAAAACCAGAACCTAAAAGACCACAAAAAAGATCTTATAAAGGTAAAAGACCTCAGAAAGAAGAATCTGATGTAAAAGATGCTGAAGAAAAAAATGAATAATAGAAATGAGTAATGGTTAATATATCAAAAATTCCACCCCAGAGTCTTGAGGCTGAAAAAGCGACACTGGGGTGTCTTTTACTAAATAGTGAGCTTCTTGAAACTTCTTCTGTTTTATCTGAAGATGATTTTAGTATCCCCGCTCATAGATTTATATTCAGAGCAATAAAAAATCTAATACACAAAAATCAACCTGTTGATATCTTAACAGTAGTTGAGCAGTTAAAAGCAGAAGAGCAACTTGAAAAAGTAGGTGGAGCATCATATATTTCTCAATTGCCAGAAATTGTGCCAACAACATCAAATTATAGCAGCTATGTCTCTATTATTAGAGAATTCGCTTTAAGAAGAAAGCTTATAGAAGTTGCAAATAGCATAATTGGTCAATCTTATGATAGTAATATTGAAATAAAAGAAATAATAGATAAGGTAGAACAGGAAATACTAAAAGTTACTGCTTATGATTATAAAGAACATTTTTTAATATTAAAAGAGATTATTCTTGATATATTAAATGACCTCGAAATGAGGAAAAAGACTGATTCTATTTATTCAGGGATTCCGACTGGATATCATTATCTTGATGAAATAACTTCTGGTTTTGATAAAGGTGATTTAATAGTTATAGCAGCAAGGCCTTCAATGGGTAAAACCACATTTGCACTAAATCTTGCTTTAAATATGGCAATGGATTATAATAAGACAGTTGGTTTTTTTTCTCTTGAAATGTCAGCAAAAATGCTTGGTTATAAGATAATATCCAGGATAGCACAGATTCCAGTTAATGATATAAGAAGGGGTAATATACCTATTTCAAATATACAAAAGCTTGTAGATGCCGTTTCTTTGATATTTGAAAAAAAAATAATTTTTGATGAAGCAGAATCAGTAACAATTTTTGACATAAAGCAAAGTGCAAGAAGACTAAAGTCAAAATATGGCTTAGATATTATCTTTGTAGACTATTTACAATTAATTTCACCTCCTCCGGGAGCTAAGATAGAAAATAGAGTACAGATAGTTTCTGATATTTCAAAAGGACTAAAACAACTTGCAAGAGAACTTGGAATTCCTGTAGTTGCATGTGCTCAGCTTTCAAGAGCCCCTGAAAAAAGGGAAAATAAAAGACCTCAGCTTTCAGATTTAAGAGAATCAGGTTCTATAGAGCAGGATGCAGATTTTGTTGGATTTTTATATAGAGAGGATTATTATAAGACAAAAGATGAGTCTAAAGACAGAGAACAAAGAGGAATAACAGAATTTATTATCGGAAAGCAAAGATTAGGAAGAAGAGGGGATATAATTAAATTTAATTTTATTGAAGAATATTCTCTTTTTAAGGAATTAGAAAATCAGGATATATGAGTAGTAAAAAGCCTATAAGGTTTAACTATCTTTTCGTCTATTCAACACTCTATTCAATTATTTTTGTTTTTCTATTTTTAGCATATAGACAACAACTAACTAAGTACACTAAGAACATAATATTTATAATAAATATCTTTATAATTCTTGGAGTTTTTAATCTTGAAATTCTAAGAAAGAAAGCGTTTTATACATTTAAGTTGTTTTTTAAAACTGGAGCAAAAATATATCTTTATTCTTTTGTTTTATTGATCTCGGGATGGTTATTTATAATAATTGGTAATAGATTTTCTGCTGAAACTATGCTTTTTTATCCTTTTGTTCTTATTGTTACTCAGATTGAAATATTTATATATATATTTTTATTTATAAAATTTTATTCTCAATATGTCGAATCTACTAAACTTGATGCACCTCATTTTGTAGTAATAGGATTTATAAGCCTTATAATAATTGGTGCATTTTTACTATTTGAGCCAATATCTCAAAAAAAAGAGATTTCTTTTATCGATGCATTATTTACTTCGACCTCTGCAGTCTGTGTAACCGGTCTTACAGTTAATAATATTACCGAAGCTTTTACTCCTGCTGGTTTAACTATTATTTTGCTTTTGATACAATTAGGCGGTCTTGGAATAATGGTTCTATATGCATCTTTTATACTGTTTTTTGTTGGTAGTCTTTCAATTAAAGGTTTTGACATAACTATTAAGTCTACTGAAATTTCTGCTAAATATAGTTCATTTCAAAGGACAATATTTTTCATATTAATATATACAATTATTATAGAATTTATTGGTGCATTATTATTAACTTTGAGATTAAGTTTTTTAGGTTTTCCTCTTAAAACTTCTTTAATCTTAGGAGTATTTCATTCTATATCTGCATTTTGTAATGCGGGTTTTAGCCTTTTTACAAATTCTCTTGTCAATTTCAAAGGGGATATATTAATAAACCTTACTATTATAGGTTTAATAACCTTTGGTGGTATAGGTTTTGTTGTAAATTATGATATACTTAAAAATCTTTTATATAAAATAAAAAAAGAAAAAAAATATGTTTCATTGACAGTCCAATCGAAGATGGTTTTAAAAATGTATCTATTTTTAAATCTATTTGGGGCTATCTTATTTTTTTTGATGGAAAATAAAGGAGTATTAAAAGGACTACTTCCACATGAAAAAGTTCTTGCAAGTCTTTTCCAGGTTGTAACAGCAAGAACAGCCGGTTTTAATACTGTTGATATATCTTCACTTTCAACATTATCAAAGACTTTACTTGAAATTCTCATGATAATTGGCGCATCTTCCGGTTCTACGGGTGGTGGTATAAAAGTAACTACTTTTTTTATTATAATATATACAATCGTATCATTTATTAGAGAAAAGGAAAATGTTAATGTTTATAATCATAAAATATCAAATTATCAGATAATTAAGAGTTTCTCATTGTTCTTTACTTATTTATTTGTAATATTGATTTCATATTCATTATTATTATTTTTTGAAAAGAGTAATCCTCAAAATCTTTTGTTTGAAACAATTTCAGCCCTGGGGACAGTTGGACTTTCAACAGGAATTACTTCTTCATTGTCAGATCCTGCAAAAATAATACTGACAGTGGTCATGTTCATTGGAAGAGTTGGACCTTTAACAGTATTTACTGCATTAAGCATTACAAAAAAACATGAACCGGTGGACTATCCCGAAACAGAAATAATGATTGGGTAGATATAGTTAAAAATAAAATAGGTTGGAGTAATCTAATATGAAAATTTTAATAATAGGACTGGGGACATTTGGAAAATCATTATTAGAGGAATTAAAAAGAGATGGAACATCTGAGATCGTTATTTTCGATAAAGATGAAAATCTTGTAGAATCAAATAAAGAAGGTGTTTCTTTCGCTTTAGCAGGTGATAGTATGAATATGCAAAGCCTTCAACAGCTTCCTACTGACATTGATGTTGCTGTGGTTTGTATAGGTACAGATATGTCAGCATCTTTGATAACCTGCCTTAATTTAAAAGAACTTCAGACTAATAGAATAATCGTAAGATCTTCATCTATATATCATTCAATGATTCTTGAAGCAATAGGTATTGATAAGGATGACATAATATTTCCTGAAGAAGAAGTTGGAAGAAGACTTGGTAAAAGATTACTAAATAGGCATGTTTTTAATAATATTACTCTAGCTGGGAATCATGTTTTATCTGAAATTAAAATTAAAAACCAATTTGTGGGTATGAAATTAAAAGATTTACATCTTAGGGAAAGATTTAAGATAAATGTTGTAGCCATTAAATATAGAGAAAAAGAAATATCAGATGATGGAGAAAATATTTATAAAGAAAGAATTTTAGATGTACCAGACCCCGATTATATCTTTACCCCTGATACAACTTTGGTAGTTGTTGGTGAAGAAAGTGCAATAGAAAGATTTAAGGAAGAACTATAATAAATTTTATAAATTTAATTATTTTGATAAACAGGATTATTTAGATTAATAAAATGTAATAGGTTTATATTTATCAAAATTTTAAAAGGAAATTTGAATGAATAATCATCAAAAAGTTTTGATAATCACGACAGGTGGAACAATTGCCATGGCAAAAGGTCCAGATGGAGGAGATGTCCCCGCATTAAATGGAGATTTGCTGATAAATCAAATACCAAAACATTTTTTGCCCGCAACAGTTGAAGTATATGAATATTCAAATAAGCCTTCTCCTCATATAACAATGGATGATATGGTAAATTTGTCATTAATAATAAAAGCAAATAAAGATAAATATGATGGTTTTGTTATAACTCATGGGACTGATGTTTTAGAAGAAACTGCATTTTTTTTAGATGTCGTTCTTCCTTCTTCTATTAAAGTTGCAATTACTGCATCTATGAGGGCTAATGATGATATAGGGGTAGATGGACCAAGAAATTTACTTTCAGCTATTAAAACTATTTTATCCCCTGAGTCAAATGGGTATGGTGTTATGGTTGTCATCAATGATGAAATACATGATCCTTATACTGTAACAAAAACTTATACTTCAAATGTTGCTACATTTCAATCTCCAGGGTTTGGGATGCTTGGTATTGTTGATGATGATAAAGAGTTTTTTGCAAGAGCTAAAAGAAAAAGAGTTGTAATAGAAACTGAAAAATATGAGAAAGATGTAATCCTTTATAAAACATATGTAGGTGATGATGGACAACTTCTTGAAACAATTTGCAAAAACATAAATTTTAAAGGAATTGTAGTAGAAGGTTTTGGAAGAGGGAATGTTCCACCAAAAGTCGGAAATATTTTGATAGAACTTGCTAAAAAAAATATACCAGTGGTAGTTTCAACTAGATGCCATCTTGGTAGAACTCTTGGAGTATATGGATATGAAGGAGGCGGAAAATATTTAGAAGATAAGGGGATAATCTTATCAAAAGACTTAAAACCTCATAAAGCCTTGATATTACTAAAATTGCTTTTAGGGACTGAATCACCAATAGAAAAGATAAAAGAGATATTTGATAATTTTTAGTTTTTATCTATTGAAAAAATAAAACTTTATTAAATTTTAAGTTGTAAAAAAGTTAAGTTTTGTTATTATATTTATGTCGGAGCGTAGCGCAGTTGGCTAGCGCACTACCTTGGGGTGGTAGGGGTCGCTGGTTCAAGTCCAGTCGCTCCGATTTTTTAATTATACTAATTCTTTTTTTTCAAAACGAAGTGAACAAATATAAAAATAAATCTAATATCCAAAACTTTACCCAATTCAAAAAAGGAGAATTTGATGATCTTAAATCAGATTTTTTTAATAGCTTTCTATCTTGTTGTTCCTTTTGTTTTTTTAGTTTTAGAGAAAAAAGTAAAGTTAATTCAAAAAATAAATCCTATAGTTATCCTTTATGTAATTGGGATAATAATTGGCAATATTAAATTAATACCTGAATCTTTTTTTGGCTTGCAGGATTTACTGAGCTCTGTTTCAATTTTGTTTGCTATTCCTTTAATTTTACTTTCACTTGATATTTTATCCTGGAAAAGATGTGCAAAAGCTGCTCTTATTTCATTTGGTGCAATTATAGTCGCAGATATTCTTGCAATTCTTATTGGATATCTGATTTTTAAAGATAAAATATCTGAAAGTTCAAAAATAGGTGGACTTCTTGTTGGAGTGTATACAGGTGGAACACCAAATCTTGCTTCTTTAAAAATTGCCTTATCTGTTAATCCTTCTACATATATTGCTGTGCATACTTCAGATATAATAATATCATCTATTTATCTTCTTTTTATAATAACAATCGCCAAAACAATATTTGGAAAATTTTTACCACCATTTAATAAGTCTGAAAAATTTGAAGAAATAACTGAAGAAGAAGAAAAAAAATATGAAGGAATTTTAACAAAGGAAAATATAATATCTTTTTTTAAGCTTATAGGGATCGATATTCTTGTATTTGGCTTAAGTTATGGTATTTCAATGGTTTTTAGTAAAAATTTACAGACAATAATTATAATCCTTGCGGTAACAACATTTGGTGTCCTTGCTTCCTTAATCAAACCTTTTCAAAGGATAAAGAATAGCTTTGCAATTGGCCAATATTTTATAATGGTTTTCTGCCTGATAGTCGGTTCTATGGCAAATCTTCAAAAGCTTATAATGAGCAGTCATATAATCTTTTTTTATGTTGTTATAGCTGTTTTTGGATCACTTTTAATACATTTTATTTTAAGCATATTCTTAAAAATTGATGTAGATACAATGATTATAACTTCAGTTTCAGCAATCTTTTCTCCACCTTTTGTCCCTCTTGTTGCTACATCAATAAAGAACAAAGAAGTTATTCTTTCCGGTATGATTACGGGCTTGATAGGTTATGCTGTTGGAAATTATATTGGAATAATTTTAAGTTATATTTTATCATTAATATAAATCTTAATTTTTAATAATTAGCTTTAAGAATATCGACATAATGATATAACATGTTGATAAATAAGGAATAATAAATTTGTAAATAAAGATTCAAAATTATTAAAAATAAATAAAAATAAATAGAAATAGATAGAAATAAAAATAGATTAAAGAAAAAGATAAAAAATTTAGATAAAAAAAATTAAATAAATTAATTTTAAGTTTGTAAAATTCAAAAATAGAGTAAAGGGTATTTATGATCAAGGTTAAACTTGTAGAAAACAAAGAAGATAGAAAAAAATTTGTAAAGTTTAAATTTGATCTATATAAGAAAAATAAATTCTGGGTACCTCCTTTTTTTAACGATGAGATTAAGTCTATAGATCCAGAAAAAAATAAGGCTTTTTCTTTTAGTGATGCTCAATTTTATCTATTTGAAAAGGATGGCAGAATTGTTGGTAGAGTAGGTTTGATTATTACAAAAAATAGTGAAAAAGAAAAAGATTTTGTTAAATTATCAAGATTTGAATGCATTGAAGATTATGATATAGCAAGATTTATCTTTGATTTTGCAAAAAACTGGGCGAAAGAAAAAGGAAAAAAGTTTCTTCATGGACCTTTAGGATTTACAAACTTCGATACTCAGGGACTTTTAGTAGAAGGTTTCGATAAAATTCCGACAGTGGCATCTGTTTATAATTTTGAATATTATAAAGATTTTTTTGAAAAATATGGTTTTAAAAAAGAGATAGATTGGGTCGAGTATGAACTTAAGACTCCAGATGAAATACCGCAAAAGGCTATAAAGATTTCAGAAATTGTTAAAAAAAGATATGATGTTAGAATTGCAGATTTTAAGAGCAAAAAAGATCTATTAAGGTACGCAAGAAATGTTTTTGATTTAATTAATATTACTTATCAAGATTTATTTTCAGCTGTTCATCTAACAGATGAATTAATCGATCATTATATCAATTCATATATAAAACAAATAGAACCATCACTTGTAAAAGTTGCTCTGGATAAAGAGGACAATGTGATAGGTTTTGTAATATCTATGCCATCTCTTTCGATTGCTATGCAAAAAGCGAAAGGGAAATTATTTCCTTTTGGTTTTCTTCACCTTCTTTTCGCTATGAAAAAGTATGATAAGTTGGATTTATATTTAGGGGCAGTTCACCCAAAATATCAGGGAAAAGGGATAACGGCTCTTTTAATGGTTGAAATGACAAAGACAGCTATCCAAAAAAAGATTAAAACTGTTGAAACAAATAGTGAACTTGAAACAAATGTTAAAGTCCAAAGTAATTGGGATTATTTTGATACTACTTTAATAAAAAGGAAAAGATCTTATATACTTGAAATCTGATCTTGTTTTAATTAAAAGTGTTTATCTTATTTTAAGAATGAACTAGTTTATAAGGCAATTATAAATATAAAATGATAAAAATATTTAAAAAATTTTTTGATTATCTTACATCTTTCAATAAAACAGTCTGGCTACTTGTCTTTGCTACTTTTTTGGAATCTTTTGGCAGGTTTTTAGTAATACCTTATCTTTCAATATATCTATCAAAAAAAGGGGTAACGCTTCCTTCTATTGGAGCAGTAATAGGTGTTGGACCTTTAGCCGCCGTTATTTTTAGCATGATTGGAGGGCATCTATCAGATACTCTTGGTAGAAAGCCGGTTCAGATAATAGGGGTAATTTTAAGTGGGATGTCATTTTTAGGTTTTGCATTATCAGGAACAAACCTTGTTTTGCTTGCGATTTTCAATTTTCTAACTACAATGACAAGAACATTTTATAGACCCGCAGTAAATGCAGCTATTGCCGATGTTACTCCTGCTAATAAAAGATCAGAGGCTATAAGCCTTTCAAGGGTTTCACTTAACCTTGCATATGGACTCGCCCCTATTGTAGGTGTTTATCTTGCGAATCAGGATAAACCAATTGGTTTTATCATCGGAGCAATTCTATCTTTGATTGTAGCTTTGTTTATAGCAATTATGGTTCCAGAAACCTCGATAGGTCTTAAAAAGGATAATACTGAAAAAGATAATTTTAAAAAGTATAATTTTAAGAAAAAAACTCTTGAAAAGGATAATAAAAATGATCGAAGTGATCTTAGTTTTCAGTATAAAAAAAGAGGAGAAAATACATTCTCCATTTATATTACTATATTAAAAGATAAGGCTTTTTTATTATGGACTTTTGCCAATATCTTGCTTGTTGGAGTTTATGGTTATATTTCTTCATTTTTACCTATAGAACTTACAAAGAAAAATCTTTCATTAACATTATATGGACTTCTTCTTTCAATAAATGCCTTTGTATGTACAGTTTTTCAAATACCTGTTTCTATTCTCTTTGGTTATAAAAATATAGGTAAAGTAGCATTTTTCTCTATGATTGGTTATATTATTGGTTTTTTACTCTTTGGTTTTACAAAGATTCCATTTTTATTGATGTTGGCAATGTTTATATTAAGTACTGGAGAGATAGTCCATGCTGCAGTAAATGTGAGATTTATACCCGAAATAGCTCCAAAAGGGCTTCTTGGAAGATATATGGGATTAAGTGGATTTCAGGAACTGGGACCATTTATTTTTAGTATATTAGGTGGAATACTGATGAATAGATATGGTGGCAAGGCTCTTTTTTCTCTTGCGGCCTTTGCTTCTCTTATTGCAGCTATATTAAAATTATTAGCAGATAAAACAGCAGTTAAAAATCTTTCGACAGAGAATATAGAAAATTAAAGTAAAGTGAAATATATGATATACAAAAAATTTATATAATTGAAAAAGTAAAATAAATTGAAAAATATATTGGATAAAATATTATTAAAATAGATAATAAAATTTATTGATATAAAATAGTTAAAAAAAGGAGTTTGATATGCAGATAGAAATAAAAGAAAAAATACCACTACACGACGAAAAAGGTCATATCACAAAAGAGGGATGGGCTAAACAACCTTTCTGGCAGTATGAAAGAAAGAAAATAAAAGCTTCAAAATTTAAAATAAAGGAATGGGATTATTATGCTGCCATCTCACATAAAAATGGTTTTGGTGTTGCTTTAACTATAAGTGATATGGGTTATATGGGGTTTTCCTCCTTAACATTTTTCGATTTTAAGAATAAATTTTATAATTCTTCGGATTCACTTTTTTTCTTTCCTATGGGAAAACTAAATCTTTCCTCAAAAAGTGATGAAGGTGTTATTAAATATGAGGATAAAAAGATAAGCATTTTAGTTGAGACATATAGTGGAAAAGAAGATATCATAGAAAGGAAAGTTAGATTAACCTCACTTAACACAGAAGATTTCTATAAGAATAAAAAATTAGAAGGTGAGTTAACCTTTATTCAACCTAAAAAAGATGATACTATCTGTATTGCAACCTCATGGAAAGAGAATAGGAAGGCATTTTATTATAATCAAAAAGTAAATTGCATGATTGTCAAAGGATATTTTAAAATAGGTGATAGAATATATGATTTTGATGAAAAAGCTGATATGGCTGTTTTAGATTGGGGAAGAGGCGTATGGACTTATAAAAACAGGTGGTTCTGGAGTAGTCTTTCTTCTTATGTTGATGGAAAAAGATTTGGATGGAATCTTGGTTATGGTTTTTCAGATAGGACTTCTGCAAG
>Ga0116146_1002835_pt1 | contig 14914 bp, 9 predicted proteins | sample AD_JPNHG2_MetaG_FD_89748 | JGI IMG/M metagenome (GOLD analysis project Ga0116146, IMG submission 89748) | Active sludge microbial communities of municipal wastewater-treating anaerobic digesters from Japan - AD_JPNHG2_MetaG | ecosystem: Engineered > Bioreactor > Anaerobic > Digestate | place...
CTTTTTGGCGATCTCCGTAACCCGATCCAGATCGTTGCCTGCTCCGGTGGTGAGTTCCCCGAAAACTATCTCCTCCGCGGCGCGTCCGCCCAGGATCTTGGTCATAAGCTGTTCCAGATAGCCGCGCGAATATCCGGTCTTGTCCGTCTGCAAGAAGTGGGTAGCGCCTGCTGTGAAGCCGCGCGGGATAATCGAAACCTTGTGCACCGGCTCTGTCTTGTCCTGGAAAATGGATGTGAGCACATGCCCGATCTCGTGGATGGAGGTAAGCTTTTTATCTTCGTCGGGGATCACCCTGCTCTTCTTTTCCTTGCCCAAGGTCAGTTTGTCCTTGGCTTCCTCGAAATCGCTCATATTGATTTTTTGCTTGTTTTGTCTGGCCGCGATCAGCGCCGCCTCGTTCACGATATTCGCCAAATCGGCTCCGCTGAAGCCCGGTGTTCCGCGCGCGATCAGCTCCAGATGCACATCTTCAGCCAGCGGCACTTTGGCAGAGTGCACTTTCAGGATTTCGGTGCGGCCTTTGATGTCGGGCAGGTCAACCGTCACCTGGCGGTCGAAGCGTCCCGGACGTAGCAGCGCGGGATCCAGGATGTCAGGCCGGTTGGTGGCGGCGATGATGATCACGGCTTCGTTTGGCTCAAAGCCGTCCATCTCCACCAGCAGTTGGTTCAACGTTTGTTCGCGTTCGTCGTGACCGCCGCCTAGCCCGGTTCCCCGGTGTCGGCCCACAGCGTCTATTTCGTCGATGAAAGTGATGCAAGGCGCGTTCTTCTTCGCCTGCTCAAAAAGGTCACGCACCCTCGCGGCGCCGACGCCCACAAACATTTCCACAAAGTCCGAGCCGCTGATGCTGTAGAACGGCACCCCCGCCTCGCCGGAAACGGCCTTGGCCAGAAGCGTCTTGCCCGTCCCAGGACGTCCCATCAGCAATACTCCGCGCGGGATGCGTCCTCCCAGCCGCTGGAATTTCTTCGGGTCCTTCAGAAACTCCACGATTTCCTGCAGTTCCTCTTTGGCCTCGTCCACCCCAGCCACATCCTTGAAAGTGATGTTGCTGCGGCTGCCTTCATGCATGCGGGCCCGGCTTTTGCCAAAGCTGAAGGCCCTGGCGTTCTGGTTGTTCATGCCCCGCATAAGGAACCACCAAAAGCCGATCAGCAGCACAAAAGGAATCAGGTAGGAAAGAATTCCCGTCCAGCGCGGCGGTTTTTTGGTTATCACCACCACATTCTGCGCCCGCAGCTGTTCGATCAGGCTGGGATCGTCAACCGGAGGCAGCAGGGTGTGGAATTTCTTGCCTTCCCGGGTTTGGTAAACGATGTCCTGCTCTGTGAAGGTCACCGATTTCACCTGTTGCTTTTCCAGCGCGGCGGCGAATTGTGAATAGTTTGCCTCGCCAATATGCTCCTGTCCACTGAACCAGCTGAACACCATCAGCGCCACAAGTGCCAAGATCACTATCACAAAGGTCCAGGAAACAGGAGCTCTGGCCGGCTGGCGTAGCTGCTGGTCAGGCTGCAGGTCACGCGGTGTTCGTGGCGGCGTTTGCGGCTGTTTGTAGCTGTCACTTTCGCCCGGTTTTTTCCGCTTCAGCAGAAAGATGCGCACCGCGCTGATCACTGTAATGGCCACCAAGGCTATCACAAACCACAGCAGCAGATCTGAAAACTGTTGCGCCACCTGGTTGCTCTGAGCCACATCCCTGGCCCTCTGGGCCGGAAAGGACAGGCTGTCGGCTGCTGACAAAGTCAGATTCAGCGCCAGTAGCGCTATTATGATGACTGTATGTTTCATGAATAGATCTCTTCCTTTAGGATGCCGATGTAGGGCAGGTTGCGGTATTGGGACTTGAAATCCAGCCCGTAGCCCACCACAAATTCATTGCCGATCTCAAAGCCCACATAGTCAAATTTAACCTCCTGCTTGTGCGCCGCAGGCTTATCCAGCAGGACGCAAATCTTCAGGCTGGCGGGCTCGTGCTTGGCCAGATAATCTTTGATGTATTGCAGCGAAAGCCCGCTGTCCACGATGTCTTCCACAACGATCACGTGCCTGCCGGTGATATCCACGTCGATATCCTTGCGAATCTTCACCACGCCGGAACTGGAGGTCTCGGCGCCATAGCTAGAGATGGCCAGAAAGTCGATTTCCAGGGGGATTGTGATACTGCGGCAGAGGTCGGCCAGAAATATGAAGCCGCCTTTCATGATGCCGATCAGCACCGGCACAGTGTCTTTATATTCGCTGGCGATTTGGCTGCCGATTTCTCGCACCCTTGCCTGGATGCGGTATTCGTCCAGCAGCACCTCTGCCAGGTCACGATTCATCTCATTCATTTTCCTCTCCTGTCTTTTTGCGGTTGGCCGCCCGCCGGGGCTTGGCCTTCAGGTTTTCCGCCGCTATCTTAAGAAAGCGCGTGCTGCCTTCGTCCAGCGCCACCCGCGCGTCCAGACGCTGCCCCGCGATCCAGATTATCTTCTCCCCGTCATCCAGCACGGGTACCAAATCGCGCTCAAATTTGCCCACTTTGGCGTTGATGAAAAAGTCTTTCAGTTTCACCAGGTTTTTCATACCCAGAGGCATGAACCTGTCGCCAGGCCTGCGGCTGCGGATGCTGAAGGGCCAGTTGATCTTGTCCGCGTCCAGATAGACGTTCAGGGCGTCTTCATCGCGCCGGGTCGGCAATACTTTCAGCAGCTTGAAGGTGAAGCGGTGGTCTCCCCAAACTGCCCGGGCCCGGTCTTCCATCACCACCACCGGCTCAGGAACCGGCGGTGCCTCGCTTTCAAGCTCCAGACTCAATTCAGCGTAAACTTTTCTGGCTATCAACCCCCGCCCCAGTTGGATTTGCTTGCTGCCATCAGACTCCAGCAGGTCCAGGATGTCCTGGAAGTGGCGGCTGAAAAAATCCTTCCCGCTACCGCTGATGACGCTGGTGAGCTCTTTCAAAACGTAATATTGTTCCAATCGCGTGCAGCGCTTCAAAGCCGGGATGGAAACGGTTATCCGCTCCGGCTCCTGCTCCAGCGTGATCCGCTTCACCAGGGTTTTAACCCTCTGCAGAACAAGCTCTTCCGCCGCCGCGAATATCTGGGCCTGTTCGCCCAAACTGCTGGCTATCCGCGGATTCAGTTCACGCTCAACCAAAGGCAACAGCGTGTGCCGCACCCAGTTGCGTTTGAAACTCTGGTCAGCGTTGCTGGCGTCCTCGCGCCAGGCGAGCTTCCGCTCCTCCAGCAAATCCACCAGTTCCCGCTTGTCAAAGCAGAGCAGCGGATGCGCGATCCTGCCGCTGCGGGGACGGATTCCCGCCAGACCGCTTAAGCCCGCGCCGCGAAAGAGATTGAGCAGCATGGTCTCGCTCTGGTCGTTGTTGTGGTGCGCGGTTACGATCAAATCGAAGCGGTAGGCGTCCAGCACCTCTTCAAACACCCCCAGGCGCTTTTGCCGCGCCCGGTTTTCCAGGTCGCCGCCAGCCTCCAAACATATCTTGCGGATGATGAGGGGAACGCTCAGCTCCTGGCAATGCTGCTTTACAAGTTCGGCGTCCGCGTCGCTTTCCGCCCCGCGAAGCTGATGGTCCACGTGCACAGCCAGCAGTGTGAGCTGGCGCAGGTTGCGCAACCGCGAGAACAGCAATAGTAGAGCCACTGAGTCCGCCCCGCCAGAAACGCAGAGCAATAGCTTCGCCCCGGCGGAAAAGATCTGCTGATTCCGCACATAACTGTCTAATCTTGCAAGGGCTTGCTTCAGCTTGGGCATTAGCGCTCCTGTCGCTTTATTCTTAGTAAGTTAGCTTTTTACGACCGCTTTGCTTGTCAAGTCCCTTTTTCTGTCCGCCGCATTGAAAAAGGGTCTACATATTCTATGGACCCTCTCTGAAAACTACAAATTACCTCACACCCCCAAACACATGCAGATAAAGCTGTAGGTATCCGCGGTGTATTCCAGGCTTTTGGCAAGGCTGCTGGGGCCGTGCGCGGAAGAGGTTTGTGTATAGAGTATAGCCATGCCATCCGGATCTGCCTTGTCCTGCATGGTGGCGGCAAACTTAAAGGAATGGCCGGGCACCACGCGGTCGTCGTGATCGGCGGTCAGAACCATTGTATCCGGATAACGTGTTCCCTCTTTGATGTTGTGCAAGGGTGAGTAGGACAGCAGGTTGCGGAAGTGCTGCTCTTCGTCCGGATTGCCATAATCTGCCATCCAGTTCCAGCCGCAGGTGAATTTGTGAAAGCGCAGCATATCCAGCACGCCCATGGCGGGAACCGCCGCCCGGAAGAGGTCCGGCCTTTGCGTCAGGCAGGCACCCACCAGCAATCCACCATTGGAACCTCCATTAATGGCCAGCATTTCGGGATTGGTGTAGCCTTCCCGGATCAGGTATTCCGCGGCGGCAATGAAGTCATCGAATACGTTTTGCTTGTTCAGCAGCTTACCGGCATCATGCCAGCGCTTGCCGTATTCGCCACCTCCGCGCAGGTTTGCCACGGCACAGATGAATCCCTTTTCCAGCAAGCAGATACGTGCTGTGGAAAAGGACGGCATCAGGGCAATATCAAAGCCGCCATAGCCATACAGCAGCACGGGGGCCTTGCCATCGCGGGGAATATCGTTGCGGTGAATGAGGGTCATGGGAATGAGAGTGCCGTCTTTGGATGGGTAGAAAACCTGCTCGGACACGATGGCGCTGAGATCGGCCTGCACAGGATCGGTGTGGTAATGGGTGAAGCTGTCGCCGGGGATATCGTAGCGGTAAATCTCGCCCGGACGCACATAGGAACTGAAATAGAAATAGGCTTCCGGATCCTCCTTTTTCCCAAAGCCGATGCCGGCCGTGCCCTGATAAGGCATCTGTATCTCACGTAGAAACTTGCCGTTCGTGTCCAGCACTTCCACCCGGGAGCATACATCCCTGGTGAAGATCGCGATCAGCTTGCCGCCCACCGGGCTTGCTGAATCCAGCCGGTAATCCCGCTCTGGGATCACTTCCTGCCAGTGCTCTTCCTCTGGATGGTCCAGATGAAATTTCACCAGCCGGTGGTTGGGGGCGTCCTTGTTTGTAAACAGGTAAAAGCAATCCTCCTCAAAGCTGTCGAACGGGTAATAATCATGCTCGAAGCCATCGAACAGCACCTTGAACGGCAGTTTTGGATCATCCACGGGACGGTAGAGAACGCGGTTTCCGGGTGAAGCTCCTCTTTCATACATGAAGAGATATTTTTCATCATCAGAAACCCAGCACCCCCGGAAACGCCTGGGATTTAAGGCATCTTCATACACCAGGACGTCCTCCTCCTGAGGGGTGCCCAGCTTGTGATACCACACATTCTGGCCAGGATCACCCTGGACGCCATCCTGAGTGGGTAGATAACGGCTGTAGAAGAAGCCGTCCCTGTACCACTCCGCGCCGGTGTGGCGCATGTCTTTCAGTTTGTCTGGCAGCCATTCCCTAGTAATGGTATCGATGGTCCACAGCTCACCGGCATCAGCTCCGGCGGCCGATACCAGAAAGGTAAAATACCGGTAGTCCCTTGATTTCCCCACAGAATAGACCGTGGTGGTGCCATCCGGGGACATGGTGTTGGGGTCCAGAAACAGCTCTTCCGGTCCGTCCTGACGCTTGCGGTAAATCACCCACTGGTTCTGCAGGCCATCGTTCCGGTGGTAATAATACCACTCGCCATACTTGATGGGCGCGGTTTGGCGGGGGTAATTCACCAGTTCCTGCATCCGTTCCAGCATAGCTTTACGGCCAGGATACTGGTTCAATATAGATTCCGTGAGGGCTTGCTGGGCCTGGGTCCAGGCGATCACTTCCGGATCGTGATCGTTTTCCAGCCAGCGATAGGGGTCCGGCACCTTGACGCCGAAGAATTCATCGATCGTGCCGTCTTTTCGGGTTCTGGGATATTGCATGGTTTTACCTGCCTGATATTATTGCTATTGTTTTGCGTGATAGAGGCTCTTCCCAGGGGAACTTCATTTCAGCTTTTCCAAGCTACCTTGCCAATATGACGCTTCGGCGGGCGCCGGTACTGGTGGGTCAGCGTGTACCGGGACCGTGGCACTCTTCACCAGCCTGAGACATAACATTGGGTAATGCAGCGTGCTGTCAATGAAATTCTTTGGCTGGGCTTTTCCCCTTGCAATGTCCCGTCGGTCACGTCCTTAGCGTTCGCAACCGTCCCCCTCCCACGCCGCCCGCCAAATCCTCGCATCAAATGCGGGCATCATGCGGGAGGCAACTCCGGAGTTCAGCATAGAGCCTTAACGGCCAGACCTCATCGCTTCTCCCAGGCCAGACGCTGGCGTCGAGCAAGGGACGAGCATCGACGCCAGCAAGGAACTATTCTTCCATTAGTTCCTGCCGTCCATGCTCACCACGTTCGCTGTACGCCAGGCCAGACCAGGTCCCCGCTATCGGATGCCATGCCCCAGGCTAACCCACCATAGATTAACTTGAACAAAAAAAGCCCGGCGGATTAACCACCGGGCCTTTATGTACAGGGTCTGGAATTATTTAAGCAGGGTTGTTTTGGTCTGGTAAACCTGGCTGCCCGCCGTCATCACGATCTGATAGACGCCGTTGGAGAGGGTGTTTCCGTTGTAGTCAGTGCCGTCCCAGGTGATGCGGTAATTTCCGGCGGCCTTGTTGCCCAGCTCGTAGTGTTTCACGATCTGCCCGCGGGAGTTGTAGATCTTGAAGCTCACATCGTTGTCCTTCGCCAGGCTGAAGGGGATGAAAACCAGCGGGTTGAAGGGGTTCGGATACACGGCATGCAGCTTGGTGGCCAACGGAATCTCCGGGGTGGGGTTGTCGCCCAGGGAGTTGTAGAAAACGCTCACGGGGCCATGGTAATTCACGGTGCCGTCCAAGTCGTTGGTCTGCAGCCAGTAGTAATAGGTGCCTGTCTCATAAACCTCTGTGTCCTCGAACATATAGGTCTGCATCTGGGAGCTGTTGAGTGAGGGGATCAAAGGACTTACGTTCTGGGCTCCGGCGATGTCGCTTTCAGTGCCGCGGTAGATGTAATAGCCGCGCATCCCGGTCTCAGTCTGGGTAACCCAGGTGAGGGTGATGTAGTTCTGGGCGCTGATGGTGGCGGTGAAGGAGGCCAGTTCAACGGGCACGGGTCCATCAAGGGTCACAACTTCTTGTTCGTTGGAATTGCCGCTGGTGCCGTAGGCATTGTAAGCCCGCACCACATAGTAGTAGGTGGTTCCGGGGGCACGGCCGGTATCAACATTATATGAAGTGACATTGCCAACGTTTAGGTTTTGATATCCGGAGACATAGGTGACAGTTGTGCTGCCTGAGAAAGTGTGGGAACCCCAATTAGTGATTGTGTCGGCTGCATGACTGTCCCAGTCAGAGGCAGAATATATTGCTGAAGGAACAGACGCTGCCTCTTTCCTGACCAGAGTTACATCCTTGCCCCAATCGCTTGCATCGCCAATAGGACCGACCACATCAACCAAGTTGGCTCCATTGAAGATTGCCACAGCGTCATTGCCGTTGAAACCCATCACACTTGAATTGGTTGAGAGGTCATAATTTGTGCCAAAAATCGTCTGGTTACTGTTAACTATTCGGTACACGGAGCCATTAGCCAACGTACCTGACAAACCTAAAGTATAAGTGGGAATAGTTGCTCCGTTATTGTATTGTTTTAATGAATAGGAAGAGAGGTCTACTGATGCTCCGGTCCCATTATAGATCTCGATGCCCTTGTTGTTTGAACTGCCTTCAACATATTCGGAAATGAAGAGATCACTGGCATTACCCCCTGTTGTTTTGGTATAAACATCAAGGTAATATCCGGTGGCCCCGCTGACAGCGTTCCAGTTGGCTGTGAAGCTGGTATTGGTAATACTGGTTGCTGCCGTTGCAGTAGGAACATTGGGCGGAGGAGGAGTGGTTACTTCACCGCTGCAGGTGACGGTCTTGTTTGTGGCTCCTGAGGAAGATAAAGTGATATCCTCATTGTTATAAGTTCCGATGGCCAGTCCGGCTTTCAGGCGCACGTAGATGGTTGTTTCATTTACACCAAGCTTTGCAGCGGTAAGAGTGAGGAATGAAGTGTAACCTGTATTCTCACTCAAAGAGATTTCATAGTTGGTAGGTGCTGTGAGAACGATGTCAGCAGTCAAGTCAGCTCCGCTAACGGTGAAGGTCTGGGCAGTGGAAGGTCCCGTGCCTTGATAGGTAAAACCAGTTAGTGTGGTTGGATTAACGGTGATAAGCGGAGTGGCAAGATAGATATTAATATCATCAATTTCCCAGCGGGTAGGGCTGTTAGTGGAGTAGTACTTGAAGGCCAGATAGACGTTGGAACCTGTTATACCTGAGAGATCAAGCACTCCTGAGGATGTTTCTCCTCCGCCTATGCCGCCATTAGCAAAGGCAATCTCGGTCCAGGTGCTGGATGTGGGGTCTCCCAAGCCAGGGTAGTTATTGGAGTATAAGAGCTTCAGATAGTTGTTGGCGTCGATGGTGCCATAAGTGGCGATGGTATTGAAGGTCATCCTTTCATTGCTGTAGTTGTTGAAATTGATGCCCGGAAGCACCAGCCAGTGCTCTTCCAAAGTGCTGCCATAACCGTTGCAGGAAGCGTTGTCATTGTTGTAAATAATCCAAGGTTTAGTTCCAGCTATATCGTACCTGTAGGTTTGGCCCCAACCGGCGGAGAAGTCCTCTGTGTAAGGAATGGTGGTGGTTGCCGGGGCGATGACGGTGTAGCTTTGTTCGCTTGAGGTTGTAGTATCTAAATCATCGTCCGTGGCATCGATCACATAATAAACTGCGGTGCCGGCTGTCTGCGCGGGGATGTTTGAATTGGTGGTATAGGTCGAACCGGAGGCTGTCATGCCAATGGTGTTCCCATAAACGCCGGTAGCCGTGCCCCAACGCAGTTGCGCGCTCGTGACTGTACCGTCGGAATCAGTAATATCCGCAGAGACGGAAACTGTGGTTGTGTTGATAATGTCTGTTGAGGGGGTCTGAGTTATATTAGATATTGAGGGTGGGACATTCGCTCCACCTGCAAAACCAGTCCACACAAAGTTATCTACGTGAATTCTTTCAGTGGTTCCTGTTGCTACCAGTCTGATCAGAATGTTTGTGTTGGAGCTGTTAATGGTCCCATTGAAAGTTTTCCAGTCGCTTGAATTATTAAGAGTAGTGTTATTAATAGCAGATACTAATGTCCAATTATTTCCTCCGTCTGTAGAAAAATCCAAGTCGAAGGCAGGAGATGGAGACCCATCCCAACGCCTTAGATCAATGCTGAATGTTGAAACCCCACCGGAAGCGATGGTTATCCTCCAATCTGTAGTAGATTTATTTTCCAACCTCCAAGCATAGGTTCCCAAAGCTCCTGGATAGCCATCTTGGGCAGCGGTTGTATTACGAAGGGCTCGGCCACCAGTCGATGAAAAGACTCCATCGATATAAGTATGATCTGATGCGTAACTGTTTAAACCGGTTGATCCTTGTGTCCATTTCGTTGCGTCATCAAAATTAATGGTAGTTTGGGCAAACACCAGTCCCGCTATAAAAAGCAGGGTAAATATAAGAAATGTCTTTTTCATAATTCCTCCCTGAATTACGAGCTCATTTATATGTATTTTATAGATTCTGTCTCTTACGTATGCCAGCATAGAAACCCCTTCATATTTGGCAAGTGATTTTTTCTTAACATTTCGTGCTTGCTGGTTGCTTGATTCTCCGTGACGAAGAAGACCTGTGCATTCAAAAATGGGTAGCAATATCCACTTGTACCTATACTTGCACTCACCCGAAGTAATGCTAAAGGTGGTTTGCCTTTGTGTACAAAGAAAAACGGGGGGTTATAAGCAGGACAAAGGAAAAACTATTTCAGCAGCACAGCCTTGACTGTAAAGTTGCGTGTGCCCACATCCATCCGGATATGGTAGGTCCCGCTGCCGCAGAGGCTTCCAGCGGCGTCGCGGCCATCCCATTCCACGCGCTGCTGTCCAGCGTGACACAAACCCGGCTTCAGTTCACGGACCAGCCTGCCTCGGGCATCAAAGATCCTGAAGGCCACCAGGGCGGGCGTTTCCAAAAAGAAATCGATGCTGGCACAAGGATTAAAGGGATTGGGGAAAACGCCACTCAGTCCGGTGGTTTGAAGAACATCAGGTCCAGACTGTAAACCATCAGAATTGTAAGCCACCATAACCGGACCGTGCCAGGCTTCTGCTCCGTTAAAATCCACGCTAAGCAGCCAGTAGCGGTAAGTGCCCGAAGCATGAAGTTCTGCATCCGCGAAGAAATAGCTGCATGGGATGGAGGTATTGGTGGCCGGGATCAGCGGCGAAGCCAGCAATGCGGCGCCAGGATCCGGCTCCAAGCCGCGATAGATGTAAAATCCCAGCACTCCGGTCTCGGATTGGGTGGTCCAGTCCAGACGCACAAGGTTTTCCGCCGTAAGCGAGGCTGTAAAGGATGAAAGCTCCACAGGCAGGGTGGAAATATCCTCGCCGGTGACGTAAATGTTGTCGATGGCGAAGCTGGGGCGGTAGCTTCCGGAACCGCTTACCAAGCGTGATACGAGCCTGATTTGCAGTTCCTGACGGTTTTCACATGCTGAGGGCAGGAGGATGGATCTGTGCTGCAGATTCTGGGGAACGGTGGTGCCGTTGATCTGTTGTGTAGTGTTGTTTTGGTACTCAATGCCCGTCAGAGTGGTGAAATTCCCGACCGTGCCGATCCTGTATTGCAGAGTGGCTTCGTTGATGTGATCGTCATACGGTGGAGAATATGGATTGCGGATGGTCATGATGTCGTAATCAATCTGGATGTTGTGTTTACCGCTGGTGTCCAGGGCAAAAACGATGGCAAAGCACCAGCCTGTGTTAGAATCCAGTAAGCCTATCTTACCGTCATAGTTGTATATGGTTGCCTGCGGATTGTCAGAGTATCCGTAAGCAGTAAGGGCTTTGTTATAAGCAGGGGGATTAATGCAGTATTCAGTACTGGGTGTTTGAGTGGTCCTCCATCCCGTCATGCCATCCGGCCATGTGCTGGAGCTGTGGAGCAAGCTGGAAAAGTCTTGTGAATAAGGCAATGGCTGAGGCGCTGGATTAACCAGTTGAGCCATCAGACAGGATACTAGCAGCATAAAGAAAATAAAGGCCAAACAGGGTTTCATGGAATTCCTCACAATTATCTACGGATTATCCGGGTATTTGAATCTAGTACGGATTTGACGGATTGACAGTTTTGGTGTACAGATTGGGAACTCGTTGCCATTGTAAGCTGGTGGAGCCAAAATTAATCACGAAACCCAGCTTCAGATCTGACAAGCGCAGATAGTTAAAAACCTGCTGCTTATGGATGGGCAGGATGGATTCGACGGCTTTGATCTCTATGATTATCTTATCAAAACAGAGAAAATCAACCTTGTAATACTTGCTGAACCTCTTTCCTTTATAAGTGATGTAATAATCTTTTTCCTTTTTGTACGGGATGTTCATCAGCTCAAACTCAACTTCCAAAGCATCAGAGTATACAGCTTCCAAAAACCGCAGCCGAGCTAATTATACACTTCCAGGCATGCTCCCAAGATTTTATCGGTCAGTTCTTCATACAGCAAGCTCATGAATCTTTTTCCGTAAATCCGTGAAATCCGTTAATCCGTATTAACATGCAAATAACCAGCCCCGCAAATTACTACATCATGCCTATCAGTTGAATCCGTAGAAAAATTCAATTGCTGCGAGCCCGGTTAAAGATAATGTTCCAAACCCCGTTCCAGAAGTATTTCCAGTCGGTAGCGCAAGGCTTGGCTTGTTTGGCCAGGATGTAGCGGCGCTCTGACTCCACGATTTCGTCGAAAGTTTGAGGCAGATCGGTGTAAAAAGGCGGCAAGAGGCCGGGTTTTACTTTAAGCCGCAGCTGCTGCATGTCCGGCGGATAGAGGGAATAATAGTGTTCGCTGAGGGCGCGCACACCCACCAGAGCGAGGTCGCCACTAAGCCAATTGAGCAGTTGGGGCAGTTCGTCGATCCAGAGGGCGCGCAGGATCCGGCCCCAGGAGGTCACGCGGAAATCGTTTTTGAACTTTCCGCCTTCCTGCAAGTCGTTGGCCTTAAAGACGTATTCCTGCAGATATTCGCTGTAGGGGTGCATAGTGCGGAGTTTCTTTATGTAGATGATCCTGCCGTTCTGGCCCAGGCGCTTGAGGCGGATGAGAGGACCATAAGTGGGGTTGGAATCGGTTCGGGGCAGCTTGGTTTTTTTGAGGATGAAGTGCATGTGCCCGGCGATTTCGCGCTTGTGGATGAGCTCGAAGCCGCAGAAATAGAAGCGTCCGAGCATCTCGGTCTCAGAGAGGGCGCGGTTCCTTCCTTTGGTGAGGGCAAAATACCAACCCTGCAAAATGGGAAGTTTGGGCATCACGCGGCGCAGGAGGAAATCGCAGAAATAGAGCGGAGCGCCAAGCACAGAGGTGAATTTCCTGTAAAACCTTTTGCGGCGCTGGGTGATGGTCTGGCCGTGGCAAATGAACACCCCGCCATCCAGCAACATTTCATTCACCTTGATCAGATAGAGGTTGATGCGGCGAAAGTCGTTGATGCGATGGAGGTTGATGAAGATTTGGCGTGAATTGGGGGTTTCGTTGGCAATGTTGAAATAGGTCTCGGAATTGAGCACCAAGGCCTGAGACCTACAGAAACGGCTGAGATCCAGATATTCTTTAATGAAGGAAAACAGCTCTTCCTGCTCATTCAGGTAACCCCGCCAAAGCGGCTCCAGAATGCTCTCCTCCAGGCTACATTCCGAATAGGGGGGAGCGTAGCTGCTTTCGTTTAGGCTGGGGATGCCTTCCGGCGTCTGGAGAAAGTGGGCCGGACTCTGTGATTCCTCCAGAGCTTCCGATTTCGTGACCAGGGGGGAAGCGGCGTATGCGCGGTTTTCCTTGTTGAATCTGAACGCGTAGAAGAGGCCCACGAAGAAAAAGAGCTCCAAAACCACACTGCCCAGCATGGTTCCCATCACGATTACTCGTGAATAGTTGAATTGCCGCAGCACATACATCAGCCCGAAAATCAGCGCGGCAGCGAAGATATCCGATTTGATGATCTGACGCGCCATCGCTACTCCGCTGCTCACCTTGGTTACCAGATATTTACCGCCCAGGATGCCACTGGCGATCCACACCACGGTAAAAGCCGCCAGGGAGCGCCACCAGACAAAATCTGCCAAAATGCGCCGGGTGCCATCCTTGATCTTGGCTACAAGGAGAAAAGAAAAAATAACGATGGCTATATCGAGTAGCAGAAGGAAGTACTGAGATACCTTGTGTTTCATGTATAGTTCTCGGAGATTCTTGCAGAAAAGAGCATCACACAGATTTCACGGATTTCACTGATTGAAATGAGAAACGTGTACATTAACCGCATTGGGGTAGTTATCTACCGCAATTTCAATACGTTGGTTTATATTCAGATGTCATCTACATGGCCGTTAACAATGCGCTTGATACTGTCTTTAAGATCAGTCGAGTTAAAGTTAACCAATAATCCCAACGGTTTGCCTGTAACCTTCAAGTAGGTCTGAATCTGTTTTAGATGAACATTTGAAATCATATCAACCGATTTGATCTCAACCAAGACAAGGCCTTCAACCAACAAATCCATCCTGTAACCCATCCCCAGATCCATGCCTTTATAGATAACATTAATGGGAACCTGGCGTTGAACTTTCAAGCCCATGGATTCCAGTTCAATATACAAAGCCTGTTCATAAATGCTTTCCAGCAATCCCGGGCCAAGCTTATTGTAGACTTGGAATATCGCTCCCCTAATCTTGTAACTAATTGCGTTTATGTCCATATCAGTATAATCTGTGAAATCTGTGTGAGCTATCTTATCTACTGAAGTATTCGATTGTCTGCTCCAAACCTGTCTTGAAGTCAACCCTCACGTTATATCCCAGCAGGTCTTCAGCTTTCTGGATCCCCGCCAATGAATGCTTCACATCCCCAGGCCGCTCAGGCTCGAAACGTGGTTGGATGTCTTTGCCCAGGATGGAGTTGATCATTTGCACCAGGTCCAGAAGGGTGTAGCGCTCTCCGCAGGCGATGTTGATCACTTCACCGGCAGCTTTTTCCGCCGTGCAGGCCTGAATATTGGCCCAAACGTTGTTTTCCACGAAGGTGAAGTCACGGCTCTGATAGCCGTCTCCGTAGATGATCGGCTCCCGGTCATGTTGGATGAGTTTGATGAATTTGGGAATCACGGCGCTGTACTGAGAGGTGGGGTCCTGGTTGGGGCCAAAGACGTTGAAGTAGCGCAGGGAAACAGTTTCCAGGCCGTAGAGGCTGTAAAACACCTGGCAGTAACGTTCCTGGGCGTATTTGGTAAGGGCGTAGGGTGACATCGGATTAACCGGCATCGCCTCCACTTTGGGCAGGGTTTCGCTGTTGCCATAAATCGATGAGGAAGAGGCACAAACAACACGTTTGACGCCAAACTCCTTTGCTGCTTCCAAAATGTTCAGGGTCCCCAGCACATTCACGTCATTGGTGGTGATGGGATCGTTGATGGAGCGCGGCACGGAGGGCAGAGCACCCTGGTGCAGGATATAATCCACGCCCTTCACCGCGGCACGCACTATGTGGAAAGAGCGCAGGTCTCCCTCGATCAGAGTGAGATTGGGATTCTTTAGTAAAGGAAGGATATTTTCCCGCTTGCCTGTGGCAAAGTTGTCCAGTACACGAACTGACTGGCCTTGGTTGAGCAATTCCTTAACGATGTTGGAGCCGATGAAACCGGCCCCGCCGGTGACGAGGTATGTCATTACCTTTTCCTTTTAAAAGATTTGTGGTGACGTGATCATTTGCTTTCAAGACTGGAGATCAGCTTCACCAACATAATTCGC
>Ga0116146_1002839_pt1 | contig 14882 bp, 12 predicted proteins | sample AD_JPNHG2_MetaG_FD_89748 | JGI IMG/M metagenome (GOLD analysis project Ga0116146, IMG submission 89748) | Active sludge microbial communities of municipal wastewater-treating anaerobic digesters from Japan - AD_JPNHG2_MetaG | ecosystem: Engineered > Bioreactor > Anaerobic > Digestate | place...
AAATTAGAAAAAAAATAAGAATTAAAAAAAAGAAAAAATAAGAGATCAGATAAGAGATAAAATATGAATAAAAATTATATTTATGAAATTGAAGAAAAGAAAGTAGAATTATTAAAGCAATACTATGAAATAATTGAAAAATTACATAAATTAGATTTTGAAGATGAAAAATTTATTGAAAAAATAGAAAATTTTTTACCAGGATTAAGTTTTATAATGAATGAAATCAAAGAGTATAACAATATTTATCTTTCCTTAATAAAAGAAAATAGTGAGCTACTAAATGAAATTAAAAATCTTTTACAAGAAGAAGAAGTATTGAAAAATAATATAGACATTTTGTTATCAAGAGTAATCGAAAGATATTCTAATGAAAAAAATGAGATTAAAAATATAATTCAAAAGATAAAAGTTCAGGACAAAAGCCTTTTTTCGGAAAACAACCCAAAGTTCTTTGAGAAAAAAATTTAATCTAAAATAGTATAATATTATAAATGTTTTTCTTTAATTTTGACTTTTAATTCATCTTTAATTATATTAATAAAAGTATGAGTTGTTATAATTATTAATATTTTGTTTAACTTATTGGTTAGTTAAATATAATATTGCTCTATTTAAGATATGAAAAAAATAAAAATACTTGAAAAAAGGAGTTTATTATGAAATTTGGAATTTCTCAAAAAATAATTGTATTTTTTTCTTTAATTTCCATTGCTGTTTTTATAATATTTTCAATATTAATAATATCATTTGTTCAGAATAACTTTATTACCTATATAAAAAATTTAGGAATTGAAGTGACTATTAAAGCAAGCTATCAAATTGGAAATCTTTTAGCGGGCTACATTGATGAACTAAAGCTACTTTCTAAAAATAGAGTATTTCAAAGTAATGATTGGAATCTTATTAAGGATGAATTGGATTATCTTTCAGATAAAATGAATGAAGATTTTGAAATGCTTTTTTTTGCAAATATAAACGGAGATACTTATACTACCAACAAAGCTCAGGTTAATATAAAGGATAGGGGTTATTTTATTGATATTTTTGAAAAAGGAAAACCTTATGCAATTAGTGATCCAATAATTTCAAGGGCAACAGGTGCACAAATTTTTGTCATAGCAGTCCCTGTTTTTGATTCAACTGGTAAAAAGGTTGGTATTGTTGCAAGTACAATAACATTAAAAAAATTAACAGAAATCGCAAGTAAAGTCACTTTTGGAAAGACGGGATACTCTTTTATATTTGATGGGAGCAAAACAATAATAGCCCATCCAAATAAAGAATATATAATGAAAAAAACTATTTTAAATCTTGAAGATGAAGGATATATTGGTTTTAAATCTTCCGAAAATACCTTTAACTCAAATGAAAGTGGTATTATTATAATCAATAACCCTAATAAAAAGAAAGAAGATATTCTATTTTCAAAAATACCCAATTCAAATAATTGGGTTTTAGCTTTATCGATAGCAGAAGATGAGTTTAATTCCCCAATATATAGTATTATTAGAATTATTATATCAACTTCTTTAATTTCAATATTTTTAGTAATAATCGTATCATTTATTCTTGGGAGATTGATAACAAAACCAGTAAAAAATGTATCTAAATTTTTTATCAATATGTCTACCGGCGAAGGTGATTTAACTAAAAAATTGACAAATATATCAAATGATGAAATAGGAGAACTTTCTAATAATTTTAACAAATTTATTTCAAACCTTGCAAACATGGTAAAATCAATTAGAAATTCAACAGATAATTTAGAAAAAATTGGGGTTGATCTATCCAGTCAGATGACAGAAAATGCAGCTGCTGTTAATGAAATTTCAGCAAATGCAGCAAGTATAAAAAAGCAGGTTGAATATCAAACTGACTTTATAAATAATACAAAAAATAATGTGGATTCAATCTTACAGAATCTTGAAAAATTAAATCAAAATATTGAAAATCAATCAGCAAGTTTAATAGAGTCTTCTTCTTCGATAGAAGAGATGGTTAGAAATATTCAATCGACAAATGATATTTTGCAAAAAAACAGTATCACTGTCGAACAGATGATGACAGGAGCTGATAATGGTAAAAAAGGTATGGACGATGTAGCAGAGCTTGTAAAAGAAATATCTGTAAACTCAGAAGGACTTGTTGAAGCCGTTAATGCTATTCAAAATATAGCAGATCAAATAAATTTACTTGCGATGAATGCTGCAATTGAAGCTGCACATGCAGGAGAATCTGGTAAAGGCTTTGCTGTTGTTGCAGAAGAGATAAGAAAACTTGCTGAAAACTCAAATGATAAAGGTAGATCAATAACGAGTGTCTTAGGGCAGCTTAAAAAATCTATAGATCAGGTTTCAGAAGCGACAACAAACACTCAAAAGCTATTTGAATCCTTTTATGAACTTGCAAAACTTGTAAATCAGCAGGAATCAATCATTAAAAATGCGATGGAAGAACAAAATTCTGGTTCAAAACAAATTCTTGAAGCAATCAAGCAAATATCAAATATTACTTCCAATATAAAAAATGATTCTGCTAAAATGGTCAATGATAGTACTAAAATAAAACAGGTATTTGAAAATTTGGTAAGTGTTACTTTTGAAATAAATAAAAGCATCGATGAAATGAGTGTTGGACTTTCTCAGATTAATACCAGTATAAGTAAGATACAGGATCTATCATTAATAAACAAAGAAAATATATCTAAAGTAGCACAGGAAATGAATAAATTTAAAATAGAGTAATTTATTTTCCTTAGTAATTACTCTAAATATAGTTTTTTTGGGACTTTTTTTATATAATTATTAATCTTTTCTTTTAATTGATCCATATTAACAGCAAATGAAGGAGAAATTTCTACAATACAATTTTTTTCATCATCAAATATTACGCCCGATTTTTTCAACCAGATCTTAAACAAATTTGATATTCCTTCTTTGCAGGTTTGTATTGAATCCTCTCCTTCCTTATTTTTTAATGGTGAAAATTCTATTTCACGGATAGTTTCATAAAATATCGCATTTTTTGACATAGGTATAGAATCAAATACAAATTGTTCTAGCTTTATACCATTTGGTTTTTCGGGGTTTTTTATGGTACTTGTTTCATAATCAAAATAAGGAATCTTTTTCTTAGCAACATGATACGGAAGTTGCAGCTTATCTGTTGTTATTCTATCTATAAAGTCAACAGAAAAGATATGGATAGCAATTGAACCAAAATTAAATAATAATCTTCCATCAATATCCCTTTTTTTAGCCAAATCATCTGATAAATCCGAATATTCAATTATAGCTGGTTTTCCATCAACTATAGCAGCCACACCTACCTTTTCATCATATGATCTTTTTGGTAAAACCTTCGAAGAGACCTCACTTTTTTCAAGAATATGAAGCCCTAAAAAAACAGGGTCGGCTATGTTAACTAAAGGATTGTCTACCTGAAAATAAGAAAGATGCTTAATCCCCTTTTTTTTCATTAAATCAATCATTCCACTATTTTTTAGTGCTAACAAAGCACCACCATGACCATCTGGAGCCTTAAAAGGTGTCAATCGATCACTTAAAATTAGGTTTCCTTCCATATCAACAGATGGCAAATCTCTTTGTTTGAAAAAATGAACATTATTTAAATCTATCCATTCTTTTCCAAATTTATTAAAAAATTCTACTGTCTCATCATGATTTGTCGAACTTGTCATTATGAAAAATTCGGGAGAAAAACCATATAAATTACCAAAAGCAGATACTTTTTCAGCATGAATTTGAAATAAACTTTTTTGTAAAATTGGAGATATAGGAAAAAGACCTTTTGGATGTTCGAAGCCAAGACGAGATCCCTGTCCACCTGCTACCACAAAAAAGGCGACTTCTCCATTTGATAGAGCTTTTTCTCCTTCTTTTCTATATTTTTCAATATCAAATTTTCCCTGTTCGAAAACAAATGGTTTTTCTATTTTATCAAAAGAAAAAGTGGCGGATTTATTATTTTTATTTAATATTGAAAAATAACTTTCAATATTTAGTTCTTCTAATTCTTTCAATAATTTTTCTCTTTCATAATCTTTTAAATTATTTAAATAATTCAATAATTTCTTTTGATTATTTTTTTCTAAAACTTCTAAAATTTTTTTTTCATTCATAAAAGCTCCTTTACTAAATTAATCTTACTTTTTATACCATGTATAACTGAGCCAAAAGCTCCTGCTAAATCAGCTGATGAAGCATTATAAAACTTAACATTCTGGTATAAATATTTATTCGCATATTTTTCAGTATTAACAAAGATTAATTTAGCTAGATCTTCAACTTTTGATATTGCACCTGAAATAATAATTGCGCAAGGATTAAAAATATTAATTAATGTTGCAGATAAAGAAGATAAACTATCTATCCAGAACTCGGTAGTATCAATAATATCTTTATCTGCTTCTTTTCTAATATATAGATTTAAAGCATCTTCAGCAGTTAAATTCTTTCCTTTTTCCTTTAGCATTTTAATATAAGCACCAACAGAACCATATACTTCACTGCAATTTACCTTACCACAACTACAGGTTCTTTCCTTGCAATTTAATTTATTAAACCATAAAGGAAGATGCCCAAATTCAGCTGCCCATCCATTACTTCCTGCAATTACTTTATCTTTGGTAAATATTGCCCCACCAATTCCAGTTCCAAGTGCAATAAGAAGGGCGATATCATCATTAGAATTAAAAATATCTTTTTTTATTAGCTGTTCATAATAGGCTTGTGAAGTAACATCATTTATCAAGTTTAAATATATAAAATCAGATTTAAATTTTTTTATAGAATCTTCAAAATTAATTTTATCTAAAAATGGTATATTAAAAGCACCCCCTATTACTTTTTTTAATTTATTATCAGGAAAGCCAGGAGTAGCAAATGAAAAAGCAAAATCATTATTTTTATTAATATTGTTAGAGCTTATCAATTTATCAAAAGCTTCAATTAAATTTTTAATAAATTCAACTTCATCATTATCTTTTTCCTGAGTTTTTATTTTTAATGATTCAATTAATTTAATATTTATAAATAAATCATCCACATTAAAGCTTAATTCCAAATCGGTATCTTTTATTATTTTAGAAGAGTTATCTTTAAAATTTGTTTTAATATTTACTTCAAATAGTCCTATTTTTGTAAAAGTACCACCAATATCTATGCCAAAAGAATAAAATAATCTGTTTTTCATATTCTATATTTATATTCTATAACCTATATTCTATTTCTATATTTTAAAAATTTTTGTTTTATAAAATCTATATTTTAAGCTTAAAATATTTATTAATTTTGTTGATAAATAAAATTATTTTTTGGGTTTAATAATTTCAATCCCATTCATATAAGGAACCAAAACTTTTGGTATTCTAACTGATCCATCAGGCAATTGATTCATTTCCAGTATAGGTATTAATATCCTTGGTGAAGCTATTAAAGTGTTATTTAATGTATATGGATAATAAGTTTTACCATCTTTAGTTTTTACTTTAATCTTTGATCTTCTTGATTGAAAATCATAGAAACTTGAACAAGAATGAGTTTCACCATAATTATCTCTTGAAGGCATCCAGCATTCAATATCATTTTTTTTAACCTGACCCAATCCAAGATCACCAGTACAAACATTAACAACTCTATAAGGAAGTTCCAGTTTTTCTATAATCTCTTTAGAATTCTGTAAAATATAAGAATGAAAATAGTCAGATTCTTCTTTACTGTTTTTGCAAATTATAACCTGTTCAATCTTCTCAAATTGATGTATTCTATATAGTCCTTTTGTATCTTTACCATAAGTTCCAGCTTCTCTTCTAAAACATGATGAATAGCCCGCATATTTTAATGGAAGTTTATTTTCATCGATTATTTCATCATAGTGATATGAAACAAGAGGTACTTCGGAAGTACCAATAAGAAAAAGATCATCTTTTTCAATAGAATAGCTTTGTTCTATGCCAATTGGAAAATATCCCGTTCCAGTCATAGCAATATCTTTAACCAGAAAAGGTGGATAAAAAGGAGTAAATCCTTTTTGAATTAGAGTATCCAATGCAAATCTCATAATAGCCATCTGCAAAAGAACTCCTTCATTTTTTAGATAGTAAGTTCTGCTTCCTGCTATCTTTGATGCTCTATTAAAATCAACAATATCAAGAAGAAGTCCAAGTTCAATATGATCCTTAAAAGATTCAAACTCCTCTTTTCTTTTTATCTGGCCAACTCTTTCGATTTCAACATTTTCTGTATCATCTTTACCTATGGGAACAGATTCATCTGGTGGATTTGGTACTGTAAGTAAAATTTGATTTATCTCTTCCTTTATTTTATTAAGTTTTTCATCTAATTCTTTTTCTGTTTTAGATAATTTTTGCATCTCGATAAGTTTGGATTCTTTTTCTTCCTTACTAAGTTTAGGAATCTCTTTAGATATTGAGTTTTTAATGCTTTTTATTCTTTCTGATTCTGAAGTCAAACTTTTCCTTTGATTATTAAGTTCAATAAGTCTATCAATATCTACATTAAAATTTTTCTTCTTAATTCCAGATTTAACCAATTCAATATTTTCTTCTATAAATTTAATATCAAGCATAAACACTCCCATTTTATATATAAAGTTTTAACATGATAGAAAAATTTTCCAATAAAAACAGATATATATTTCATATAAATTTTAAATCTACATTTTAATAAATCAAATGCCGATAACTTAAAAAACTAATTAAATTTTATTTTATTACTTTAACTTGTCGTAAGTTAATTTTTTTACAATTACAATATATAGTATTTTTTAGCATGGGATTATTTAAGTTTTTTTAATAACAAAAAAATATAACAGGTCGTTATATGATTAAGAAGCAAGAAATTAATAATATAAATTTAAAATCAAAAGAGTTATTATCAAAATTTCCCAAGATAGAACTGCATAGACATCTTGAAGGCACAATGCCTTTAGAAACTCTATTTTATTTAGCTCAAAAAAACAAATTGAATTATCCCGGTGATTTTAATGAATTTTCAAAAATGGTACAATTTCCAAAAGATGAAAAACCCGATTTTCTTTTATTTTTATCTAAATTTAAGAATAATTGGTATAAAAGTTATGAAGATGTAGAAAGAGTTTGTATAGATTCTATTAGAGCTTTGGAAAAAGAATCTATTTTTTATATTGAACTTAGATTTTCTCCCGAGCATTATTGTTTAGAAAATAATTTTGATAGAATCGAAGTTACAAAATTGATAATTAACTCATGCAATAAAGCAGCAAAAGAGATAGGTTTAAATATAAAATATCTGATTACTTTCAACCGAGGAAAGCAAAATCAAAAAGAGATGCTGACTTTATATAAAAAAATCGTTAAATCCAATATACCAGATATAGTTGGAATAGATCTTGCAGGTGATGAAATTAATTTTCCACCAAAAGATTTTTCATTATTTTTTAATGAAATATACAATGATGGTATTTATAAAGCAACCGTTCATGCGGGTGAAGTAACACCTCCATCTTCAATCTGGGAAGCAATTATGCTATGTTATGCCTCAAGAATTGGTCATGGTGTCGCAGCAATTCATGATGTTAACCTTCAAAAATATTTAAAAGAAAAACAAATTGGTCTTGAGCAATGTATAACTTCAAATAGACAAACAGGTTCATGGCCCGATGAAAAAACTCACCCATGTGCAAGGCTTATAGATAATGGTGTTCCAGTTACAATTAATACAGATGATCCTGTCATACAAAATTCTGATTTGACTGATGATTACATTAAACTTATTGATTATTTTTCTTTTGATTTAAGTAAGCTGATAGAGATAAATAAAACAGCAATAAATTGCTCCTTTTTAAATGAACAAGAGAAAAGTGAATTACTAAAAAAATATTTAAAAAAAGTTTCAGAATTTGAAAAAAAATATCTACAATCTTAATCATATATAAATTATTTATTTTTATTACCATTTTTTGAAATATTTAGAATATGTTATAAAATCATTTAAGAAGGTAATTATATATAAAATAGATTTTCTTGGATGATTATAAATAAATTAAATATAAATATGCGATATGAAGTTTTTAGTTGAAAAAAATTTACCTATTCAAGAAACTTTAGAGCAAATTAAAAGAAACCATCTTGAAAATATAAATCCCGATATATTAAATAAATCATTTGTAAAAGTACATCAGAAAATAGCTGTTCTTGATAGTGAATTAGAAAATCTTAAAGATTCAAATAATTTAGTATATGCTGATTTGTTAAAAGGTGATGTTTACTATAATACCGATGAAAAAGCTTTCTGTGCATCAAAACAAGGATTTATAAATATAAGTGGCACAATCATTACAATTGAACCTATCTATATTATTTCAAACGATTTGATGAAATTATATTTAGTATTAACTTCAAATATGCTGGAGAAAGTTGATAAAGAGCTTTTATTTCATGATTTAGAAGAACTTAATTGCCCATATTTGGATAAAAAAATTATAGAAAATATTTTTATTGAAAAGAAAAGTGGAATATTTATTGTAGCAAAAGGGAAAAAACCTATAGATGGAAATTGTGAAAAGATTATTCCTCTTTTTGATGATAAACTACAGGCTGGTAAACTTGATGAAAAAGGAAATATAGATTTTTTCGAAAGAAACTTTTTAAGAAGTTTTAAAAAGGGTGATACAATTGCAAAAATAATTCCAGAAAAATTAAATGAAGATGGTTATGATATCTTTGGAAAAACAATTCCATCAAAATATGATAATGATCCAGTTTTTATTTGTGGTGCAAATGTTGAGAAAAATGAAGGTTTTGTAATTGCAGCATCAGATGGTGTTCTTTCATTAGCTGGAAAAGTCATAAATATTCATTCTCTTGTCAAAATAAATGGTGATGCATCTTTATATACTGGAAATATTAATTGTAAATCATCTATTTTAATTACAGGAAATATTCTTGAAAATATCGATGTATATGTTGAAGGAGATCTAATTGTCAAAGGGGTTATTTCTTCATGTAATTCTCTTCATGTTAAAGGTAATTTAATCTGCAATGGCGGAATAATTGGTAAAGCAAAAACCTTATATAGCTGTGAAGGAGTCTTATATTCAAAATATATTAGAAATGCTACTTTTTTTGTAAAACGAGATTGTATAGTTGAAGATGATATTATGAATTCTACTCTTTTTGTAAATAAAAATCTTATATGTTATGCAAAAAAAGGAGTCATACTTTCTTCTATTATTCATTGTTCTAAAGATATTATTACTAAAAATCTTGGCAATGATCATGGAAATATAAATAAAATATATCTTGGGCATTCTTATCTTGCTGAACAAAATTTACAAATAATTCAGAAATTAATAAAAGAAGCACAAAAGATCGAAAATGAAAAAATAAAAAAATTCAAAATGGATATGCTAAATAAATATGAAAAAAGGATAAGTTCAAAAATATATAACCTTCAAAGTCATCTTTTTGTCATAAAAACTATTTTTCAAGATAATATACTGGTAGGTCCTTTATTTGAACACAAGGTAGATAAAGATTATAATGAAGTTGCTATACATTATAAAGGCGGTCCATCATTTAATATAATGAGCTTACCTATTAAAATAAAAGATAGAATAGAAAATATAATTAAATCTATGAACCTTCTTCAAGTTTTAGATGAAAAATTCAGTAAAGAAGAGATTCTTGAAAAAACCGCAGAAAAAAAAGATATAAAAAATAGTAAATAACTTAATGCTATTGACAAATATTATTAAGATGATTTTCTTAATCGATGGGTGGTTAGCTCAACTGGCAGAGCACATGCTTGACGTGCATGGGGCTATAGGTTCAAGTCCTATACCACCCATTATCTGTTATTAAAATAAAAATAAATCCCTATTTCTGGAAAATAATATAATTGCCCTTTATAAAAACCTTCTGTTATTAAACTTAATTGATACCCAAAATTTATACCTATTCCTCCTCTTGAAAATGGGAATTTCAAGATTAATTCTGGTATAAAGAAAAATGCAATACTTTGCTCATAATTCATTAAATCACAACTAAAATTTCCATATCCTATCTTGCAAACTAGATCTATTTTAAAATTATCTAGTTTTATAACTTCAAGATTGAGAACAATTCCAAAATGAAAATCAAAAGCAGTTTCATGAAATTCTGGAAAAGGCCATTCGAAAATCAAAGGCAACAATATGAACCATGATAAAGTCCATGCAAGTATCTCAAATGTATCAATTAGAGTAAAAAATCCAAACATACACTCGAGATATAAACCAAGTCTTAAAAAAGAATTTAAATGATATAAAACTGCAAAATCAATATCGAATAAAAAACTACTAAATGAATCTAAAGATAAATTTGAAAACAATGGAAGTGGGAAATTTATTGAAAATGGGAAATCAATTGAATCAAATATAGAAGAAATTGTGGTAAAAAATTTAAATTCATTTGCCATAATCTCATTAGAAAAAGATAAGATTAAAAATAAAATAAATACAAAAATTATAATATATTTTATTGACATTATTAACCCCCTTTTTATCAAAAATTTGGGTAAATAAAATATATAATGTCAATATTATTATAATTTTTAATCTTACATAATGCAATATTGTTTTTTTAATTTTTTTTATAGAGTAAATTTATAGGATTAAATTTATAAGAAGATTTTAACCAAGAGACACATCCAGAATCATCATTATTACAAAACCTAAAAGTGTACCAAGGGTAGCAATATCAGTATTCTTAGAATTTTGAGATTCTGGAATCAACTCTTCGACCACGACATAAATCATAGCGCCTGCTGCAAAGGATAATGCATAAGGTAAAATTGGTCTTGCGATTTGTACAAGTAGTGCACCTAAAACTCCGAAGATTGGTTCAACTATGCCTGAAATCTGACCGATAAAAAAACTTTTTTTGGTAGATAAACCTTCTGCTTTTAAAGGTAAAGAAATTGCAGCCCCTTCTGGAAAATTTTGAATACCAATACCTAAAGCTAGTATGATTGCTCCCACAAGAGTAGTAGTAGAACCACTTATTCCAACTGATCCAAAAGCAACTCCAACAGCAAGACCTTCAGGTATATTATGAATTGTTACGGCTAATGTTAATAATACAACTCTTTTAAAACTTGAAGAAATACCTTCGGGCTTTTCTTCCCCCATGTGCAAATGAGGAAGAATAAAATCAATTAATCTAATAAATAGACCTCCTAAAATAAAACCAATTGCGGGTGGAATTATAGGATTTTTACCTATTTGTTTAGATAACTCAATCGAAGGAGCTAATAATGACCAGAAACTTGCTGCAATCATAACACCTGCTGCAAAACCAAGCATTGCATCTACTATCTTCTTATTATAGCTTTTAAAAAGAAATACTACAGCAGATCCCAATATTGTTATAAAATAAGTAAATAAAGTTCCAAATAATGCTAAAATTATAGGAGAAAAATTATATAAATTCATTAATTTTCCCCTTTTGAGATTTAATAATATTTAAAATCTGATACTAAAATATCGTCTATTATTAAATATAATGAAAAATTAATATAAAAATTGCTAAAGTAAAATAAAATAAAAATAAATTAAAATTTTTTAAACTAAAAATTCTGCAAAAAATGATGAATAAAATTTATATGTTGCCCATAAATCTGCTTTTGAAATAAGCTCAAAAGGTGAATGCATCCCAACCACTGGCACTCCTGCATCAATAGTATTAATACCATAATAAGCAACATATTTTGCAATAGTACCACCACCGCCTTCATCAACTTTACCAAGCATAGCATATTGCCATGGAATTTTATGAGAATTTAATAACCCTCTGATTTTTCCAACATATTCAGCATCTGCATCATTTGCAGAGTATTTTCCACCCGAACCTGTATATTTTGTTATTGCAACTCCATAGCCCAATTTTGCAGCATTTTGTAAATCATGAACCTGTTTATAAGGTGGATTTATTGCTGCTGCAACATCTGATGATATACAATTTGAGTTTAAAAAGGATTTTCTTAAATCAGAAAAAGATAAATTTTCTCCATTAATAGCATTTGCAATAATTGAATAGAGATGATGAATAAAATATGAATCTGAACCAGTTGAACCTGAGGATCCGATCTCTTCTTTATCAACTATAAGGGCTACTCCAGTTTTTTTTATGTTGGAATTGGATATTAAAGATGATACGGCAAGATAAGAACAAACTCTATCATCATGACCATAAGCACCAATTATTGACCTATCAAAACCAATTTCTCTTGCTTTAAATGCTGGGACAACTTCTATCTCACTTGAAATAAAATCTTCTTCCTTAATTCCATAATTATTATAAAGGTATTCTAAAACATATAATTTAACCTTTTCTTTTACAAGCTTATCTTTTACTGGTCTTGAGCCAACAATAACTACCATATTTTCAGCTGAAATAGCTTCTGAAATTTTTTTATCTCCCTGAACATTTCTAGATAGATGAGGAAGAAGATCAGAAATCACAAAGACTGGGTCATCATCTTTTTCGCCAATATTTATCTCTATTTTCTTTCCATTTTCCAAAATTACAACACCATGTAATGCAAGAGGTATATTTAACCATTGATATTTCTTTATTCCACCATAATAATGGGTTTTAAAAAGGGCAAAGCCAGAATCCTCATATAATGGGTTTTGCTTAAGATCAAGTCTTGGAGAATCTGAATGAGCACCTACAATATTTATGCCATTATTAAAATTAATATCTTCCCCTATCTTAATAATAGCTAAAACTTTATCTCTAAAATTCCAATAAAATTTATCATTTGTTTTTGCTTTACCTTTGAAATCTAAAATATTTTTGTATCCCGCATTTATTGCTTTATTTTGCAAATAGATAACCGATTCCCTTTCTGTTTTACATTTAGAAATGTAGTCCATATATTCATTGCTGATATTTGACATTTCATTTTCTTCACTATGGCTTATAGATTGCCAGATAGAATCATTTTTGTATAAAAGCTTTTCTTCTAATGCTTGATATTTTGATTTTTTCTCTTTTTGTTCTGTCATAATTACCTCTTAATAATAGTATTTTTTATAAAAAGATTTCACAATTCGAAAAAAAATCAAATAATATTTAATACAAAATTTAAATAGATTAAATTAATTAAATATGTTGTATTAGATTATACCAAGTTGCTTTCCAGCTTTTTCAAAGACAGATAATGCTTTATCTATCTGTTCTATTGTATGTGTAGCAATATATGAAGTTCTAATTATACATTTATTTTCTGGTACAGCTGGAGGAATAACACAGTTTGCAAAAACACCCATATCATAAATCAATTTCCAGAATTTAAATGTCAATTCCATATCACCAATTATAATTGGAATTATAGGAGTTTGAGCATTACCAATATTAAAACCTAATTTTTTGAATCCTTCTGCTGCATATTTTGTAATCTTCCATAAATTTTCAATTCTCTCGGGCTCTCTTATCATTATATCTAAAGCCTTATCAACAGTAGCAATTAATGCTGGTGCTAAAGAAGCTGAAAAAATAAAAGGTCTTGAATGATGTCTGATATAATCGATGACTTTATGTTCTCCTGCAACAAATCCACCCTGAGCAGCTAATGATTTTGAGAATGTACCCATGATAATATCTACATCATCAGTACAGTTAAAATGATCTGCTGTACCTCTTCCATTCTTACCTAAAACTCCCAATGAATGAGCATCGTCAACATATAATCTTGCTCCATGCTTTTTGCATACTTTTATCAGATCTGGAAGAGGAGCAATATCTCCATCCATAGAATAAACGCCATCTACAACTACTAGTTTGCCTTTATCGGGATATTTAGCAAGAAGAGAATCAAGATGATTTATATCATTATGTCTAAATCTAATTATATCACCAAAACCAAGTCTTGTCCCGTCAACTATTGATGCATGATCCAGTTTATCTATAAATACAACATCACTTCTAGAAATTAACGCTGAAATAGCTCCCTGATTTGCAAAAAAACCTGTGGAGTAAATTATAGCATCTTCTTTTCCAACAAATTTCGCAAGTTTCTTTTCTAATTCTTCATGAAGGTCTAATGTTCCATTTAAGAATCTTGAACCTGCGCAACCAGTTCCATGCTGTTCAATAGCATTTTTTGCAGCTTCCTTAACTTCGGGATGTGAGGTTAATCCAAGATATGAATTTGAGCCAAGCATTATAATTTCTCGGCCTTCCATTATAACAACAGTGTCTGTTTTTGCATGATGTGGTCTAAAATAAGGATAATAACCCGCTTCTTTTGCTTTTTCTGCTTCATCGTATCTATAACATTTTTCAAATAAATCCATAATGACCCCTTATAATGATTGAAAAAATTAAATCGTTCGCTGAATTGATAAGTAATAGTATAAAATATAACTTGAATCAAATTAATAAATTTTATTGATTTGTCAATCAATTATATTTATTTTTCTTGATTTTCAATTATCAATTTTAACATTTTATCAAAATTTGATTTTCCATCGTAAAATAAAGTTAGATAGCCTTTATTTTTGGCATTCAAAAGAACATCAATATTATCATCAACTATTAATATTTCATTGAAATCAAGATCAATATTCTTTTGCAATTTATCTAAAAATAGTTCTTCCTGCTTAACAGCATGAAATTTAGATGAAAAAAAAGATTTTTTGGAAAGTGAAGGATCTTTTTTAAATAAAGTTGATGCAATAGTACTATCTAAATCACCTGAAAAATATATATTTAAATCAAATAAATCTTCATAGATTACAATATTATGTTTTCTTTCTATATTATAATTAAAAGATTTCTTATATTTTTTTTCTAACTTTTCAATATATGAATC
>Ga0116146_1002872_pt1 | contig 14770 bp, 10 predicted proteins | sample AD_JPNHG2_MetaG_FD_89748 | JGI IMG/M metagenome (GOLD analysis project Ga0116146, IMG submission 89748) | Active sludge microbial communities of municipal wastewater-treating anaerobic digesters from Japan - AD_JPNHG2_MetaG | ecosystem: Engineered > Bioreactor > Anaerobic > Digestate | place...
ACCCATCGGATCGAGGCCCTCAAGATCGGCCAGCAGTGCGTCCATGGCCTCCTGGGTCAACCCGTAGTCCCGCTCCAGGTTGATGTCCGCGGGCTCCGGGAACAACCGATACGCCGTTCGCACGATCACGGTGTCGGGATCCTCGATGTCGATTTCCATCATCGGGTCGTTGATCTGTGCCTCCACGGCGTTTTCACAATAACCGATTTCGATCTTCGCCATGTAGAAGCCTTCGATCTCGGTCGGTTCGATTTCGATGCGCCAGGTGAAGCCCGGGTAGATGATGCCAAAATCACCTTTGACCTCGCGCTCGAGCATGTCCGGCTGGATAACACCAGCCTCGACCTCAGAAAGCTTGCTGTCCACCAGCATCATCGCCTGGGTATAGAGCCGATTGGTTTTGGCGATTTTCAGGCCGGTGTCGATCTGCAAACCGACGACGGCCAGACCGAACACCAACAGGCCCAGCGCAACGACGACCTCCAGCAACATCACGCCGCGCCGACCACACCGAGCCCGGCGAATCGCGCCGGCAACGCCGGGCGGCACCGGCAACTCGACCGGCACGGCCGGGCAACTCCGGAACGCTACGCGCTGCATGGCAGACTCTCCTGATTCGCCACCGGTCGTTCTCAATTTCCCAATCGGCCCCATCGCCCCAATCCCCCGATACCCTTTCGCCCGACAAACCGCCGGCGAGAACCCGCCCTGGCCGTCATCGCGATCCCACGGCCCTCGTCCGCCGAATGTCCAGGATGTTCGCCTCCGTAATCACTTCCGGGCTGACGAAGTCGACATGCATGATCGGCTCGGCCTTATACTCATGCATGATCTCGACCTCGTCGTTCAACATCGCCCGCTGCATCCACACCTGGCCGGTACGACCGTCGACAATCAGATACAGGATTCGCGTGAAGTGGTGCGGCTCAAGTTCCGTGTCGAACGGCAGATCCGTCAGGATAAAGGTCACCCATTCCGTCGTACCATCGGGAAACAGGGTGAGCGGCACGAACTGAGTCTTGTCCTCCGGCATGCCCGGATCGGCAATCGGCCAACGGGTGTTGATGGCATAGCTGGGTTTGCCGGGCAGCACCGAAACGCATCGCGTGCCGGCCTGCAAAATAGGCTGGTTCTTCCAGTCGGCGTCGAACCCGCCGTACGCTTCCGGGCTGCCCTGCGGATCGATCTGCCGAACCACCTCGGGTTGAAGCGTCTCGAAGGGAACGTCCACTTCCGTCTCTGCATTCGGATCGTTGGGATCAGGGGTACCGGGGAAGGAGATGCGGTAACGAATGCCCTCCTGCATCGCTCTGGCGTGGGCCATCTCGATCAGAGCCCGCAGTCGCTCCGCCGACTCGGTCAAAGACCGGTGTCGGCGATCGGACTCAAAGCTGGGATAGACCAAGGCCATCAGCAGGCCCATGAGGGCAATCACGAGCAGGACTTCCAGCAATGTAAACGCTCGAAGACGCATCGTGACCTTCCATTTCCGCCGCGGCTGACGGCCGGCAACGCTCCGGCGACCCCGACCCGTCACAAAGCCAACCCGTGTGATCCCCTCGCGGCGAAGCACACGGGTCACGGCTGGACAAGCGATCTGCTACTTGTCCTTCGTCCAGTTGCAGATGTCGTCGTCGGTGCCATCTTCACCGTCCGGCCCCAGGCTCCAGATGTCGTAGCTGCCCTCGTTGGCCTTGGCTTCGTCGTTTCCAAGGTACTGGAACTCGTGACCCCAGGCATCCTTGAGTTTGTCGAGGCTGTCAATGTAAGGACCCTTCCATTTCTCCGCCTCAGCATCGTCTTCGGGCTTGTCCCTGAGTTCGGCGAGTTCCTTCGGAAAGCGTCCCATGTGCAGATTGAACAACTGCATCACGCTGGCCAGACTGTCCATATTGGCCTTCGTCGTCTTGATGTACGCGTCCCTCTGCGTGCCGATCAGGCTGGGCACCACGAAGGCCGCCAGCAATGCCAGAATGCCCACCACCACCAGAATCTCGAGCAGCGTAAACCCGCGACGACGATTCCGAACTCTCTTGACCTGTAGCATTTGTCAACTCCTTACATGAGCCGGCCCGGCCTTCGATCCGGACTACTTCTCCTGTTTTCTCACTTGTCCAACGTCACCGGGCACACTTGCACGCCCGGACAATCTCGTACCTGTCACCCCAGGCCCGCCGAACCCATGCGAAGGATCGGCACCAACAGGGCGATCGCAATGACCAATACCATGGCCGCCATAACCATGAGCAGCAGCGGTTCAAGCAAACGCACGCCGAAATCCACCAGCCGGCTGGTGCGGGCCTCGTTCGAATCGGCGATCTGCACCAGCACGGCGTCGAGATTGTTGCTCTCCTCGGCCACCGCAATCATGTCCACAATGTCGGCCGGAAAGAGTCCGCTTCGCCCCAACCGTGCGGCCAGCGACTCCCCCCGCTGAACGTTCTCAGCCGCCTGGTCGATGGCCTCGGCCAGGATGCGATTCCCGGCCGAGTCCTTGGAAATCTTCAGCGCCTGCAGAATCGTGACACCGTTGCCCAGCAGCGTTCCCAGGATGCGGCAGAACCGGCAGATGGCCACCATGGTCAGTATTCGCCCCAGAACCGGGACGCGCAGCTTCCAGCGGTCCAGGAGACGCCGGGCCTCTTCTCGACGCGTCAGCCCGACTGCCAGAACCACGAGTGCGACAACAACACCGAGAATCACCCAGCCATGATTGGCGACGAAATCGCCCACCGCGAACAACACGGTCGTCAACCATGGAACCTGCTGGCGCTCGAGCAGCGGCTTGATCTTCGGCACGACGAACCCCATCAGGAACGTCACCACGGAGACGCCGGCCAGCATCAACACGCACGGGTAGATCATCGCCCCGATAACCTTGTTGCGAAGCTCGTCCTGCCGCTCGGTAAAAACCGCGATGCGCGCTAAGACATCCTCAAGGAAACCGCCCTGTTCGCCGGCGTGTACCATGGAGACTGCCAAGTGAGTAAACGCGTTGGGGTGCTTGCTCATTGCCTCGGCCAGCGATTCACCACTCGAGACGTCGGTGTGTACCTCTTTCAGGATCTCGGCCAGCAGCGGGTTGGCCCCCTGACGCGACAATACGTCGAGCGCCCGGAGAACCGGCACGCCTGCCCTGAGGAGGTCGGATAGCTGGCTATAGAAAGTGGTCAAGACTCGAAGCCTGACCTTCTTCCTGCGACCGGTTATGGTAGCACGGGCCGCGGTTCCGCCTTCGGCGACTTTGATGGGAAACAGAGACCGCTCGTCCAGCATGCGCATTGCCGCCTGCTGGCTTTCGGCCGTCAATACGCCCGTGACGGTCTGGCCACCCGTAGTCTTCGCCTTGTACGTGAACGTCCCCATACCGATCCGCTCAAAGCCTGCCCCCCGAAGAGAGGCCTGCACCCCCGCCGCGCCCAACCTGCCCGCTCAAATAGTTATCGGGCTACGAGCACATTCTCGCCCCGCTGACCTTGGCAAATCAGGCCTTTCTTCCTGCTCGCCCGCCGAAATCCACCGGTTGGGACGACAAACTATAAAGACCTGCTGACCAACGTTAGCCTAAGAGCCACAAACACTTATGTCAAACAAACCACCGCTGGCAAACACCGGTACGACCTCCATGCACCCAAACCTGGCGGCAGTCAGCCTCTTATACGCACGGCAGGATCACGCGCCGCAAACCGCAGCCCTATCCCCGGAAGGTAGGCCGGTCTGCGACGTGGATCATAACTATTTGTATTACAATGGCTTATAATCCGTTATTCTGACTGTTTGAGGTGCCTGGCGAAGAAGTCCCATGTTTTGGCCCCGCTGAATTCGTGAGGACCGTCGAAAACATCTGTTTCCAGGGCCTCTGGCGCCCCGGCGACCCGGTAGCACCTTTGGAGCTTGCGGAGAGCTTCCTCGGTCGCCGCGATGGGGAAAATCGGGTCCTTTCGTCCGGCCTCGATCAACAGGGGCTTGGGCGCAATCAGGCAGGCTAGGTCATCGTTGTTGGCCTGCAGCCCGATACCCGGAACGTAGTTGTCGATGCAATGGTGAATTGACAGGATGCATGTCTCGTAACGATTGAGGTAACCGCTCACGCACGCGGCCCTGATCCGGTCGTCCAAGGCCGCGGTGAACTGCGTCACCAGCCCCCCGCCACTGATGCCCACCATGCCGATCCGCTTCGGGTCAACCTCGGGACGGCTCTGCAAGAAGTCGATCATGCGCATGGCGTCCCACACACGAATGCCGGTCATGCTCAACCCCCAGTGCAGGGCGTTCTTGCTCGGCTGCTCGCAGTGGTTCCACATGTTCTGTTGTTTATGGAAATCAATGTCGCGGCGCCTGCCGAAACCCATCTGGTCGAAGACGAGGGTAACGAAACCGGCTCTGACCGCCTGGATGGCGAAATCGTGCTGATAGCCCTCTTTGTACTGGCGCGGCTCGCCCTTCTCGGTGAGCGCGACCAGTTCGTTCATGCCGATGCCGTGGCCGTGGCTGCAAAGGATGGCAGCACGCGGCTCCTTGAGACCGTCGGGAACCAGAAGGAATGCGGGGACGTACAAGCCCTTGCCCGTCTCAATGGTGAACGCCATGCGCTTGTAGCCGTCACACTGAGCTACCGGGCCGGCGGTCACCCGCAGCTTGCGCGGCTCGGTCGCCGGCTTGCCCGAATCGTCCATTCCCGGCAAACCGATGGTGTCCGACAGCCGCTTGCGAAGCTCACGCCGCCATCGCCTCCATTCGGCGGCGTCTTTGGCGGCGAACGCCAATTGCGGCGGGTGGTCTTTCCCGTATTGTTCGAGGTAACGCAGCGGCTCGAGTCGCGGGTCGTTGGCCCGCTCGGCCGACATCGAGAACTCCATCTTGGCCACAGTCGCCTCCTTCGTTGTACCCGTCACCCGCGGACCTGAGGTCTTGCCGCCGCAGCCGGCCATCAGCAACCCGACAACCGCCACCCACAGAATCGCTGGACCACTGATACCCGCAGTCGTTGTGCGCATTCTCGGACTCTCCTGATAACCCGGCAGGTTGATCCTGCCGGTCTTTCCGGATTCGATCAATAGCGAAGGGACAAGCCCCTCGGCTCGTCAAGCATCGCGGTCAAAGACCGGTCCTGCAACGATGGCACCAGTGTAGCCGGCAAGACCGCGTTGACAATGCTCGCCCCGACACCTACGCTGAATAGCATGATCGTGCTGATCGACAACTACGACTCGTTCACCTACAACCTCGTGCAGCGGATCGGAGAACTCGACCGCACGCGCGAGATGAAAGTCTACCGCAACGATAAGGTCACGCTCGACCGGATCGAAGCCGACAGACCCGACCACATCATCATTTCGCCCGGCCCCTGCACTCCAAAGGAAGCGGGCATCAGCGTGGACGTGGTCAAACACTTCGCCGGAAAGGTGCCGATCCTCGGCGTGTGCCTCGGCCACCAGTCGATCGGATACGCCTTCGGCGGCGAGATCGTCCGCGCCAAGCGGCTCATGCACGGCAAAACCAGCGAGATCCAACACGACGGCAAGGGCTTGTTCGTCGGCTTGAGCAATCCGTTCACTGCAACACGGTACCACTCGCTGGTCATCAAACCCGACACTCTGCATTCGGATTTCGTGGTCACCGCCCGCACGACCGACGCGCCGGACGACGAAATCATGGGCATACGCCACAAGTCCATGCCCATCGAGGGCGTCCAGTTCCATCCGGAGAGCTTCCTGACCCTCGAAGGCCACAAGCTCCTGGACAACTTCCTGCGAATGTAGGACCTTCCGAGCCCCATGCACGGATCTTGCCGGGGAGCCGCCTCGCATGCAAATGACGAAATGACGAATGTCGAAATCCGAATGACGAAGCCAAGTTCTCAGTCATCAGTGATCCGTTCTCAGTTTCAACCTTGGCCAATGACTGACCACTGACAACTGATCACTGACCACTTCTTTCTGTCTTCTTCCGTCATTCGGTTCTCATCACTCCGGTTTTGCGCGAAAGTAGAGATCTCCAAATAACTCTGGCGTATGGTGGCCGCGTAGCCTGCCGAGGGGCGAAAAGTGTGATCTCTCGGCGATCTTCGCCTCCGGGTGCTCCGGATCACGAAAGGTCGTGGTGAAACGCATGGCGTTCATCCGCCAGCGGTCACCGGCCTTGGGGGGCGGCACATCGAATTCGCTGAAGGGAAATCGTACCTCTGCCGACCAGTCCTTCCCGCCCTTGTGGACTTTCACCTCCCACGCGGCCTTCTTCGCGAACTGGTTGCGCGAAAGCGTCTGAAACACGTGCGGCACGGTGTCGAAACAAAACTGCCAGTATCGCCACACCTGCGCTCCAGGGTCGAGGAAAATCTCGAAACCGTCTTTGTAGTAGATGTCCTCCATGCGCCGCAGGTCGGTGTCGAGCCACTGCATGTCGGGCTCCTCGCACCGCAGCGCCAGATACAGAGCCTGGTCGTCATAGGCCACGCGCATCCAGGTTCGCTTCTTGAGCGGCTTGTCGGCGTGCGGGATGAACGCGAACTCCACAACATCCCGCCATTCCCGCTCATCGATCACGCCGTCCAGCCGGATTCCGGTGCGAAACGGCACGTCATAACGGCTCAGGTTGTCGGCCTTCACGTCCGCCAGGCTTGGACGAGTGGCAGGCGCGTGAGCCACATACTCCTTCGGCCGTTGAGATGTGGCCAGATCGGCAAGTGCCGCCCAGGCCTCGTTGTTCCCCTCGTAAAGCTCGTCAATCGCGTCCTCCGGGTCGAGGCAGACTCCGATCGTTGATACACCCTCGGCCACAATCCACGGCACCTTCACGTCGGCGAAACTCGGAACGAGTCGCTGCGGCGCGTCGATTCGATCGAGCAAGGCTTCACCAAGCAAAGCCTCCTCGCTGCCGCCGCGTCCAAGGAGTCGCACCTTCACCTTCTCCGCCGGCCGGCTGCCAATGTTGTGCACGCGGATCGTAAACGTGATCGATTCGCCCGGGCCGGGCTTGCTCCGGGAGACCATGATGTCCCAGGCGTCGAGGCCCAGGTCCGGCCGCGGGCCCCACGCCGGCACCGGTCCGCTATCTGATCTACGAACCAGCTCCAGCAGCGTGGTGACATCGTTCGGCAAGGCAAACCGCAGCCTCGTGCCCCGTTCCACTGCTACCGACTGAATCGTGGTCACCGCGTCGAATTCGCCGTCTTCATCACCATCCGGGCCGAGTCTCAGGTTGTAGATGCCATCGTCGAGCGTGAATACCTGCATGCCGATCTGCCGGCCGTCTTCACCCAGATTGCACAACGCCACCCGCAGGCGCTGCGGCGCATCCTCCAGCACGAAGACGGCCGTCTCATAGCCGGTATCCTTCCAGACCACGGAAGGAGGCGGGAAGTCCACCCAGGGCCAGTTGACGCTGTTGGCCAGGTGCCCGCCGTCGTGGAAGCACCGCTGGCCGAAGGTCATCGTTCCGTACTGCTTCTGCCACCAGGCGGCGGCGTAATTGGCCAGCGAGTCCGCATACGGCAACTTGGGCACCACTTCCGTGAAATACTTGTCGCGAAAGCTCACTGCCCGCCGCCAGCCCTCATCAACAATCCGCCGGTCGATCCGCGAAAAAGGCCCGCGTTCAATCCTTTCGCCAAGCAAGCTGCTGAAGGCGCCGTCAAACTGCGTATCGCCGGTCAGATAGTAATACCAACAACCCAGGTGCCCCAAAGCGATATCGCGAGCCCACCGCGTGCTTTCGTTGCCCTCACGCCAACCCGGCGGAAACCGGTACTGAGCAGGCAGGCGATCGGGCGGGAACGGCCCGTCTTGCTTCACCGCCGGCCGGGCATAGGTTGAAAAGAACCGAAGCATCTCCCGTATCGGACGAACATAGCGATCTTCGCCGGTGACCGCGTAGGCGATTGCCAGCACCTCATGCATGCGGGTCTGATACCACAGACTGCTGAACTCGTGTGCCCCGGCCCCCCACCAGTTCTGGGTGTGTCCGCCCGGCTCGCCCGTCGGGAATGCGACCTGCCCGGGCATGATGCCCGGCGGCTTGCCGTGGACCTCTTCCATGGCGTGTTTCGCCCAGGCGTCAGCCCACTCGAGGTAATACTTCAGCAAATGCGGGTCCCGGTTGTAGAGTACGAGTTGCATCATCGGGATCCACGCCCGGGCGTTGATGGGGGAATCTTCGTCGTAGAACGGCCATTCATACAGTTGCTGCGAGCCGAAGTACGTCGAGCGCATGTGCCGGTCGCCTCGCGGCGTGTGGGCCGTCCAGTACTCAACGTTGCTGGCCGTGACCATGAGGCGCTCGATAAGCTTGGGGCTGCCGAACTCCTGGTACAGCAGAATGGGTGTGCCGTAAGAGGTGGGTTCAGGACCGTGCTCGGCATCGGTGGCAAGCCACACGTAGCCGTTCTGGATGTTCACGTTATACCAGACATTCTCGATCATCCGCTCAAGGGCGGTCTGGATACGCCGGTCGTCGGCGGCCATCATGACACCCGGCCAACCGACCACCATCTCCTCATCCTCGCCCCAACCGAAGCCGAAGCTGCCGTTGGGCTTCTGGCGATCAATCCAGTAATAGATGATGTCCCGCCAGGCCTTGAGTCCGTCGGTATAACGGACGGCCCACTCAGGAGGAGCAATGGGTTCTCCGGCTGCCGCGCTCGTGATCAGAGCCAATAGGAGCAATTGGAACGATTTCAGCAATGAGCATTTCATCGGGCACCTCGTGACGTGGGTCGGGCCACACCCCTGGCCGGCCGCAAGACCACCAAGACCCGACTCAAGATAATCGAGATCGTGCCTCAGCACGAGCAAGACCCGAACCAGGACCTAAGGCGGACCGCCTTTTTCCGGGCCGCAACCCAAGCGCACCGCGATCCGGAAACATGCGCACAAAATGCACACCAGTCGCGACGGAACGGACTAAACAGTGCGGCTTTGTTTCCTGCACGCTGAGCAAATCAGATGAGAGATTGGACACAGCTGGACCGTATGCCGTACACTGGCGGCATCGTGTCCTGGAAAGACACCTGTGAAGCGATTCGAGACAACCGCATTCAAGGGGGGCATCATCACAATGCTGCGTGCAAGAATCTGGAGTGTTTTGTCGCTTATCGTCCTGAGTTTTCTGGTCCTGGGTCAAACGGGGCCGTGTGGGTCCGGACCCGTCGCCACGGGAGATCGCGATCATGACGGTATCGAGGACGCGGCCGACAATTGCCCTGACGACGCCAACACCGACCAACTCGACGCCGATGACGATGGCGTCGGGGACGCGTGTGAAGACTCGTCGGGCAGTGGCGGCGGGGACGGAGGAACGGATCCGTGGCTGGACAACGGCACCAAGGTCTATCCCGAAAACAAGCGGCGATGCGGAGTGTGGTCGGGCACCATCGCCATGGAAACGCACCGTATCCGTGAGTGGGAATGGACTTGCCCCGAGGCATACTATAGTTGCTACAAGGTTCACAGCGGCAAACAGGATGAGCGGACCGTCGTCAATGCCACCGTCCTGCTGCGGGATGAGGCGCTTTGGCACTGGTACCCGGTGTTCGAGGCCTCCGGGAACCTGACCTACGACGAGGTAAACACTGACCATGTCGAGGCCTTCCCGTCCAAGTGCCTGCTCCTCCAGGACGAGATCGAGGAACTGCACGATTCCTGGGCCATTGACCATCCCCAGATCGAAATCCACGCGTCCGGATGGCCGGAGGGATTCTACCCTGAATACTACTACGATTTCGACGCCGAGACCCTGACCTTCTACCCGTGGCGCGAGCGCGACGTTGACGTCACGGTCACGCTCATCATCAACCCTCCGAACGACGGGCAGCAGGTACACCTGACCACCAAGTATACGGGCGAATATCAGTGTTCCGGCAACGGCATCCCGGAAGACCAGGATGACCTTGTGCCCCATCCCGGGAATACCTTCCTTGAATTGGAGGGAACCTACCACTGGGACCCGAACGGGAACGACCGACTGGACATCATTCTGTCGGACGACGCACCCAAGATCTTCGACTGCACCAAGTGCTGCTCCGCCGGTTCGTGCGCCGACTCCCAGAGCACGATTACCTCCTACGAGATCCACTTGACGCGTTTCCCTGAGGGCGACCGCGACAACGACGACGTCTGCGACAGCATCGACAACTGCCCGGACACGCCGAACTGGGACCAGCTTGACTCCACCGGCGATGGCGTCGGCGATGAGTGCGATCCCCTGGCGCCACTGGTTCCCTGAGTCGCAACGCCCCGACCGGAAAGAGGGCGGCCTGCGAGCTTTTCCCTCAGCCCCCGGCAAGAGATTCTCACGGCACTTGAGGTACGGCCCTGCCGGGGGTGGGCGGCGAAGCCCGCCGCGGGAGACTCTGCATGGCCGCATTCTTCATCTCCAGCAACGTCGGCTTGAGCGTCGCAAGCCGCTGCCGGCTCGTGGGCCATCCGCTGAACAGGTAAGGCGAGGAGAAGAACGCGAAACCGCCGCCCCACTGTCGGGCCATTTTCAGTTGCTCCAACGAGGTGACATCGGATCCGTGCATGTAGATCCCGATTCCCGCGGCCACCGGTCGGCCGCCGGCCTCGCGCTGCCAGGTCTCGTGCCTCGCACGAAAAGTCTTGTTGTTCGAGGTGTAATTCATCAGGAAGATGCCGTCCACATAGCCCGATCGCAGCCATAACGGTCCGTCCTGAAAGTAGTTGTTCCTGGCCGTGGGGAGGTCCGGTGGACATGCCGCAGTCAGGCGAATCTTCGGCCGCTCTTTTTTCACCATGCTGTGGATCTCCCACACCAGACGCGTCACCTGGTATGTCCGCCATTGCGACCAGGTCTTGCGGTTGCTCGACGGTTTGAGGCCGGTCGCCTGCCGATAAAGCTCCAGCGTGCGGGCATCGTAAGGATAGTCGCTGCCCCGGGGCGACCGATCCGTCGGAAAGCGAATGTAATCGAGATGCAAGCCGTCAACAGGATAGCGCGTCACGATTTCGCGACAGATGCCCACCAGGTAATTGCGCACCTCCGGAAGACAAGGATTCAAGCTCACGTACCAGCCGTTCAGCGGCTGCCGCTTGCCCTTCTGGTCATACAAGAACCACTCGGGGTGCGTATGGTAAAGGTGTTTGGGGTCGTCCGGAGGCTTGTCGCCGGCCCACGCAGGCATCATGTTGACCCATGCATGGATGGCCAGACCGCGGGTGTGGGCTTCGTGGCAAGCCACTGCCAACGGGTCAAAACCCGGTCCGCCGGGCGGAAACTCGTATGCGAACGGCTCGATGGCGGAGAAATAGTAAGCCGCGGCGTGGCCTCGCACCTGGAACAGTATGGTGTTCAGGCCCGCCTGCTTGGCCTCCTCCATCAGCGCGGCGATCTGGCGGGGTGACTTGTAGATGTCCCGCGGCACCCACACTCCCCTCGGAGGCCACGTGTCGACCAACGGCGGCACGACCGGCCGGGGCGGAGGTGCCGGCGTAACGCGAGACTGCGATTGTGGGCCGGGCCCGGCCTGCGCCCCAGGCTTGGCCTGCTGCTTCACCGGCTCGCCGGGCTTGGCGGGCTCCGGCAATTGCTCGCAGCCCGCGCTGACCATGAACCATGCCGCGAGCCAAAGACAGGCCTTCCCCAACATCACGTCGCTTACCCGAACATGCCGCATCGAACCGCCCTCGCTGAATGACCCTATCATAACGATGATCGCGCAGGCGAAAAGCCCGAAATCGCTTGCGCCGACCGAAAACAACTGTCATTGACTTTGCCGCCTTGTCCGGCTCAGATGGGTGAATCTCGTCTTCAGAAAGGAGCACAGTGATGTTGACCCGCCTGATGATCTGGGTTCCCGCCGCGGCCCTCCTGGCCGGCTGTGCGCAGCAGCGGGAGGTGACCTTCAGGATGCACACACTCAACGCCGAGTCCCGCTTCGAGGCCGCCGGGGTCTGCGATATGAACAACGATGGCAGGCTCGATATCATCAGCGGCGGCTTCTGGTACGAAGCCCCGACGTGGAAAAAGCATTTCATCCGCGACATCCCTGAGCAAGACAATTACTACTACGACTTCGCCAACATCCCGGTCGACGTGGATGGCGACGGTTGGATCGACCACGTCACCGTCGCTTGGCACAACAAGCAGATCTCATGGGTTCGACATCCGGGCAACAGCACCAATCCGTTCGAGGTGATCAAGATCGACGACCCCGGCCACTTCGAGACCGCTTTCGGTTTCGACGTCAATGGCGACGGGCAAACGGACATTGTACCCAACATCTTCGACGGCGAGCCCGGATGGTACGAGTTCAAGCCGGACCCGCGGATGCCCCACGGCGTCAACTGGATCAAACACCCGCTGCCCAATGATGCCACCGGTCCGGGCATCGGAGTCGGTGACATCAACGGCGACGGCCGCCACGACTTGGTTGGCGGCAAGGGCTGGGCCGAACAGCCGGCCGACCCCAAGGCCGAATGGGTCTGGCATGCCGAGTTCGACCTGGGGGACGCGAGTATCCCGATTCTCGTGCATGACATCGACGGAGACGGCGATCTCGATCTGATCTGGGGCATCGGACACGGTTACGGGTTATACTGGATGGAGCAAGGTCGTAACGCCCTCGGCCAGCGCATCTGGTCCAAACACGAGATCGACAAGAGCTGGTCGCAGGCCCACGCTCCGATCCTGGCCGACATCAACAACGACCGCCGGATGGAGCTGATCGCCGGCAAGCGCTACTACGCCCACAACGGCAAGGACCCCGGAGCCAATGATCCGAGAGTGATCTACTGGTACGACTTTGACATCGCCAGGAGACAGTGGAAGCGACACGTCATCGCCCAAGGCGGCCCCGCCGGTCTGGGCATCGCCCCCGCTGCGGCCGATATCGACGACGACGGCGACATCGACATCGTCGCCCCCGGAAAAAGCGGGCTGTACCTGTTCGAGAACCTGCTCAGGTAGGAAGGATCGAGGGTTCAGGTCGCCGTAAGCGACTCGCCGCGGCGAGGTTCACTGGGGCCGACGCCCTCGTCGGCCCTTGACGATTCAGAATTCGGTGCGCCGTGACGTGCTACCCCCTTCCCTCCAGCCTCATGCGGGGTTCTGTGTCCAATCCTGACATGGACAAGATAGCTTGAATAGCATTCTCAAGCGCACTCATTGCTGTTTGCGGCTGCGCGCCCACGGTTCTCATGGAAAGGGCGCCCGATCTTCCGGCCGATTGCCAGGGATGACGGTTCTATCTCTCGCCGCAAAGCTATCTTTGAGGATTCAGCGTGCCTAACCAGCGACGCTACCAAGAAAAGAAAACGTGTCAGGATGATTTTCTCAAGAAAAGAAAACGTGTCAGGATGATTCTCTCAAGATTCAGCCTGTAGCTGTTTACCCTCAACGGGGGCGGAACCTCGCATTTTCAGGGGTTCTGTGACGCCCGTGGCCCGGCGCAGGCCTGCCCGGGCGTGTCTTGTTCCCCCGCTTCTAGAGGTTTTCAGTAGGGTAAACAGTTTCTTCAGCCTGCGACCTTTCGCCCGTTGGCAACCGCGAGAGCTCGGTGGCTCGCGACGGCTTGCCCCACTCCTACAGTGGCACCAATCGGGTCAACGAGTACCTGCAGATCGGCTCGCAGACCCTCGATTACGATGCCGACGGCAACCTGTCGGTCGACGAGGAAGGGCGGCACTACGACTACGACGAATACAATCGGCTGGTCGAGGTCCGGGCCGCCGATGACACAACTGTTTTGGCCCACTTCACTTACGACGCCCTCGGCCGGCGGGTGGCCTCCAAGATCGGCCAGACCGAACGCCACTACTACTACGCCGGCCAGACGGTCATCGAGGAATACAACGTCAACAGTGCCGGCGTCGAGTCCCTGGCCCGCTACCACATCAACGGCGGCCAGTACATCGACGAGCGGGTGGTCAGCTATGACGTCAAATCCGACGGCTCGGCCGTTCCCACCTACTACCTGGCCGGCGACAACTTCTCGGTCATCGGCACCGGCAGCGCCGACGGCCAGATCATCCGCCCGCTGAACTACTCGCCCACCGGCCAGTTCTCCGGCAGCGGCATACGATCCTGCAATCTGGACCAGGATTCGACCAACGACGTCGACGCCCTCGATTTTGCCCTTCTGGAAGGCTGCTTCAGCGGCCCGGACGTGCCCGTCACGACCGGCCCAACCTGCCAGATCGGCGAGGCCGCCGACATCGACCGCGACGGCGACGTCGATGGGGCCGACTACATCATCTTCCAGACCTGCATGAGCGGCACCGACGTGCCCGCCAGCGCCGCCTGCCTCGGCCAGGGCGTGTCCCCAGAAGACTCCGGCATCGCCGCCATGCACGGCCTGACCGTCGACGTCCTCCCCGACGGCAAGGCCCTCCTCTACGCCCGCGCCCGCCACTATGACATGAAACACGGCCGCTGGCTCCAACGAGACCCCAAAGGCTACGTCGACGGCCCGAATCTCTACGAGGCCTTCGGGGGCAATGCGCTCCGCTTCCTCGACCCGTTTGGGCAGTCCGCCAACGTGCTCCCTATTGCTGACCCCTGCACTGCCTACAAGAATATCACGTGGCTTGTTGACCAATTCTGGAAAACAGTGAAGTCCTTGCCGTACTTCAATCAAGCTAATGAGGAGCGGCTGCAGAGGTTTGGCGACTCAATCGCGCATCTCAACCTGGACGATAAATAGGGACAGTCACCTATTTACGACGACGGGAACCTGACGCAGGATGGCACGTTCGACTATACCTGGGACGCCGGAACCCTTGACGCGCCGGCCAACGCCAAGCGTTGGAGCCTCTGG
>Ga0116146_1002895_pt1 | contig 14703 bp, 12 predicted proteins | sample AD_JPNHG2_MetaG_FD_89748 | JGI IMG/M metagenome (GOLD analysis project Ga0116146, IMG submission 89748) | Active sludge microbial communities of municipal wastewater-treating anaerobic digesters from Japan - AD_JPNHG2_MetaG | ecosystem: Engineered > Bioreactor > Anaerobic > Digestate | place...
GTCAAGGGCAGCGTCACTGGAGGGGCAGGCGGTGGTGGAGGCGAAGCTGCAGGAACGCGCACATCTGCAGCAGGTGGCAATGCAGGCAAGGGGTCAGCGGGCGGAAGACCGGCCAATGACCAATTTCGCGGCCGCATTGGTGCTGGGGCTTTCGGCGGAGGGCTTTTCAGTTTCACAGGATTGGGCGTTGGCGGACCGGCGGCGGTAGGCATTGCTGCTGGAACGCTTAGCCTTCAGGCAGCTATCAAGACAGTGCAATTCACGCTCGAACGTTTCGACTCAATGACTTCGCAGTTGATTGGCGGATTTCAGACTATTGCGAAGTATGGAATGTCGGCAGCAAATGCTCTAATGGAGGTATCAAAATCAGCACTGCAGTACCAAGCTGAAATGGAGACTGCAGTGCTGATGTGGACGAGGCCACTTGCTAACAGCCTTGGCCTTGATATTCCTGGTGGCGGAGTTACGGCTCAGGGCCTTCTGCGACGCGTTCGCCAGTATTCGTTGATGACGCCGATGACCACCGAGGAGCTTGTTCCTGGCATTGGTCCTCTCGCCAGAACAGACAGATGGGCTCGTGGCGGCCCTGAAGCAATCATGGATCAGCTCAAGATTCTTGCTGACCTATGGGCTGCCATGGGAGGCAAAGTGCCCCTGAGCCGTATTACCCAAATGATGCAGCGTGTCGCCACCAAAAACACAGTTGGGCGCGAACTGCTTGAGTTCTCGAAATGGGGCATATCACAAGAGCTTCTGCGCGAAAAGGGAGTTACATGGAACGCGCAGAACCAGATTGAGCTTGAGAAGATGGGTGGAGGGGACAAAGAACTTGGCCGCTCCTTGCTTATCGAGGCAATCAACCAAGTAATCAAGGAGCGCTATGGCGGGTCCATGTTCCTACAGTCTGCCACTATGCGCGGTATCTGGTCGACTGTCATGGAGAACATACAGATAGGCGGGGCCAAGCTCGTTGAGCCACTCACAGGCGAAGCTGGCCAAGGTGGAGAAGCGCATAACTACTTGGCTGCAATGGTGGACAAGATCAATGAACTAATCAATAGCGATGGCTGGACAAAGCTAAGCGAGGCCCTGACTAGCATATTGCGCATAGCCGGAGGATTGGCTATTGATTTGATTGGGAAAGTGCAAGCATTCCTGCATTCAGACGCGGGCCAAAGAGCAATGAATAAGATAACGGAAATATTTAGCTATATTGCCGGCTTTATTTCCAACATAGTTGGAGAATTATCTAATGGATCAGCAATAGAGAATGCAGTAACAATGATCAAAGAAATGCTCAAGACATTTGTGGAAATGGCACCTGCACTAGCTGATTCGGCTCTTACAGGGCTGGCATTCAAATATGCTCTTGAAGACATCAAAGATTTCTTTATGAAACCCATAACGCGTATTTATTTTCCATGGATCGATCCTAGAGTATGGGAGGGTCGCCGTGAATTGCGCAATCAAACTATTGAACAACTAGCAAATCTTAGCCTTATGCTGCACAAGACAAATTACAAAACCGATCATGAAAAGGAAGGGAATAGGCTGATGGCTTGGAAGCCAGCCCCTGTCGAGCAGACGCAATACTGGCGGGATCTCCAAGCCCAAGCAAGCCGAGAGCTTGGAAGTGATGCAGGGACTGTATTCGACGAAACAATAGATAGTATGGGCGACTTCAGCGATTCTATTAGTGACTTGACAGAAAAGACAGAAACGCTATCTGAGGCATGGAATAGACTTGTGGAAGAGTGGACTGGAACAAAGAACAAGACATGGATGCCTGTTGCTTTTGAGCCAATGACAAGTGAGCAAGATTTCTGGAATATGGCCAATTGGATTGAACAACAATGGATGGGAAGTGCTAACTGGGAGCCTGATACGCTCAAGCGCATGAAATATTATCAAGAGTTGTGGGCTAACAACAAGTGGTATCGCGTATATGGCACTGGGCTTCCGGAAGGCACTGTATTTCCTATAAAAGCAGTTGGCAACAATCAAGTTGCAATACCATATCGTGACATAATGGGGAATTCCTCCGAGCTGGTCATTACCCTTGAGACGTCACCGGATGCCAAATACCTGGTCGGGCGTGCGAAGATGAAGTTCGTTCCGCATCCTGCTCTCGCTGGGAGCTATTGATGGCCGATATCCTCCGAACAGTAGTTACCGCCAACTGGTGGCCTCCCGGTTATCCCATGCTGGTAGATGACGATCATCCATTCATGCGCGGCGTCGGGTGGGATTTTTGGGTCGAGGCGCAGAAGCGCGATAGCAATCCGTTTGACGGTCGCCAGCCAGACAATGCCAACTATTGGTTCCCAAATAACTGTGAGTTGATTGAGAAACCAATACCTTTGATCATGTGTCAGGGCGAGTCTGTCCCATTGTCTCCATGCTGGGGCGGCTTGACCGGCGAGAATGAATGCGCGTTCTATGTGCGGAACACCTTATCGTCATCATGGGTGAGAGTTACTGAATATGACCAGGAATGGGCTGCTGGAGCGCTACGGCCTGCCAGCATGATGGAGGCAAAGTATTACAATGCCCTTCTATGCGAAGTCTGGTCCGCTTCAGCAACCTATTACTTCAGACTTGACGTCGGTGGTATCTGCAATCATTTCGGCATGTGGACTCATGTCGTTCCATTCCATTCGACGTTTTCGGAAGCCAAGCAAGCAGCATGGGAACTTACATGTGAGATTGATGATCTGTTCGCAGTATCGCTGACCACGACCAATGAAGCGTCGCAACGCGGCATGATAATGGCCGTATGGGGGCGCACAGGGAAGCCAGACGTCGTAAGCTGCAGCGATACTGTCCTTATGGGCGAAGGCTGGGGACGACGTGTGAATCCACCGCCGGAGATTAGTTCATCCCTATTTTCTTGGCAGTTACTCGCTGCTCCTAAGCGGATATCTGGCATTGGAACCGGTGAATCACTGCTCCACTTCCGCTTCTCTCCGATTGGGACCATCGAGGGGCGTCAGGGAGATGCCGATTCCATGCTGTTCCAAGTCAGGGAAGCGGATGATCCAGAGCCAAGGATCAGCGAGGTCTTGTCTCTCAACAAGCTAATGCCTACATTCCATGCCGGCGGGTTCCAGGACAACTCAGTAAGATGGTGGGCAACATGCAGGGGATATGCAGTGGCCTTCTGCCCGACCAAGGTCTATTTCTCCGCTTCAGGAGAGACTGTTCTATGGGGCAATAATCCAACGATTGCCTATGCCATTCCTCCATCGGCGGATTGGGTTCATGGGGTGAACTTCGGGAACTCATCGAGCGCTTCCGAGCGAACCCATATGACGGCATCCTACTGGCAATCGGACCTCAGTGCCAGCCTTCTTATTCCTCATGTATCACTGACCCCGACCAGTGATGCTCGCAAGACTCCCGTCTTCTACGGCCTCACTACTATCTATGACTCGACATATTCGCTGGCGACTTACTCAGGCGGGACAATCACGACCATGTATGATTGTTCCATCGAGATGGACCTTTCTTATCAGCAGAATGTAGCAACGCTGCAATGGTATCGTTCGCCATGGCTAACTGATTACATCCCAAAGACTAATGAATATGTCGATATATGGGCATACAATCAATATGTCGATGGCACACAGGACTCATATCCGGTCAAGCTATATGGCGGAGTTATATCGAGGCGGAATGTCACGGCTGACGCTGACGATGGCCGGAAAACGGTCAGGGTGAACCTGGAAGGCTGGACATATCGCCTCGATGCCACCACGATGGACGTGACCCCATCGTTCACTGGATGGGGCATCACTGACGAGACCGTCTGCCCTTATTGTGGTGGGGATATTCCGCCATACTGTTTTCAGTGCAACTACACTGGCCTATGGCCTGGCATACGCGGCTTCGTCAAGTTCATTATGGAGCGCGCAGGCATTCCTTATAATCGGGTATCATGGGTCGGTGGCAAGTCGCTCTACAACGGGCTCATAGTTCCAGCGCGCAACGTGAACAAGGCTGAGTTCATCTTTGATGCTTCAGCCACGGCAGCACAAGCGCTCACTGACGTGCTGAATGCCACTGGCCTGACATGGGGCACCGGGATTGATGGGAGCCTTATCATATGGCCGATGGTCGATAGGTTCAGCTCCGCCGTTGGGTATTCTGTCGTCAGCCAGGACTCGTCATATGTGGTTCCAACCGAAGCCGATGACGAACGAAATGGTCGAGAATACTACAATGAAATCCTCGTCAGGACTGCCGATCTGAAAGGCGACGGGATTGAGCCGACCATATACAGTGTCGCATACCAGCCGTCTGTTTCAGACCCGGACTCCGCTCTCTATCTTGGCGGATATCGAACGAAGCTCGTCGATCTGAACTCATCGGCCAAGACCAGGAGCTTGGCGGACATCTACCTGCGCCGTTGGATGTTCGGCAAGGACCGCCTCACGTGGGTATGCCGGAATGCCGATGTTGCGGCCATACCGCGTGCGACAGTTACGGTCAACCTGCCGTGGTCTCCATTGCATGGTGAAACACTCGGCGTCGTTCAAGCTCGGTATTGGATCGAGCGAAGCGGCGGATTGCCCAGACTAGTTAGCAGTCATGTTGCAGCGAGGGATACCGAATGACCATTCAGGGCGACGTTCTACTTTTCAATCTAATCCGCGCAAACCGCAGGGATACTGGATATCACATGATCAATACTTCGGCAGATGCAGCATACACAAGTTATAGCATCTCTGGCCCGTTTTTTACCATAGGCCATTCCGACCTCGGCACCCTCGACGATGATGACGTGCATGTGCTAGGGTGACATCATGGCGTTTGCTAAGACAATATATTCAGTTACTCCGCAATGGAGTGCTGAATGCCAGTTTCATAACATAGCCGGAGGCAATACGCCGCCCGTCTTGGTGCCACATGTGCCAGTTACGAAGATAGGCTTCGGATATGAGTTTGAAGGCGGGCAAGTTCAGTATACATCATTCCTATATTCCGAAGGCGATAACTTCGGGGTTGGCGTATTGGCTTCTATCGGGGCATTGCCGGGCGTCTATGGAACGGCTAGCATGGGCGGAACGTGGGTGCGCGGTTCATCGCCTCCATATTCATATACATATACAGGAAGTTCCACATTCTCTGTTGCAGCATCTGGACTAGCAGGGCCATTTGACTTATACAAGAGCCGCGATACGGAGCCGATGCCTGAATATGAGGACGGGCCAAGTTCTCCGTGTCATCCGCTCCACTTTGGCATGAAATACTGCTGGGGGACCGATGGCACTTATTCAGTATCCGTGGACGCAAGCCTTTGTTCTGACACTACATCACACCCAAGGATGGTTCCATCATGGGCCGGCGGCGGCGGCGGGAGTACCGATCTTTTCCCGCTCTTTTTAGACCTCGGAATGACAAGGACTCCGTTGGGAGCGATATCTGGCCTTGTTGCCCGTATCACCAATGTTCGTTTCGCTTGGGGCGACTCCTACAGCTATGCCGACTTTACTGGCTTTGATACAACTAGTGTAGGGCTGCATTGTATTGGAAATGGTTGCTCACTTGAACTATATTGCGTTACTTGGTCGCAAGTCCCTCTATACGGCGTGGGGTTCTCGTTGGCGATCTACCCGCCTGTAATCATTGAATATAACCTCAAGGCTAAGTCATGGGACAAAGACTACTCCGGAGCGCAGTTCACTATACCAAGCAACAACACTTCTGCATCTACGATGAACGTCGATGCGCCATATGCCGAGAGGGTTTCATATTGGCAGAACTCCTGGGATACAGCCTCTCAGAGGGTATGGACGTTCTCTCCGCGACTCAACACAGAGTGGATGGCCTCGGCTTCGGAGCTAGTTGACCCTGCTGATTGGGCTTGCACCATCGAGGAGCATGGACTGGCTTTCGCGACATCGGGCGAGTCATATGGGTTGTATGATTGGTCGCATTTCCATCCAGTCAGGAACATGACTTGTTCAGTTCAGTGGCCTTGGGATTCTGAGACCATGCCAAGCCAATGGATTTCCGTGGGCGGAGAGCTCGGGATAGACCAGGTTGAGCGAGTAACCAAGATAGACGTCGGTCCGCATGTGTCCAATGCAGCAATCCGACGGACGCTCAAGGACGACTACCTCTCATATCGGTGCACCTCAGACGGCGCAGAGGAATATGGATTGCCGCAAGCATACCAATACCTGCGGCACTCCCAGGGCAACGACATATGTTGCTGGGAAGATTATAAATACCTCAAGCTCACTTATTACTCAGAAGCCAATGCCACGCTTACGCTGACCGTGAGGAACAATGCTGTCTCGATGAGCGACACCCATGAGACGAGCTGGGAGGACCGCAAATCAGCTTGGCTGTCGTCCATCGTCGTGACGCCAGAAGAGCACACCTTTCAAGTCCCAATCTATGTCGCTGGGGGCGTCACCTATATCGGCCTAGAAGATATGATTGACCGTAAGTTGCAGCATGTATACGAACTAGAACTGTCTGGATTTTCTAACACATCAGAAACCTCGTGGTGGCTGTTTGAAATCCGCGATCTTGAGTTGGTGCCTTATAACCCAACGCAAGGAACCGAGACAGGAAAGGTGGACTGCAAGGTTGTCTATACGAGGCCGGACCCGGGAGGGCTACCAATCTCCTATGAGGCATGGACGACTACGGCAGAGGGTTCTCGCGCTGCCCGTCCTCCGGATCAGTTTCGTGCACTATGCGGCGAGGAAGGGTTCGCATTCGTGGAGCCTTCCCGTGGATCCGGGACCGGCATCATCATGGATCACCTGAAGGAAATATCATCTGTCTACCAACAAATCAATAGACTCGAAGGTTTCTCTATCGATGATCACGGACAGTGGGCTAGCACTGCATCAGAATACATGGGAGCCTTCGTCGACTCCAGCGCCTCGGATATGCTTGGAGGCAGTCTCTACTTCTCCGATATCGCTGAATGCGTCGACAGGCAAATCAGTTCCTCAGTAACCACCTTTCCCGTACGACCGCGCGTCGGCACTTTGTATGCCGCAGCCGGTTTTCCTCTGCCATGTCAGGTCGTGAAGATACTCCAGGGGAACATTCACGGCATAGCACGTTCCGGATGGATGCGTCGAGCAAGCGCTAGCGTCTACCTGTTCCAGCGCGATCTTGAGGGCTCCATGAGTCGCGTGGAGACGTGCATTACCGACGACTGGGGCAGGTTCCACTTCCTTGGCAAACGCGGAGCTCAGGAACTGTTCGATGCTGGCGTGTCAGCAGTTGACTCAGCGAGCTGCGTGACAACCTGGTATACGGATATCGTCAATGAGCTTCGCCATTGGGAAGGCGTGACTGTCAGTTCGCCGCAACCGTTCGGCATTGACGGCAAACCATCGGATTACATGGCTGTGGCGTATTTTTCCGGTGACATGCTGTGGCTCAAAACGACGTATAATGGCGGTGAGCATTGGGTCGAAGAGCCGCTCATCCAGGTCCAGGGCTCGGACCCGAGCGTGGTGTGGTCTCCGTGCGACGGGACCATGCCATGGGTCTTCTATGTATACAATCATAACTTATATCAGTTGCGGCGAAGGGCTTCTACTTCATCGCTGCTGCTTCCGTCGGTAGACTCCGCACATGTTCAACCAAAGAACCATGGGCTGCATATTATTACTATCTTCTATGTGCTTGATGGAACCCACTATTCAGTAGATGCCTGCTGGACTGGCGAAGAGCGCGGCTATGAGGTCAACACGCATACGAACCGAGTGATCGGCGAAGCTCATACGACTGTGGCAGCAGGCGCGATTATGCTGCCCGATGGTCACCAAGCAGTTGTATATCCAGTCACTAATGCCACGGCTATTCAGGAGCTGCGCGGCAAGGATTGGGGCCTTCCGGTCTACATTGTGCCGGCTGACGCGGAGTTCGAGCACTTGAGGCTACGAGGGTTGAACTACCCGATGTGGAACGGAGCCAAAATCCCATGCGCAGCCAGAGAAAAGGACGGGACAATCTCATTCGCATACTTCGACATCGATAAGGACACAGGGCAACTTACATATCGAGAAGGCACGAGGCACATAGTTGCATCTTCATCATTCAATGCCCCTCCTGAAGTTTGGGTGAACCTCGCCGGCGTAATAACCGTATGCTACTTGGGTCTCGACGGCGCTATTCATTATGCTGATAGTCGGGACTCCGGGATGACATGGACGGAGTAGGCCATGGCACAGCAGACGTTTGCAAACCTCGATACGGCAGCCACCGTCCGCAGCAAGCTCAACAACAACGCCAACGACGTTGCAGCTCACCATGCGTCGTCGATCAACCCGCATTCATCGACGCTGGTGCAGACCAACCTCGTCGTCACTGGAACAGCAACATTCTCGGACGGCAACTTGGTCAAGAGTATCACGGTAGACTCTGGTTCGATGCTTTTCGACCATCTCCAGCTCCTGTCCGGGCGACGCATCGATATTGACATCTCTGGCAATGACATTACTGTAGCCTATATTCTTCCTGCTGAGCCGTGCACGATCCGCTTCGATCCGGCGTATCCTGGCATCGCATGGACAGCGCAGCCAGCTATTGGCATGACTGGGTATGGCGGCAGAAACTACTATGAATGGTCTAGCGTCGGCTCAGTATCTATCGGGCACTTCATTGCCAGGATACCGGATGACTTCAGCGCTTGGGATACTTCTAGCGCTATTGCTCTTCAATCCTGGACAGATGCGTGCAACACGACAAGCTATGTTGATGTCGAAATATTCTGCAATAGCACATCGTGTGCCACCGCTTCATTTCAGCAGGGATCGGGCTCTTGGTTGTCCATCACATTCGGCTCTTCAGACCTGGGTTCGTGGAGCCCTGGTGATCTGTTCAAGATGAAGGTATCGTTGGCTGTGTCAGCTCATGCCACAACCCAGGTGGCGAGAATAGGAGAACTGGTATGGCAGTACATCCCGAGCTGAGATATGTCAGACTAACTAAGGGACTTCATCACATGAGCTATGGGGCTATTGAGGAGGCCATTCGGGAAACGGAGCTGCTTCTGGAAAGGTTATACGCGGCCTTGGGCGACAGGCGTGGGTCCCATATCATGGGACCGGGCGCAGACCGTATCACCGAGGAGGTAAGACCCTGAGCAGGCACAAGCAAGTCAACTTCGTATGCCCATTGGCGCTGGAGAAATGGGACTACCGTTCTCCGGATACCATTGGGATTGGTGGGAGTGAGACCAGTGTCGTCGAGTTGTCATGGCGGCTCGCGAAGCGCGGCTACAAAGTCCGGGTCTTCGCGCCGCTCGGAAACGGCTGTAAACCGCACTGGCGGGGGACGACATGGCACGACATCGAAGAGCTCCCCAAGTTCCGGGGGGAAGAAGCTTACTGGTCGATCCAGCGGTTCCCACAGGAAGTAATGAACAATGACTACAAAGGCAGATTGACACTGTTCCTGCATGACGTCTTGTCGCCCGGGATTACTCCTGAGGTCGTGGAGCGGGTCGAAGCTATTCATGTGCTTTCGGAGGCGCACTTGAACTTCGTAGCGACTGCGCTTCCGTATACGAAACCAAAGCTCGTTCGGACAATCGATGGCGTGCGTGTCGATCTGTTCGAACAGATTGAGGCTCAAGGTCCAGTTCCACGAAACCCAAAGAAGCTCATGTATGCATCGAGCCCGGACCGAGGCCTTCTTCAGTGCCTATTGCCCATGTGGCCCGAAATACACAGGTTATGTCCAGATGCTGAACTCCATGTTTTTTACGGACTGGATAATCTCGAAGAAATAAGCAAGAGAAATGACCCAAGGGCGAATCAGTGCCGAGTCATGATCGAGCAATGCAAGAAGGCGCAGGATATCCCAGGCGTCATCTGGCGCGGACGTGTCTCGCAATCCGTGCTCTATCGCGAATGGCTTTCGTCAGGCATCTGGTTCTATCCCTCAGACTTCGAGGAAACGTTCTGCATCTGTGCCGCTGAGGCCATGTGCGGAGGGGCTATCCCAGTCACGACGGCGCGTTGGGCCATTCATGAGCACGTCTTTGCTGGCGTGAAGGTCAATGGCAGAGCATATGAGTCTGCTCTGACTCGCGCTGAGCTGAAGGGGCATCTGCTCTTCTTGCTGAACAATCCCAATCGGCAGGAAGAGTTGCGCAAGCCCATGATGGCGCGCGCCAGGGCCCTCTTTGATTGGGAGCTTGCAGTTGATCATTGGGTCGCGATGATCAACGGATATGAATGGCCTTATGCTGTCCATCAATGGAGCTTTCAGCACGATCATGCCGAGGGCCATACCCTCAACCTCGGATGCGCGGATGATGGAGGAAAGCTGAAGCAGCGGACTGACATCCAAGTCGATAACGCTGATATCAATCGCTACGACATCGGCCTGAAAACAGAGAACCCAATCGATTTCATAGCTGATGCAAGAAACTTGGAAGGCATCAATGACGATGCGTATGATACAGTGGTCTTTGGCGAAGTAATGGAGCATATGACCGACGAAGATTGCATCAAATCAATGCGCGAATGCTTGCGCGTTGCGAAAAAGGTAGTCATTACCACTCCATATGACCCAAGGCCTGTCAAAATGCAACAGCCCACGTGGCAAGAAGAACAGCTGCAAGCTATGTATACCGATGGTGTGACCACTGCTCACCATGAACGCGATGAAGCAACAGTAAGGAAACTCATAGCGGATGCAGGCGGTCATATTGATTTCTGGCAGCAGATATCTTACCCATGGGGATATGGATTTGGAGTGGTGGTGACGCGCGATGCCAATGAATAGGCCGGTGCAGGAAGATATTGGCCGTGCAGATACGACGCTTCTCTGGGCTCCGCCTCTCGGAACAGTTGGCATTATGGGCGGCTTGCCATTCATGAGCACACAGTTCGCTCGATCCCTTGTTGAAATGATAGACTTCAACAACCGGCATGTCTGCAGAGATGGCCAGATAATGTATGAATGGGCCCCAATGACCTGGTTTCCAGCAGCAAGGAACTGGCTAGCCGAGCGCGCTGTCGGTGACTGGCTGTTCTTCTGCGATTGCGATCATATCTTTGAGCCGGATATCCTGGCGCAAATGCTCCAAGTGCTCTATGCTGGCAAGATAGACGGCAAACCCATCGATGTCGTCTCATGCACCTATTTCCAAAGGCACCCCCCGCACAGGCCGCTGGCATATAAATGGGTCGAAGACGCTGCTAACGGTCACGGCTCGTTCATGATCTGCGATACGCTTGATTTCGATGGCAAGTACGATGCAGTGCGAGTTGCCGCTGCTGGCACCGGCGGTATGCTTATCAGGACATCGGTGTTTGACAGGATCCGCGACGAGCTGCATGAAGCTCCGTTTGACATCATCCCAATCGCTGAAGACGTCGAGAAGCAAGGCGAAGATTACGTTATTCAGCATGGCCCGTCTCTCAGCGAGGACCTGAGCTTCTGTATGCGACTCAAACGTCTTGATATCCCTATTGTCTTGCTAACCAAGTTGTATATGGGGCATTTGGTAACAGCAGTGGTTGACGTCAAAGCGCATCAGAATGCAATAAGTCACTTCCCTAAGGCCAAAGAAGCTACCACCGCAGAAGGCACTCAAGTTACTACGGCATCATGATATGGATACCTAATGGACTGGACGTCTATAGGCGAGTTTGCTGCTGGAGGTGCAGCTACGGCTGTGGTGCTGAAGCTCTTTGCTCGCGGCTTTGAGACGCGGATTGCTCAGGATAAGTCACTATTGGATCACCTTCAATCAATGAATGACAAAATGCTAGACAGCTTTCTCCATGGCAATGGGCGTGGATCGGGTGGCCTTGCCGCTGTCGAAGCGAAAGTTGATGAGATATACGCTAAGGTTGGCGAGCTGAATGCCAAGCTCGACGAGCATGGCGATGTTCTCAAAGACCTCCCCTGTATGTCCCAACATAACTGCACTGGCTCACCTGACGACCCTTCATAGTCAAGGAGGGATGGTTATCTATCCATACATGAGTGGGTCGGTGGCCGGGGCACCCACGATTGATGGAACCTACAGCTCGACGCATAGCTTGCAGATATATGTTGGGTCAAGCTCATTTGACTTCTCGCTGGGCACATCACCGTCCGTATCCGTGAACCTAACCTGACGGAGGTGTATCATGTTGTCGCTCATCAAAAAGGTGCTCTTCGGTTCCGACTGGAAAAGCAAGCTCGCCACTGTGCTTGAGGAACTCCTGGAGAAGGAAGCTATCGAGGCGCTTGAGAAGGAATGCGGCAAGACGGCCAAGACGGCCGACGTGGTTCATGCAATCGTTCATTACCTCTTCCGTAAGCTAGGTCTATAGCATGAATGAAGTTCATAGCAATGACGGAGAATGCCCGCCAGAACGAACGAGATGCGAAATCTACAGCAGGGTAGTCGGCTATTTGACTCCAACGAACCAGTGGAACATGGGGAAGAAATCCGAATGGCGCGATAGGAAGCCTTTCGCTGTCCCAGCGTCCAAGGATGGATGAGCTATGTCAAGGACTGTTGTGGGAGGGGATCCGTGATGCGGACTCCTGACTGTAAGCGTGTTGTGCTGACGACGGCTGGGGTCTTCTGTGCTTTGGCGATGGCCGCGCCATGTGTGGCCGCCGACGCCGCGACCGCCACTGGCACCACGACCACTCAACCTGATAAGCGTGTCTCCGCGCCACGCCCGCTGGTTGCCGCCGATGTGTACCTCCGCACCGAGGCGGGCCGTGAGATTGGGCGTGCCAATGCGATCACTCCATCGACACCCGTCTACTCGCAGTGGTATCAGCACTATGGGCCGGGCGGCCCGTTCGCGTTGCACGCGCGGTGGGCTGGACATGAGTTCTACCGCGTTGGCACGGCACGGCAGTGCCTGTTGTCGCTACTCTGGTGGTTCGATGCGCTCAGATCGGGCGGCGCGCTGCCACCGTTGGGGTGATGGTAATGGCGCGGATTGTCTCCGCACGGCGAGATGGCGATGGCTCACTGCTGGTCACTGTGCTCGAAGAGCGCGAAGTTCGTCTATCGGCCGACGATATCATATACAAGAGCGGCAAGCAGAAAGGCCGGCTGAGGCGCGCGTCCGAGTTAGCAACCATCGTTGCCGCTGAACTGAAGAAGGGTAAGTCATGATCGACTACATCGACCTGGTCTGGGAGGGTGCGCTGGCTGATAGGGGCTACCCCGGCAAGCCGATGCACATTCTTCGCGTGGACGGCCAGACGTACCGCCTCAATGCCAACGTGGTGGGCGCGACGCAGGCCGAGGCCGTGGCCTGGCTAGAAGCGCGGCTGGCTGAGGATGCCGAGCAAGCGGCACTCGATGCGCTGATCGGCCAGGAGGTGTGATCCCGTGGCCAGCTACACCTCCAGTGGCAGTGGCAACTGGTCGTCGGCCTCGACCTGGGGCGGCGCTGGCGTGCCGACTGACGGCGACTCCGTGACCGTCGCGAGCGGACACGTCGTGACCTACGACGCCAACATCGTCGGGACCGGCCTGGCGGCCCTGACGATCACTGGCGAGCTGACCTGGAGCACCGACGGAACGGCCAGGACGCTGACGATGGCATCCAATGCGAACATCACGGGTGCTGGCACCCTGACCGTCGGCACCGATGCCGCACCCATCCCCGCACCGAGCACGAGCACGCCCGAGGTGGCGTCTATCGTGTTCCAGGGCACGGGTTGCATCGCCATGACTGGAACGATCCGGATGCGCGGCGAGCAACGCGACGGACGTGACGCCGCGACCTCGGACCGACTCAGCACTGACAACTACATCGATGTGGCGAACGCATCCGGCTGGTCGCCGCGTGCTGGCGACGTGATTGTGCTTGGGCGAGCGTCGGCTGGAACGAACTGCACGTTGCACACGATCCAGAGCGTCAGTGGCAACCGGATCACGCTAACCTCGACACTCGGACGCGCGGTCACAATCGGCGACCCGGTCGGGCTGCTCAGCCGGAACATCGCGCTGATCGGTGCGAACACATCAGGCACGAGAACGTTCGGGAGCGGATCCGCAGCATCGATCACCGTCTCGGGCGTCGAGTTCCGCAACTGGCAGGCCGTGCTGTATAACTACCACAACGGATCCAACGCCGTGAAACCGATCACGTATTGCACGGCGCGAAGCACGTCCTCGTACAACGTGTTCTGGACATGCGTCGGCATGACAGTCGACAGGTGTATGTTCTACCGGATGACTCTGGGTTCGGGATACTCGCACGTACTGCGCCGCTCGATGGTGTTTTACGCTGGGCTCGCCGGTACAGGGAACATCTCCCAGGGCATTGTGATAGCTAACGCCACGGCTGGTGCATCGATGCCGTCCGGCCAGTTCAGCAGGTGCCTGTTCTACTACTGCTCCGATGCCATCTATGGTGTCGCAGGTGACTGCGAGTTCGATGAGTGCACGTTCACGGGCAGCACGCGCGACGTCCGGCAGCCGGGCATATCGGCATCGTACACACTGGCCGGGTTGATCCAACTCCGCAACTGCGTCCTGGGCGGCGCGACCGAGTGCCAGAACTACGTCAACGGCAACAATGCGCCCGACTGGTGTCTCATGAGCCGCGATCATGACGGTGTGGCCGGCGCGCTGCGGTCCTACTCGGCCGGCGGCACGGCATATCGGCAGTCGACTGTGCAGCGCGCAGGACGCGATACCATTCAGTTCATCGCGGAGTCGCCCGTGTTCACCAACCGCATGGTCTGGGA
>Ga0116146_1002913_pt1 | contig 14665 bp, 12 predicted proteins | sample AD_JPNHG2_MetaG_FD_89748 | JGI IMG/M metagenome (GOLD analysis project Ga0116146, IMG submission 89748) | Active sludge microbial communities of municipal wastewater-treating anaerobic digesters from Japan - AD_JPNHG2_MetaG | ecosystem: Engineered > Bioreactor > Anaerobic > Digestate | place...
CGATAAGTTCGATCCTGTATTTTTTGACAAGTCTTTCAAGACTGTCCATCGATTCTTCTTCTTCTTCCTGGTAAATCTTGGTATCATCAAGAAAATTACCAAACTCATCTAAAATGGCTATTTTTGAACCAGTTCGAATACCAGGATCTATTGCAAGAATTCTCCTGTTTTTAAGTGGAGGAGTTAAAAGAAGATTATAAAGATTTTTAGCAAATACTCCGATTGCTTCTTTCTCGGCTTTTTCAGTAAGAGTTTGTCTTACATCAGATACAATGGAGGGGAATAAAAGTCTTTTATAACCATCTTCACATGCAAGATTTAGCCATTTATTATCAATGCATTGATTTTTAGTTATAAAAAGGTTATAGGTAGACTTAAAAGAAATTTCATCATCAATTGTAATTTTAACACTTAATTTATCTTTAGCCTCACCTCTATTTATTGCTAATATTCTATGATTTTTAATTGTTTTTACAGGTTCTTTATAATCTTTGTACATATCAAATTCATCTTTTTCTTCTGGATTCTTCTTTTTAACTTCAAAATTTCCAGTGTCTATTATTGTCTGTCTTAGTAGATTTCTAACCTCAAAAAACTCAGCAAATTCTTCAGCAATAATATCCATAGCTCCCGCAAGGGCTTCTTCCACATTTGCAACACCCTTTTCAGCATTTACAAAATCTTTTGCAGCAACTTCAGGATTTAAGTTTTTCTTTATGATTTCAGCTAAAGGAGCAAGACCTTTTTCTATCGCTTTTGCAGCTCTTGTCTTTCTTTTTGGTTTATATGGTAAATAAAGTTCTTCTACTTCAGATAGTTTTTGAGAATCAAGTATCTTTTTTTCAAGTTCTTCTGTGAGTTTACCTTGTGATAGAATTGAACTTAATACCTCTTTTTTCCTTTGATAAAGATTTCTTTCATAATTTATCTGTTTTTCAATTTCTCTAATCTGAACTTCATCAAGTGATCCCGTCATTTCCTTTCTATATCTTGCAATAAATGGGACTGTATTTTCATCATCCAGAAGTTTTACAGTATTTTCGACCTGATTTCTTCTAAGAGAAAGTCTTTGAGAAATCAAATCTATGAAATCTATATATGGCATTTCATATTGAATAGTAAAAGTTTCTTCATCCACACTTTTATCTTGTTTTCTGTTTTTAGTTGTTTTTTGCTTTATTGTTTTTTCATCTGCTTCTATATCATTTATAGTATTATCATGACTAAGTTTAATCTTTATTTTCCTTTCTTTATTTTCCTTTTTATCTTTTTTATCTAAATCTTCTTCAGCGCTCATGTTTTTATTCAGATTTTTAATCTCATCAGTTTTTTTAATAATTTGCTGATTTGACTCTAAATTATTATTAGCATCCTTTAATTCATCTTTATCATTTAAGTGAGTTGGTTTTTTAATTTTAATGACAAATTTCTTCTTTTCGCTCATTTGAAAATAACTCCTTAACTTCTGTCTTTATTTAAACATTTGAAAAAGCAGTGTCAAGTGAAATAAAAATCTTGATTTTATTTTATTATCTTTTTGATATGAATTTGGTAATAGATATTAAATTTTTTGCGAAAGACTTTCCTATGAATATTTCACAGAAAGTACAATTTATATTAATCCTGATCTTGAAAGTTATTTTATAATTCCAGCAAGTGATGAAGGATTGTGAAATATTGATATTTAAATTTTCTTTGTTAAATAGCTTAAAATAAGTTATATTTTTCATTTTCTTTCTTTTTTCTTTTTTTCTTTTATTTCCTGATTTTTAAAACAGCTATCACTTAATAGGTAAAATTAAAAAACGCTTTTTTTTCTTTATTTATGAGTTATTTCAACTTTTTTCCAATACTTATTTCAAATTTAAGGAATATATTTGACAATTTTTCTATTTTATTCACAAGTGTTTTTATAAAAGGGGCTTTGAAGGTTCCGACTCAATTTGAGCCTTTTAAAAGTTTTAAGCAATTCAAGCCATTAAAAGGGCTTAGAGAATTACCCCCGTTGAAACCTTTGTTTTCAGGAAAATGGAGCACGACTCCACTGAGGATTTTTTTGCTATTTTGAGAATGTGAATCTGCTATACTTGTAAAAAATATTAACAATGGGGAAAAGATAATAATTCTTAGTCTAAAAAATAAAGAATCATGGTTACTTAAGGCAAAGACATGGTGTAGTTGGGCTTGGAAATATGAGGATAAAAAGATTTGGATCAAATTTGGTTGTATTGAAACGAAGGTGATAAATAAAGATGGAGATGTGTGTGAATTTTGGACCGAAAAGCAAATTGATTATTGAATATAAGCAAAACAGCAGATAACACGGTGTTTATAGGAAGCTGCGCTTCCTCAAATGCGCCTTTAGTGGACCTTACAAACATCGAGAACGTTATGTGCAACTCGGAAAAATGCCTTTTGAAAAAAGGAGACCGTAAATTATGACAATATTGTTGCCTTCGTTTTACTTTATAGAAAAAAATAGAATGAAAGAAATAAACTTCGCTTACTATCAAATAACGGAATTTAAAGTAAACTTTTTCCTTATGTAATTGTTCAAAAATCTCATTATTTGATAAGACAGTAAATTCAATTTTTTTACCTCTAATATTTAAATCTATTAACTTCATTTCATTAAGTTTTTTGATGTTAAGTAAACATTTTATTAGACTTTTTATTTACACCTGTTACTATTAAGCAAGTAATTTAAAAGGAGGAATCTTGTGGAGCAATATGATGCTTTTATAAGCGAGCTTTTAAAGATTCCAGCGATAACTGGTTTTGAGGAAAAAGCCGCAAAATTCATAGAAAAATCTATGAAACCTTTCTGTGATAAAGTAGAGATCGATGTCATGGGCAATGTTATTGCTTATAAAAAAGGTAATGGGAAGAATAAAGCCAGATTGCTTTTTGAAACTCATTATGATCAGATAGGCATAATGATTACAAAGATTGAGGAAAATGGTATCTTGCGATTCACAAATATTGGTGGGATTAATAAAAAAGCATTACCTGGTAAAAGAGTAAAGATATTTGGAAAAGAAGAGGTTTATGGCATTATTGGAACAAAACCCCCACATTTGATGTCTGAAGATGAGATTAAAAAAATAGATCCAATAAATAAACTTTTCATAGATTGTGGTTATGATAAAAAAGAGATAGAAAAGATTGTCAGCGTTGGCGATATTGGTTTAATTGATTTTGAACCACAAAAGCTGGTAGGTTCTTCTTATATGTCTGCTGGATTTGACGATAAAGCTGGTGCTATTGTCTTGTATATGGCAGCAGATTTACTTTCTAAAATGCCACCATACCATGATATTTATTTTTGTTTTTCTGTTCAGGAAGAAGTCGGACTTCGAGGTGCGAAAACCGCAGCATTTGCAATAGATCCCGATTATGCCATAAGTTGCGATGTGACTTTTGGTGATCCTGTTGGTAATCCAATAAAGCTTTCAATCGGTAAAGGACCAGCTATAGCCTTTGGTCCTGGTCATACTCCATCTTTTGTTAAAAAAATAAAAGAAATAGCTGAAAGAGAAGATATACCATATCAACTTGAGATTGAACCAAGACCTGCTGGAACCGACGCAGCTGTTATTCAAATTTCAAGAAAAGGAGTTAGAACTGCATTACTGGGTATTCCTTTAAGATATATGCACTCTCAGGTTGAGATTATAAATACAAAAGATCTCTATAGAGCCGCAAAATTATATGCAAATATTGCTGTTAGTGAAGAACTTTTAGCAAAAGAGCAGGAGAAGAAAGATGATAAATAGACTTGAAATATATTCAAATATAAATGCTGGAAGTGGAAATGAGGAAAATATTGTAGATCAGATAAAAAAAGACATTAAGGGAAAAGTAAAAGATATTGAGATAAATCCAATTGGCAACCTCATAGCAAAACTTCCTGGTAAAACAAATAAAAATATCTTACTTACAGCTCATATGGATGAAGTCTCTTTAATGGTAAGAGATATTGAAGAAAATGGGCTTATAAAATTTTCACCTATTGGAGGGTTTATTCCAAAGATTTTACCTGCTACTGAAGTTATCATAGGTAAAAAAAAGATTGCAGGTGCTATAGCAATAAAAACTTTACACTTCTCTTCACCCGCTGAGCTTTCAACTGCTGATGAAATTAGGGATATGTATATAGATATTGGAGCAAGTTCAAAGGCAGAGGCAAATGGTGTTCAGATAGGAGATTATATCTATTTTAAATCAAAGTTTTTTAAACAGGGTTCATACCTTTTTGGAAAGGCTTTCGATGATAGAGCGGGTTGTTGTGCAATAACTGAAACCATTTTATCTGGTCCTTATGATGTATCTATATATGCAAGTTATAATGTGTCAGAAGAGGTTGGCCTTCGTGGCGGATATGTTTGTGGCTTTGATGTGGAAAATCTTCTTTTTAATCTTAACCTTGAAGGCACTACATGCTCAGATAGGGAAGTCGAACAAACCTATTCTCCATCAACCGAACTTGGTAAAGGACCAGCTTTCACAATAATGGACAATTCATCAATTGCAAATAGAAAACTTTTAAATTTTGCCATTGAAGTTGCAAAGAAAAATAATATACCATATCAGTTTAAAAGGACTATAACTGGTGGCACAGATAGTGGGGCTATTGCATTAACTGAAAGTGGAATCGCTTCAATAAGCCTATCTGTTCCTGTAAGATACATTCATGCCCCATGGTCAATAATCCATCAACAGGACTTTGAAAATTATATAAAACTTGCAATAGCCATTGTTAAGGAAGCTCACAACTTTAAGTTATGAAAAAACTAAAATTTGAATTAAAATGAGGAGAAAGATATGTTAAAAAAATATGGTTTTATCTTTACTGAATTTGGAACATCTGGAAGGGAAGATAAGGTTAGAGATTCTATTGAAAAATATGTAAAAACAAAAGTTGATTCAGTAGAAGTAGATGTTAATGGAAGTTTAATATGCTTTAAAAAAGGAAATGGAAAGAATAAGAAGAAACTTATGTTTGCAGCTCATATGGATGCTATTGGTTTTATAATTACTCATATAGACAAAAATGGTTTTTTAAGATTCTCTGCTGTTGGCTATCAGCCTTCATATAGAATAGTTTCAAAGCAAGTAATCTTTGAAAATGGTATTCGTGGTGTTATAGGTATCGAAAAAGATGAGGATTTTAAGTCAATTGCCGAGAAAAAACTTTACATAGACATTGGCGCAAATAGTAAAGAAGAAGCAGAAAAGATGGTTGAAATCGGTATGACAGCTATAATGTATAACAATCCTTTTGAACAGAACAATAAACTTTTTTCTTCATATCTTGATGATAGAATTGGTTGTGCAATATTACTCGAACTGATAGATAATTTAAAACAACCTTATCATGATATTTATTATGTTTTTACTTCTCAGGAAGAGGTTGGAGTAAGAGGGGCAAAGACAAGCTCATATAAAGTTGAACCAGATGTTGGTATTGCATTAGATGTAACTGTTGCTTCAGATACTCCTGAAGTAGAATTTGCTTCTTCGACTTCAGCTGGTAAAGGTGCTGCTATAAAGGTAATGGATAGAGGTATTATAGTTCCTAAAAAGCTTGTTGATCATATGGTTAATCTTTGTGAAAAAAATAAGATATCATACCAGAAAGAGATATTAACTATGGGCGCAACTGATGCTATGGCGATACAACAGACAAAGGGTGGTATAATAGCTGGAACAATCTCAATACCTACAAGATATGTTCATAGTGCTAACGAAATGTGTGATCTTAATGATGTTGAAGCAAGTGTAAAACTTTGCACAAAATTGGCAGAAACTGAGTTTCCTTTTTAAAATTTTATATTTCAGGGTTTTATATTTTTTGCATTTTATATAAGAATTCATTTTTTGTTATTGATTTGTTATTGATAATTTTTATATGATATTTTTTTAATTTGTTAACATTTTAATACAGTTTTTATAGATAAAAATAAAAGTATCAGTATTTGATTTTGATACCAGTTTATATTATTATCGAATATAAAACTATAAATAAGATTAAGAATGGATAAAAAAAAGTTGAGAAAAGTAAAAAAGGGGAAGAATTGCGTATTCTGGTCATTTTCAGATAAAAAGCAATTTTTCCCCTATTGTTATAATTCAATATTTGGTTTTTTTGAAACAAGAAGTAGTAATTTATTCAAAGATTATCTTTCAAAAGGATTAACCTTATTTAATTCTCAATTTTATAAGGGTGAAGCAAGGTTAAAAAATTATAAAATAAGTCCCGAACCTGAAAAGATTTTTAATTCAATTTATTCAAATAGATTTATTAGAGGTTTTACAACATATTCAGATAATCTTGATGAATATAAATCTCCAGAATTTTTAAAGTTTTATTATGATAATTATGGTTATATAATCTTAAATTCTATTATTTATCAATGGTTAATAAAATGTTATAAAGATGATAACATAAGACCCAATGAAATCAGTTATAAAAACTATAATGAATTAGAAAAAGATAAAAATATAACAGAAAAGATAAAGTTTTTTTGTTCTGATGAGAAAAAGAGATTGTTAAATATTAATAAAACAAATGAAGAGTTAAAAAATAATAGTATTATTGAAAATTTAATAATATTATCTTTAGAAAAAAAAGATGAAAAAAAAGAAAAAGTTGAAAAAAATAAAATATTTTATTTTGAAACTTATCCATATTGGCTGAGCCTGGATGAAATTCTAAAACTTGAAAACTATTATAATGAAAATAAAGATGAAATAGAAAATTTTTATCTTCCTCTTAAATTTATATATAAGTATTATTTTGATAAATTTTATCGAAATATTGGAGAAAACTCTCAGAAGATAGTTGAAAGATATATTGTAATTCAAAAGGCATGGATTTATCTTATTTCGCTCATTAAAAAGAATGGAAATTTAGTTATTTTAGATGGAAGTTTTTCAGATTTTAAGTTTTTTCCCTTTTTATCTGGTTTTTTACCACAACAAAATTCTGAAAAACAGATTTTTGATCTTTATATTTTTGGAGATAATCTGACCTTTGGAATGGGTAAAAATATTATCATAGTAAATGATGAAAATATTAAAAAGAAGATGAAAATTGATATAATAGATGATAATGAAATGAATGATATTGAAATGATGAATGATAAAGAAAATTTATCAAAAAAAGATAAATATGATTCACTTTTTATTTTGAATCAGCCATATTTTAACCCTTATGGCTTTGAACTTTTATATGCAAACTTAAGAAGATGTATGGATCAATTTCATTATTCTATATTATTAAGATATCTATATATAATAGAAAGTAGAAAAGAAGTTGTGGTGATTGGTCCTTATATTTATGTTAAAGATGGGCTTAATTTTGATAAAGATTATAAAATAATGTTAGATAAAAATATATTTGATAATGAAAAGCCAATTAAAGAAAAGGTTAAAGGTAAAAAACCATATACAATTCCACTAAAAATTCCTGAAGAAATCTTTCTATTTATTCTTAGACAATTGCCTGATAAAAAACAAGAAAAATAAAAAAAGAAAAAACAAAAAAAATAAAAAATAAAAAAGAAAAGACAAAAAAATAAAAAAAGAAAAAACAAAAAAATAAAAAAAAGAAATAACGAAAAAAAAAAAAAAAAAAAAAAAAATAAAAATAAAAAAAAAAAAAAGAAAAAAATTAAAAAAAAACAAAAGAATTAAAAAAATAAAAAATATGAATAAATTAATAAAAATGAAAAATAAGAAAAAAAATAAAAAATAAGAAAGATAAGAAAATTAAGAATAAAAATCGTATGATTTTTTCTTAAAAATTCTGTTTTTTTCAATTTTTAATATTATAATAAAAAAGAAGAAAAAATAACTTTATTTACTTTTATCTTTACCGAATTTATTATAAAGAATTGGAAAAAGATATGACTTTATTTGTCATTTCAGATATGTTTTTTGGAGTTATACTTGCTTTTGCTGCTATTATGTTCTGGGAAAAAAATAATAAAAATCAAAGCATGTTTATGCTTGTACTTGCTGCTCTTTTTAATTACCTTTACTCCTTTTTCAGGGTTTTGGAGCAAATAAAAGTTATACCTGCTGATTGGTATTTTTCTATAGGTAATTTACCTTTGATAAAATATTTAATAATTTTATTTTCAATGATCTTTTTTATTCTTGGATTATCGAAGATTAAAAATGAAAATATTTAATCAAAGAAAATTTATTTTTTTCTTTATAGTTTTATTATTATATTTTACTGCTTTTATTTTTTCTTTTAATTCTAGAGTGAATGCTGATCCAATTATATATGCAGAACAATATTATCTTTTATATGCAAAATCAAATAACTTTCAGACTGTAAATATAGAGCAAAATATCTTTTATCTTCAAAGGGCTTTAATGGCTCCTTTTGCTCCTGTTGTTCAGGCTCTTTGCAAAATTAATACTCAGGAAGAATATATTAGATACAAATATCTTTTTAAGATGCATTGTAATTTTTTAATTATGAGAAGTTATATCCAGCTTGCTTCAAGATTTGATAAAGAAGATATCTATTTTTACAATTATCTATATAAAGAAATGATAATCGAGAGTTTAAAAGTTGCAAAATATTACTATGAATTAGCTTTAATATATTGGGATTTAACAAAAAAAGAAGCTATAAATGCAACTGAATTTCAAAAGTATAAAATTGATTTACCTCAGTGGGAAGATGAGCATGCAAAAATAATAAATGGTATATATAAATATGATGAAATAATATATTCAAGATTGGAAAATTTGCTTAAAAATATTGGTTTTTTAGAAAACTGGGCAAATACCTATTATCCGCAACAACAAAATGAAAATCAGAATAATCAATAAGCATATTCAGTTTTTATTTTACTAAATATTAATTTAATTAAATTTTAATTTAAATACTAAGAATATATTTAAACTAGGGTTAGTCTTAAAGTAAATCTATCTAATAGACAGAATTCATGCAAAAATAATGCTAAATTACAAAATTTTATCTTCAATTAAATCTAATCTAATGGACAGAATTTATTTTAAAATAAAGCTAAATGACGCAATTTTTCTTAAATTAAATCTATTTGACAATAAAAATTTCATCAAATTTGAGGCTAAGAAAAATTTTTTTTAAGTTTTCATTTAAATTAATAATAATGATTTTACCATTGAATTTATTAGCTTTTTTTTGAAAATACAAAAGTTTTGCAAGAAAAGATGAATTGATAGATGAAAGATTTTTCATATTTAAAATAATCTCTTTCTCCTTATTTCTAATTCTTTCATCTATCTTTTCATAAAATAGGTTTAATTTATCTTCTTCAAAGTTATCAAAGACTATAGCAAATTTATTAAAAGTATTATCAAAATTTTCCATAAAAATACTTTATTTCTTTTCAAAATAGTTAATATTTTAACCGATATTAAAATAAAAAGTTTTTAATAATTAAAAATACAGAAAAAAATAAAAATAAAATAAAAATAAAATAGAAATAAAATAGAAATAAAATAGAAATAAAATAAAAAATTCATAGATGAATTTACAAAAAAAATTAAAAATTTCATTAATTTTTCTTAACTTATTAATCTTCCTTTTTTCTTTAATATTTTTATTTCAAATAAATCTTTTAGCAAAAGATGAAAACAGATTTATTTCAATTTCAGATCAATGGCAATATAATTTTTATTCATGTAATAAAATCGATTTTTCGGATCCACAGTTTATAAAATCTGGAATTACAGACTTGCCTATAAACTTTTCAAAATTGATTGAAGATTATTCAAAAATGGTGCCAAGAGGTATTGTAGAATTCACCAAGGTAATAAATATAAACTACCCATTATTTAAAGATTCAAAGTTTTTAGGTATTTATCTTGGTAAATTAATAGATTGTAGTGAAATTTATATAGATGGAAATCTGGTTTCAAAAAATGGTATTTATAAAAATAACTTTTTTACTTCATGGAATAAAAATGTATTGGTTAAAATGCCAAATATTATAAATAAAGGGATTAAAGAGGTTGAGATAAAAATTAAGGTTTATTACTTCCCCGAAGGTTCTATACAAGATGAGTTTCTTTTAGGAGACTATGATAAACTTAAAAAAATTGAAAGAATGAACAATTTAATTGATATAGATCTTAAAATAGTCCTTTTAATTGTCTCTATTCTATTTTCAATAATTTTCTTTTATATTGGAAGTAAACTAAAAACAAAATATTATATTATTTTTTCACTTCTAATAGTTCAAATCTGTCTTTTTACTATTATATACATTATAAATGATCTTCCATTAAATCATGATATTTTTAATTATCTTTTTGAATATAAATCAATTTATTTATCTTCTATTTTATTAATATTATTTGTCATGGAATATATAAATAGAAAACCAGACAAAGTAATGCAAGTTTCGATAATAATTGCTGGTATTGGTTTTATATTTGATACTTTAATATATAATAGAATCCTTAGATTATCAATTTATCAGTTTTTTAATTTTATTTTATATCTATCATTAGTTTATCTTGTTGGCTATGTAATTTTTGGTTATTTAAAAACAAGATCAAAAAATTACCTGGATATGTTAATACCTATTTTATTATTATTTATATGTTTAACAAATGATTTTGTTTCTTTTAAATACCCTAACTTGATTAAGAAAATTTATCCTCAATATATGAGCTTAAAATATTTAAATATCTATGGTTTTCAGGTTTTTATTTTCTTAATAACCATAAAATTGGTAAAAAATCTTGTTAATTCATTTTATAGATTAAGAGTTATAACTTCAGAACTTGATAAAATTTCAATTGAACTGGAAAATAGAAAAGAGATGCTGGCATCAAATGTACAAAAAATATTAGATGAAACCAAAGAGAGCTTTTTGACATCAGAAAAATTGACAGCAAGTGGAAATGAGTTCAGTAAATTAATTTTTAATCTTGTTAATAAACTCGATGATATGAAAGAATCTTTGTTGTTATCAGGTAAAAATGAAGAAAATATTACCGAAAAAACCGAACAACTTACAAAAATGCTAGAAAATGTTGAAGATGGATTTAAAAAAACAAGTAAAATATTAGAAATTGTAATTGAAAAAATTAACAATATCATAGAAAATACAAATCAGATAGATACTATTGTAGAGCAAACTTCTATTCTTTCATTAAATTCATCTGTAGTAGCTGGAAAAGCGAAGGAAAAAGGAAAAGGTTTTTCTATTATTTCTGATGAGATAAGAAAACTTGCATTAAAATCTGCAGATTTTTCTTCAAATGCTCATAATGGAATAGATAATATTTTAAAATCTGTAGAAGAAACTAAAATAAGAAGTAATGAGTTTATGAATGTTTTTAATAAATATTTAAGCCAATTTGAAATTCTTAAAGAAAAACTTATAAAAAATAAGGAAAATCATTTAATTTTTGAGAATAAAATAACTGAAATTATACATATAATTGAAAATATTTCACTTTTAGCCAATGAGATAGATGAAAAAGCAAGGCAGCTCTTTGTAATTTCAAATGAAAATATGAATGTTAAATTTGATTTATAGATTAAGTTAAAAGATAAATATTTTTAATAAAACAATAAAAAATTAGAAAAAACAGTTTATCTATTATATGAAAAAAATATTTGAGAATATCTCAATTTACTTAAAAATTTTAACATTTATCTTAGGTTTTACTTTAATTTTTATATTTTTGATTTTTTATGGGAAGCAAATTTTTATAAATGAGAAAGGTTTCGAAATTTTAAAGGATAATTGGCAATTTACTTTTATTCAAAATAATCAGGTAGTTGAAAATATTAATATTTCATTGCCATTTAATGTTTCAGAACATATAAAATATGAAAAAGGTGTAGTTATACTTACCAGAACAATTGATCTAACTAATATTAAAAATCCTGCAATCCGCCTTGGTAAGTTAAGTGATGGAATAGAAGTCTATCTTGATGATTTACTTATTAGTGAATATGGGAAAAAAGGCGATATCATTTTTTCAGCATACAATTTTGATAAGACAATACCTCTTTATAGATATAAAAAGGATAAAAATCAGTATCACTTGAAGGTAGTTCTTTATATTCTTACAAATGTAAGTATAAATAGACCATTTATACTTGGTGAGTTTGAATCATTAGATTATCAAAGTAAATTTATAAATTTTTATGATGTTCAAATGAAGAAAATTTTATTTTTAATAATTCTAACAATTTCTCTTATCTTTTTTTATATTTCTATTAAGGAAAAGAGAAGAGATTTATTATATTTTTCTCTTTCTTCTATTTTTATTCTAGTCTTTTCTTCAAATCAACTCTTTGAATTCTTACCAATAAACTATCTTTTGTTTAATTATCTCTTTGTTTACAAATCTATGTATCTTATGGTTATCTTCTTTTTTATCTCTTTTTTTAGTTTAACAAAAGAAGATATGAATATCTTTATAAAAATTGTAATTATTTTATTCTCATTATTTTTCATTATCGATACTATATTTATAAATAATTATAGAATTAGAAGGATGTTTTATACATACGAATTATTTATTGGAATCATTTCCTTTATTTATCTTGTACTATATGTCTACTATTCATATTTTCATTTAAAGAAAAATGAATTAAAAAGTTATATATTTCCTTTTACAATACTTTTTTTTGCATTAATTAATGATATGCTTGTATTTTTACTTCCAGGTTCTTACCCTCAATTTTATGTTATGATCTATGGTTTTGAATTTTATATAGTAATAGTATCGAGAATTATACTAAATCAATTGGTCCAGACATATATTGAAACTGATACAAAAAATATTCAAATAACAAACTCCAATGAAAAATTAAAAGGTTACCTTTTTGGAATATCAGAATCGATTAATCTATTGAAAGCAAATAGTCTTACATTTGAAAAAACATCGAAAGAACTTAATCAAAAAAGCATCAATTCAAAAGAGAAAATAGATTTATTAAAAGAAAAAATAATTAATTTAACAAAACTAAATAATGAAATTCATGATATAGATCTTCAGATTATAGATTTATCTAAAAACCAGATTAATACAGGCAATGATTTAAGAAGTTTAATAGAGAAAAATTCTAATAATTTTAGTTTCATGAAAGATAATCTTAGTATTACAAAAGAGTTTTCAAATCAAATAGAAGATATATCAAAACAAACTGTTCTATTAGGATTAAATGCTTCGATAGAAGCTACAAAAAGCTCGGAATATTCTAAAAGTTTCAGTGTAGTTGCAGCTGAGGTAAAAAATCTTGCTTCTAAATCGAATGATCTTGTTAATAAGATTAAAGTTCTTACAGATGATATAATTATATCCACAGATTCAGGTATTGAAAGTTCAAAATTACTTTCAGACTATTTTGAAGAATTTTATAGAAATTTTCAGCAGTTCATGAATATTTTGGACCAAAATCAAACGATTCATAAAGGGATTGAAGATAATTTTAATATTATTTCTGATTTGATATCTAAAATATCTGAAATTATTAATAATTTATCTAATTATGCTAATGATTTGAGAAATGAAAATTTTTAAATACCTTGACAAAATCAAAATCTTTATTAGTTTCATTTTGTTATTTTGCATTTTAATAAGGAGCTTGATAGATGGTTAAACTTCGCTTAAAAAGAGTTGGAAGAAGAAATCAAATTTATTTTAGATTAGTTGCAACAGATGAAAGATTTCCAAGAGATGGAAGATTTATAGAAGAACTTGGTTCATATAATCCTCATGAGACTGATTGGGCTAAAAAATTTCAATTTAAGGGAGAACCAAATCCTGAGGAAGTCGAGATTGTAAAAAATAAGATAATAGATTGGTATAAGAAAGGAGCAGAACCTACTGCTACAGTATATAAACTTCTTGCAAAAAGAGGGCTTGTATTGAAACCAGAATTAAGAAAACAAAAATAATATTTAAAAATAGAATCAGTTAAATTATGAGAGAAAAAGATTTTATAGAGTATATTGCAAGATCAATAGTAGATTTCCCCGATGATGTTAAAATAAATGTTGTAGAAGGTGAAAAAACCACTCTTTTAGAATTAAAAGTTAATCCTAAAGATATAGGTAAAGTTATTGGAAAGAATGGAGCTATTATAAAAGCATTAAGAACCTTACTTTCAAGTTTAGATAGTAAAAACGGAAGACATATCGCCTTAGAAATCAAAGAGTAATCAAAGATAATTCCCATATTATAGGAGATTTACTTGATCAAATCAAAAGGGACCTGTGTAGCTAAAATAACAAAGGTTTTTGGTTTCAAAGGTGCAGTTTGTCTTGAACCTCTAACTGATATAAAAGAAAGATTATATGATGCAAAAGTATTTTTTTTAGATGAAGATTGCACTAATACTTTAGAAGTAGATAAAATTGAAGGTGATTGGCATCACCTTCATGTTTTTTTTAAAGGATATGACTGCGAAGAAAAAAGCAGAAACCTAATTGGTAAATATCTATATCTTACTAAAATTGATTCAAAAGATCTACTTGAAAATCAAATATTTTTTTATGAAATTTTAGAATATAATATTGAATATCTTCCAAATAAATTTTCTTTAGCAAATGATATATACACATTTAATAGTATGATTTTTATCTCATTGATATTGGAAGGAAAAGAATATCTAATACCTTTTAATAAG
>Ga0116146_1002928_pt1 | contig 14602 bp, 9 predicted proteins | sample AD_JPNHG2_MetaG_FD_89748 | JGI IMG/M metagenome (GOLD analysis project Ga0116146, IMG submission 89748) | Active sludge microbial communities of municipal wastewater-treating anaerobic digesters from Japan - AD_JPNHG2_MetaG | ecosystem: Engineered > Bioreactor > Anaerobic > Digestate | place...
CTATGACATGGAAGCGGAAAAGATCAGGCGCCGCGACCAGTTCCGGACGATCACCGTTTCCTGTTTTCCCGCGGAAGGATACCTGGCTTCAGAGGTTATGGATCGGGCGCGGTCCGAACTCGCTAAAATCGGAAAGCAAATGCCCTTGGGATACAAGATGGAGATCGGCGGCGAGGAGGAGGAGCAGGGAAAGGGATTCAAGGAACTTGCGATTGTCCTTGTCACCTGCGTGTTCTCCATCTTCCTGGCCCTGGTGTTCCAGTTCAGAAACGCCGTCAAGCCCCTGCTGGTCTTTGCCGCCATTCCTTTCGGCATGGTGGGGGCCTACGGAGGGCTGTACTTCATGAACCTCCCCTTCGGGTTCATGGCCTTTTTGGGCATTATCAGCCTCGTCGGCGTTATCGTCAGCCATATCATCGTTCTTTTCGATTTCATCGAGGAGATGAGGGAAAAGGGAGAACCTCTGGAGGAGGCCCTGCTGGACGCCGGCATCGTTCGTTTACGACCCGTTTTGGTCACCGTCGGGGCTACGGTCTTCGGTTTGGTGCCTCTGGCCCTCCACGGCGGCCCCCTTTGGGAACCACTCTGCTATGCCCAGATAGGCGGGTTGAGTCTGGCGACGTTCATCACCCTCATCCTGGTGCCGGTCATCTACACCATTGCCGTTCTCGACCTGAAGATCATCAAGTGGGAGGCATGATGTGTGTTCTACAGGCCCGCCGATGAAAAGAAAAATTTGGCGGATGTCATCCGAATACGGCGCGCCGGCGGTGGTGACAATGGGGACATGGTCGCTCAGTTCCCGGACGGTGCAGGTGATGTCCCCGAACCCGATGAATGACGGTGTTCGGCAATTATTCCAATTAGTTAAAGTACATTGACCATGAGAGGGCGCAGCGCATTCTGCCGGTGTTACGGCCGGAAAAAACTCAGGAAATCTTGCGCGGCGAGGTCCAGTGGGTAACCGCTTCCAGTAGTTGGCGTTTTTTGATCGGTTTGGTGAGATGGCCGTCGCAGCCCGCCGCCAGGCTCTTCTTTTCGTCATCCTTCAGCGCGTGGGCCGTCAGGGCCAGGATGGGCACCGGCTTGAGCGCCTGTTCCTGTTCCCAGGCCCGGATCGCCGCCGTTGACGTGTAGCCGTCCATCACCGGCATCTGCATATCCATGAGTACCAGGTCGTAGCGATTGGCCTTGAACTTTTCCAGTGCTTCCAGGCCGTTTTCCGCCATATCGACCCGGTGGGGGGAGGCCTTGAAATACGCCCGGATCAGGAGGCGGTTATCCTCGTTGTCTTCGGCAAGTAGTATCCGCAGCGGCGGTTCCGCGCCCTGCCCTTCCTCCACGGGCGGGGCGGTACCGGGAGCCGCCGGGACGGTATCCGGAGCCGGCGGGACGGTATCCGGAGTCGGCGGCGCTTCCGCACCGCCCGTGGCGGCGCCGCCCGTGACGGCGACGATGGCTTCCCGCAATTCCGCCCTCTTGACGGGCTTGTACAGATAGTTGAAGATGCGGAGCTGCGCAGCCCGGTCCACATCATCCTTCTGAAACCCGGAAGTGAGCATGATTATCCCCGTTTCCGCCGCGCCTTCCATCTTTTGGATGGCGGCGGCCACTTCCAATCCGTCCATTTCCGGCATCTGATAGTCGAGGAGAACCAGATGAAAGGGTTTGCCTGCCTCCCGGCTCTTTTTGATCTCTTCGAGGCAACGATATCCGTTTTCGACGGCTACGGCTTCAATACCCCAGATACTTACTGTTTCCGAGAGAATCAGCCGGCTGAGCTCATTATCGTCTACGATCAGCACCCGGAGACGGCTCATATCCACCGGTGATTCTTCCGCCGGTTTCCCGGTTATTTCCCTGCCGATGGGAAAGCGCGCGGTGAACCGGAAAGTGCTGCCCCGGCCGACTTCGCTTTCAAGCTCGATCTTACCCCCCATGAGTTCCACCAGGCGTTTGGAAATGGCCAGACCGAGACCTGTGCCGCCGTACCTGCGGGTGACGGAGGCGTCAACCTGGGTGAATTTCTCGAAGATTAGTTCCTGCTTGTCGGCGGGGATGCCGATGCCCGTATCCGTCACACGAAAACAGATGGTTGCCGTTTCCTCATCCTTTTCCGTGGGGGTCAGCCGGCTGACATCGACGTAGATGCTTCCCTTTTCCGTAAATTTGACCGCATTGCCCATGAGATTCATCAGAACCTGTTTCAGCCGGACCGGATCACCCTCCAGGAGCGGAGGGATGTCGGGACTCACACGGCTGATCAGCTCCAGCCCCTTGGCATGAACACGAACCGCCATTTCCTCGCAGATCCGCTCCATCATCTCGGGCAGATTGAAAACCATGGTCTCCAGTTGCAACATCCCCGCCTCCACCTTGGAGAGGTCAAGAATCTCATTGATCAGTTCCAGAAGATGATCCCCGGCATTCTTGAGAACGGTAACGTATTTTTGCTGCTCCCTGGTCAGGGAGGTATCCATGATGAGCTCGGCCATACCGATGATGGCATTCATAGGGGTCCGTATTTCGTGACTCATCCCCGCAAGGAACTCGCTCTTGGCGCGGCTGGCGGCCTCGGCCTCTTGTTTCGCCCGGCGGAGGGCCTCCTCCGCCTGCTTATGCTCTGTAATATCGCGCAGGATCCCCATTGCGGTCCAGCGATCCTTGATCTTTACCGCCGACAGGGAGAGCTCGACGGGAAATTCCCTTCCCTCGCTGTGCAAGGCGACAAGTTCCAGCGTCTTGCCGACGGCGGCGCCTGTTCCGGTTTCACGGAATCTCGGCAGGGCGGCATGATGGGCGTCATGGAACCGGGGCGGCGCGATCAGGTCGTGGAGGTTCTTTCCCAGGACCTCCGCACGGGTGTGTCCCAGGATCTTTTCGGCCGCCCTGTTCCAGTAAACGACTTTCCCCTCATCATCCATTGCGATGATGGCATCCTGCGCGTTCTCCGCCAAGGCCCGGAAGCTTTCCTCACTATCCCTCAAGGCGGCCAGGATCTCCAGTTGTTCGGTGATATCGCGGCTGAGGCCGCGAAAACCGATGACGTTTCCTTTGTCATCCATCATGGGCAGGCCGGAAAGTTCCAGAACGACTTCGCGGCCGTCCTTGTGGAGATAACGGTTCCGGTTACGCTTTACGGATCTGCGGTCGCGGAAGATCGCCTCGATACGCCGGCGAATCCTTTCCCGTTCGCCCGGGGCAATGAGGTCGAGGAAAGATTTCCCGATGATTTCCCCGACGGTATAACCCGTAATTTCCGTCACCGAGGTGTTGGAATAAGTGAAGCGGGCCTCCGCGTCGACCTCCCATATCCAGTCCTGGGAGTTTTCCGCCAGTTGTTTGAACCGCTCCTCGTTCAGCCGCACTTCATAGGCCGATTTTTCCCTGATGTAGAGAAATGTCAAAGATCCCGCCGTGATCGCGAAAAGAATCAGGGTCGTGAGAATGCCCAGGGCCCGGTATACGGCCATCGCCTGCAGGGGAACCAGGGCCATGAGCGACCATCCTTCCTTGCCGAAATCCTTTTTCGAAACCAGAAACTCCTCATCGTCAAGGGTAACCACAGATCCGTCCGCAACTCGGCGAGGGAACACCGGTTCAAAGGGACCCGGTCCGAACTGCTTCGAGGCGGCCAGATCGTTTCGCTCTTTCTCCGTCAACGGCCAAACGGATTTGAGGGAAAATTCCGGCCTGCTGGAGAGGAAGACTATTCCCCGGGGATCGATGAGGAAGCATTTTTCGAATTGCGCCATGAAGTTTTCCAGTTCGTCCAGATCCTTTTTCATGACCACAACGCCCAGGACGGCACCGGCGGGTGAACGGACGGGGGCGCTCGTGTAGTAACCTTTTTTTCGGGAGGTTACGCCGTAGGCAAAGTAACTGTGCGGCTTTCCTTTGATGGCTTCAGTGAAATACGGGCGGAACCCGTAGAACTGCCCCATGAAGCTGTCGGCCTGTTTGCGGTTGGAAGAGGCGATCACTACGCCCCGTCCATCGATCAGATAAGATACGGAAGCCCCGATGGCCTGATTGTAGCGATCCAAAACCGAGTTGGCATGCTCGCGGTTGATTGCTGAAGGCACCATCAAGGCGGGACGGACCCACGGAGAGCCGGCCAAGGCGACGATGGCGCCGTTAATCGTCTTGATATCGGTTTCCAGGTGCATGGAAACGACGGACAGCATCGTCCTGCTTTCCATGCGCACCTCTCGGCGCCCATATTCATTCATGGTTAAAGTTAAATAGACACCGGCAATTACGGCTGTCGCCAGGAGGAGGGTGGCGGCAATAATCCACCTGGAGCTGATGGAGAATTTTTGCATCACGGCTGACCTCGAAAGTGGATTTGCTGCCGAAGATATTAAACTACCTTTGGAAAACAGGCAACAGGAATGATAAAGAATATCAAAGCTGCCGGGTCTTAACCCGTTGCCGCCCGAACACCCGCCTTGTCACGATTTTATATTACCGGAAAGGGATACGGCAGACAGGCCGAAAACGAAAGCCGTCGGATCCTGGAGATTGGTGCCGGGACGCAGCTCCCGGAGACGAACATCCGAACGTCACCCCCGGACCTGCCCCAGGGGCGCCTCCCCGCCGGGGGCCGGGGGGGACATCTCCACCTTGGGGGTGTCCCTCCCGGCAATATAAATGGGGACGATATGTTTATAAACCTCCCCGTTGCTTTTTCGCATACCTCCACGCCTGCGGTCGGGTATAACGAAACATGAAAACAATCGGGCACTTACCTGCCTTTTCGTGTAAGCGGCCTGTTTTTGTTAATTTCAACTCCCCGCCTTGCCGTAGATGCCCCGGGAGAGGTTGGCGATGCGCCCCAGCATCCGGAGGCGCTGAACGATGCTTCGGATCCGGGACGCGTTCAGACCCGTTTTTTTCACCAGGGTTGCCGTGTCGATCCCTTTACGGCTTTTGATTATCAGCTGCTCCACAAGTTCCAGAGGCGGAAGCGCCGCCGGGGGAACTTTTACTGCCCCGGCAGCCTGCCTCTGCCTGCTCCCCACCGGCGGCGGTGATACGGGAGTTCCGTCCGTGAAGAAACGCTGCGGCTCCACCCCAGATTGACCCGCCGCCTCTATAGACGCCGCCGGTCCTGTGGCCTCTCCCGACTTCCCTGCCTTCCTCACCGTCCCGGGAACCGCCCCCGGCGTCGCCGCAAGTACTGTCTCCCCGGCCGCTTCATCCAGATCGATGCCGAAGACATCGGAAAGATTGACGTTGGTGAGGACACGACGGGTTTGCCGCCCGGCCTTCTTCAGGAGGCCCCGGGTCGTGTCCGCTACCGCGGCGGCAATCAGTTCCCCGACCTCGACACCCCGAAGGGTGAAAAAAAGGCCCGGATCATTGTCCAGACGGGCGCCGATCCCGTAGAGGGCGGCGGCGACGTGCTTGCACATATCGGCTATATCGGGACAGGAGCAGGTAAAACAGATCTCCTGAGGGGCCGGGAAGAGCCCCTCACCTTCGGCCATGAAAATCTCCCCCAGCTCACGGGGGAATTTCCCCGCCAGCAGCTCGGGCAGGGAAGCGAGACGCCCGGCACAGGCGGCTTTGACGGCATCCCAGCGCGGGGGGGCCAACTTCTCGATCCCGATATTGACCTCATAAGGTTTGGCCCTCGTCCCCTGGACCAGAGCCGAAACTCTACCGGTGCAAATCCGGAGATCCAAAACGGCGCCGTGGCGTACGTAACTCCGGCCCCTGCCGACCCGGTTGGCGTAGTCGGCGTAGCGCTCCAGGTTCCGGTTCCACGACTTCCCCCACCAGGTGGCAGCGATGGTGTTACCCGCCAGGATGACAGGCTGGATATGGGGATCGGTTTTTTGCAGTTTTTTCAGCTTTGCCGCCGCCTTGGCCCGTTTCTCACCGACGGAAACATAGGGGGGATAACCTTCCCGGTACCTCATCTTCACCTCCTGCCGTCATCCCGTTTGCGGGCGACGGTCTGCAATAAATATCCGGTCACGCACGTAACATGACGAAGCAAAATAATCCCTTGTGATTTCTTATATTTTCATGCCCGAAGGCCCCCGGTTTTCCCACGCTTGTAAAACAACGAGGTCCGACCTCAAAAGGCCGGCCGGAAAAGATCAAGCAGGGCCTTATCGTCCAACTCCGTGATCCAATCCTCCCCGGTGGCGGCGATTACCTCCGCGGAGAGTCGCTGCTTTTCCACCAGCATCCCGTCGATCTTCTCTTCGATGGTGCCTTTGGTAATGAATTTATGGACCAGCACCTTGTTTTTCTGCCCGATGCGAAAGGCCCGGTCCGTGGCCTGATTCTCCACGGCAGGGTTCCACCAGCGGTCGAAGTGGACGACATGAGCGGCCCGGGTCAGGTTCAGGCCTACGCCCCCCGCCTTCAGGGACAGCACCATGAAAGGGACATAGGCCTCGCCCTGAAAGGCATCCACCAGCCCCTTGCGTTTCGCCACGGGGACACCGCCGTGGAGGACAAGGCCCGGCCGATGAAAAAGGGTCTGTAGGAAAGCGGCCAGCGGCTCGGTCAATTCCCGGAATTGGGTAAAGATCAGAACCCGCTCCCTCTTTGCATAGATCGTTTCGCAAATGTCGCGAAGGATCTGGAATTTCCCGCTTTCCTCCCCGGCGTAAGGGCCGCCGCTCCCCGTGTATTGATCGGGGTGATTGCAGATCTGTTTCGCCTTCATCAGAGTCCCGAGGATCAGTCCCTTGCGTTGGATTCCCTCTCCGCAGTCGTCCAGGGCGGCGGCGAGATTCTCGATGAGCCGCCGGTAAAGGACAAGCTGCCTTTTCGTCAACAGGGCGTAATTCTTCATCTCCACCTTCTCGGGCAGATCGGCGATGATCGCCTTGTCGGTCTTCATCCGGCGGAGGATATAAGGTTTCACGAGGTCCCGTAGACGGGCGTAGCCCTCGGGATGGTCCGGCAATTTCCTGGCAAAGTTCTTGAATTCTTTCTGTGTTCCCAGCAGCCCGGGGTTGAGGAAATCGAAGAGGGACCACAGATCACCCAGCTGGTTCTCGATCGGGGTGCCGGTGAGGATGATGCGGTTTTCCGCCTGCAGTTGTTTGACCGCCCGGGTCTGTTTGGTGCCGGGATTCTTGATCGCCTGGGCCTCGTCGAGAATCACGTAGCGCCACCGGCGGTTCCGGAGCCGGGGATAGCGCTGGACCATGGCGTAGGTGGTAATGACCAGATCCCGCCCGGCGAAATCGTCGGCTGCCGCAGCTCCTGTTGTCGCCCCGGCGGTGGGATGGGCGATCTCATAACTAAGGGTGGGATAAAAGCGCTCGATCTCCGCCGCCCAGTTTCCCAAAAGGGAGGCCGGAATGACCAGGAGGCTCGCCCGCCGCCCGTCTCCGGTCCCCCCGCCGGTTCTCTTTTCATGACCGTCGTCGCCGCCGCCGTCGCTCTGGGCACTCTTTTCGGGAGCGGTAGCACTGCCGTTGCCGGCGCCGCGCTCATCCTCTTTGCCGCTTTCATCCTTTGCGGCGCTTCTGTCACCACTACCGTTGTCTTTTTGGAGGACGTTCAGGAAACCGAGAAGCTGAACGGTCTTCCCCAGCCCCATGTCGTCGGCCAGGCAGGCCCCGAATCCGAGGGAATGAAGAAGCAAGAGCCAGTTCAAACCCTGTTGCTGATAGGGCCGGAGGGAGGCGCGGAAGGTTTCGTCCGGAGCACGGGCGGGGATTGCGCCGGGATTCCTCAGCCTTGCCATGACGGAACGGAGCCAGTCGCCTTGCGAGAAGACGGCGGTTTCCAGAACGGCACCATCCCCGCCCGCCTCCCGGCCGGGTTGCAGTTGGAGGCGCATGGCCTCCCGCAGAGTCAGGCCCTTTTTCATCAGACCCTGCACCTGTTCGTAGGCCTGCAGGACCTCCCGGAGCTTTTCCGGATCCACCCGCACCCACTTGTTCTTGATGAAAGCCATCCCTTCCCCGGCGGCGATGAGTCTCTCCGCCTCCGCCACCGTGATCTCTTCTCCGTCAAGGATAATAGAGGGACGGAAATCGAGGATGGCGTCCATCCCCACCCGGGAGGGCTTCTTCTCCCCGATCCGGACGCCGAGGCGGGGACCGGCGGTCTGTCGCTTCCACCAGTTCGGAATGCGGCAGACGATGCCCGCGTCTTCATAGACGGGGATCTCCGTCAGGAACGTATAGGCCTCCCGGGCCGACCAGACCAAAGGATGGAACAACTCGCCCGTCTCAATGAGGGAGGAGATCAAGGCGCTCTTCTTCGCCCCTTCGTGCACCGTCACCAAAAGATCGAGGAGTTGCCGTTCATCACCGGCATATTCTATGAGGGCATGTTTCAAGGGCAGGTGGCGTGGTTTCTCCTCCCCCGGGCGCCGATGGGAATAGGTGGCGAGGAAGGCGAACGGCCCCGCCTCAGTCCGGTTCTCCACGAGATGGAAGAAAACCCGGCCCGCCAGATGTGCCTCCGGACTCAGAGAGGCGATATAGGCGGCCACGGAACCACGGTAGTCCTCCATCTCCCCGGCGAAGGTCCGCCGCAAACTTTCCCAGAAGAAACGGAGAAGATCCGGGGTCAGGTATTCCATGCCGGCGGCGTCCGGGGCCCGGGCCGCGAGGGTCGTGAGTTCTTCCTCCGGGACGGCTATCGCCGCCCGGCCGCGGAGTTCTTCCAGATCGGGGGTCAGGCGGAGTTCTTTCGCAAAAAGGGCCCCGAAGGTCCGCCAGAAGGTCAGGGACCGGGAAAGGGATACGGAGGGATCGGAGAACCCGAGATACAGAAGCCACGCGAGGGAACGGCCGGGACCGGTACGGCGGGCAGGTTCGGAACGACGGCCGCCTTCAGCGCGGCGGTTGGTGCCCGGGGCGTTTCTTCTCGATCCCGGCGGGGAAACCACCGCGACTCCGGACTCGCAACGACGGAAGATCTCCTCCTGAAGCCGGGCGGTTTCCCCGCCGATCTCCTGCTCCGGGGGCGTCCATTCGAGCTGAAGGTCGCCATCGGGGGTGAGAAAGGCGCCGAGTTCCTGCCCCGCCGCCCATAGCTCCAGCGTATCCCCCTTCGTTCCTCTGTGTGCCATCTCCCTCCTAATATCCGGCAATCGCTAAGGTTTTTTTACGGAACTTACTTCGCCTCCTGATGGCAACTGTACCGCAGCTTGCCGCGGGGCGGCTCGCGGTTTACCGCGATGACGGAAACCTTCCCCATAAAATTTTCAGAGACGACTACCATATTTGATTATCCGGGGAAAGCATTATCGATCCGGGAGTCAGCTTCGAGACGGGTCGGCACGAGGCTGCGTGCCGGCCTTTCTTTCGGGGCCGCCCCACCGTCATCCCGAACGGGATAAAGTTCACATCCCCCACTGCGGCGCGCTGGAAAACCGACACCATCGGACAGGGGCAGTTTCCCGTGGGCAGTTTCCCGTTGACACCGCGGCCCGCGATCCCTATAAAGGTGGGCAGACGTTCCCGAGAAACCGCTTCGTAAACCGACAAAAGGGAGAGGATATGCGCTTCGGAGCCTACAGCTTTTCCGCCCGTTTCCACGATGAGGCCCGGCTGCCCGAGTACAAGGGCTCGACGTTTCGAGGCGTCTTCGGCCATGCCCTCCGCTCGGTAGTTTGCGCCTTACGGCGCCGGTCCTGCACGGATTGTCTTCTGGCCTCGCGCTGTCTTTACCCCTACGTCTTCGAGACTTCGCCCCTGAACGGAAGCGACGATGCCAACGTCGAAGGCGGGGGCGGGGGGAGAATCCGGCAACGTCTCGCCGCCCGTCCTCATCCCTATGTCATCGAGGCACCGCCCGGCGAGAGGATCCGTTACCGGGCCGGCGAAACCTTCTCCTTCGACCTGCTCCTCTTCGGAAGGGCCAACGACAGTATTCCCTATTTCATCTACGCCTTCAACGAGGTCGGCAAGAGCGGCATCGGCAGCCGGATCGACGGGCGACGGGCCGGATTTTCCCTGGTGTCCGTTACCTCAGCCGGGCAGCTTATCTATGACGGGAAGGAAAACCGCATGTTTCCCGCCGACGTCACCACGGATCTCCGTCCACTCCTGAACCCGCTTTTGGGCTGCACCGTCCCTGCCGCCGTCACGACCGGGGAAATGGTCACCTACCCCGCCCCGCCCACCACCGCGGCGCCCTCTCTGCTCCCCGCTTCCGGCCGTCAGGCAACGGCAGGGGAGATCGAGCTGGAATTGCTTACCCCCCTGCGCTTGAAATACGGCAACCACCTCGGCGCATCCCTCCCCTTTCATGTCCTGATCCGGGCCACCCTGCGCCGGATCGCCGCCCTGTGCCGCTATCACGGCGACGGCGAACCGGACCTCGACTACCGGGGGATTACGGCCCGGGCCCAGGCCGTGGAGGCGGACGAAACCGGCCTTTACTGGTTCGACTGGGAGCGCTATTCCAGCCGCCAGGATCAAAAGATGCTCATGGGGGGACTGATGGGTCGGGTCCGCTACTCGGGGAAACTCGATGAATTTCTTCCCCTCCTCCAATTCGGCGAACAAGTCCATCTCGGCAAGCAGACAACTTTCGGTCTGGGCAAATTCAAACTGAAGAAGGCATAGGAAAAGGGCTATGAAACAAACGGTGTTGCTGGCGGTGTTAGGCCTGAACCCCCAGATCCTCACGGAGACCCTCTATGCCCTCCACCAGGAAGGGGAACGTATCGACGCCATTCATGTCATCACCACCCGCCCGGGTAAAGAGGCCGTCAACGCCACGCTCCTGTCGCCCGCAGACGGCCGTTATTTCCGCTATCTCCAGGAATACGGCATCGATCCGGGAAGCATCGCCTTCTCCCACCATCATCTCCATTGCGTCCGGAACGATCTGGGGCGGGAAATAGAAGACATCCTTTATGAAGAAGACAACGAAGACGTGATGCGCACCTGCCTGGATGTGACCTGGGAGCTGACCCGGGACAACGACACGCGCCTGATCTTCTCCATCGCCGGGGGACGCAAGACCATGACGGCCTGCCTCATGGTCGCCGCCTCCATGTATGCCCGTTCCCACGACCGGATCTGTCACGTCCTGGTGACACCGGAATTCGAGAACCATCCCGATTTCTTTTACATCCCCAGGATATCCGCGCCCGTCACCCTGAAGGACAAACGGGGCCGACCCTACATCCGGGAGACGCGCTATGCCGAAATCCGCCTCGTCGATATCCCCTTCCTCTCGGTCCGTCGCCTTCTGGCCCCCGCTCTTCTCAACGAACCCCTCGATCCCGAAGAACTCATGCGGCACCTCATCCATCGCAAAACCGAAGATCTCATAGTAGATCTCCCCGGCGGCGGTCTTACCTGGCGGGGTGTTACCGTACCAATCTCGCCGGCCCGGCTGGCCCTCTACGCCTTCTTCGCCCTGCAAAAAAGGGATGAAGGCTGCGCCGCCCCCACCTGCCGGGGGTGCGATGACTGTTATCTTGATTTTCAGGGCGTCAGCGAAAATCAGGAGGTCATCACGGACCTCTACAATCGCATCACCGAGGGCTGCCGGGACCTGATGGCCATGAGCGACACGGGGATCATGGGCCTCACGGCGGAGAATTTTCATGCCTACAAGGGCAAGATTCGCCGTGATCTCCTGGACGGCTTCGGCGAGGTCGCCGCCCGGCGCCTGGTCATCGAGGGCAAAGGCCGCCGTCCCGATACCCGTTACGGGATCCCCCTGGATCGGGCCCACATCCGTGTCGTCTGGTGACCGGTAAGAAACGGCAACATTGCCGTTTTTGCCTTTCCTCCCCAACCTCCCTTATAGAATTGCCCATCAAATTTCTATAAGGGAGGTTCTTAATAATGAAGCGTTCGTTCTATCGTTATCTGGCCGTCTTCGTGCTGGTGACGGCCGCTGCAGGCTGTGCGTCCATTGTCGGCAAAACCATGCATCCCGTAGTCATCAACAGCAAACCGGATCAGGCGGACATTGTTATTGTCGATGAAGGCGGCAAAACCGTTTTTGCAGGGAAAACACCCACCACGGTGACACTTTCGGGCGGTGACGGTTATTTTCACGGCAAGGATTACAGCGTCACCTTCAGCAAACCCGGTTTCGAACAACACACCACCGTCATCAAGAGAGATGTAAGCATGTGGTATGTCCTGGGCAACATCCTCTTCGGAGGACTGATCGGCTGGTTAATCGTCGATCCGGTCACCGGGGCCATGTGGACCCTGCAGGAGGATGTAACCGCAACCCTCGCCGCCAAAAATGTAAGCGGCTCCACAGGTCATACCTTGCGGATCGCCACGGTCAACGAGGTACCGCCTCGATATCTTGCCCGGATGGTACGGATAAGATAATGGAAACCTTGGAAGTGCAGTTTGCCAAAATCCGGGAACTGGCGGCGGCGGGACGTAACGGAGAGGCGGAAGAACTGGCGAAAAGCCGTGATACCAGGGAGATCCGCGATGCATCCCTCCATCTCCGCTGGGCGGAAGTTCTGGAAGAGCTGGGGCTGATCGACGATTTGATCATGGAGCTGAATCTTGCCGTCCGGGACGATCCGGAAAACCGGGACGCCCAGATACGCCTGACGGAGATCTATCTCGACCAGGGGCAACCGGCGCGGGCGGCGCGGATTTGGGAGGCCCTGGCACGGCGCTTCCCTGCGGAGCCTGATCTCTACCGGGAATGGGGTGCGGCCCTGGAAGGGGCGGGAGAGTTCGAGAAGGCCCGTGCCGCCTATGCCGAAGGATTGGAAACGACGGGAGATGCCACCCTGAAGAGCCTCCTGAGGAATCTCGACTTCCTGGCGGAGACAGCGGCGGAACATGGAAACGGCCGTGAGGGAGCCCCGGCGGCCCCCTCCCCGCTCCTCCCCCAACCTCACCATCTCGTCGCCTTTCTGACCCTGTTCGGCGGTCGGGAAGGAGTTTACGCCCGTCAGTGGACAAGCCCCACCGGCGAAACGGGATACACCCCCGTGGAGGAACCCCTGACGCCGAAGGTGGCGGAACATCATCTCCTCGGCAACTTCACGGTAGGGGTCTATCCGGTCCGTCTGGACAATACCGTGAACTTCATCGCCTTCGATATCGACATCGCCAAGTTCGCCGTCCGGGAAACAATCGCCGTCAAGCGGCGCTGGGACGCCGTTATGGCCCTGGCCCATGAGACAGCCTGCCGTATCGTCGATCTCGGGGCCGCCTGGGAAACGCCGGTGCATCTGGAAGATTCGGGATTCAAGGGCCGCCACGCCTGGATATTTCTCGAAACGCCCATCCCCGCCGGAGTGGCCAAGAAGTTCGGCGATCTGATGACGACGGCCCTGGCGCCCCTTCCCCGGGAAATCACCGTCGAGGTCTTCCCCCGCCAGGGCAGTGTCGCCCGAGGCGGCCTGGGTAATCTCATCAAACTGCCCCTGGGGATCCACCGGCGCACCGGCCGGCTTTCCCGCATCATCCTCCCCGACGGTACGGATCATCCCGACCCCCTCGGCTTCCTCCTCTCCGCCCGGAAGACAACGCGGCGGGCCATTTACGCCTTCATTCAACAGGCCCAGCGGCGGACGGCGACGATCGGCTCGCCCGTAACCGGCATGGTGTTCGGGACTTCTCCCCGCGCCGCTGCCGGGTCATTGCGCGGGGAGAAGTCATCACTTGCGGCCCGGGGCGCCGCAAGCAACGGCGGAACGGACGGGACGGCGGCATTGCCACCATTGACGGCATTGCCGCCGTCTGAAGGAGAAGGTGATTTACCTCCCTGGGAGACGGGAATGTGGCCGGACCGGGAAGCGGTAACGGCGGGCCGGCGCGGAACATCTGCGGAGCGGCACCACCAGTTACCGGAGATTCCGGAGGAATATCATCCCGAACAGGATCGCCAGTTCCAGACCCTCCTTTCGCGTTGTGCCGTCATCAAGGCGCTGGTGGAACAGGTACATCGAACCGGCCGCCTCTCTCACGAAGAAACACAGGTCCTCATCCATACCCTCGGTCACCTGGAGCAGGGACCGGCGGCGGTGAACGATCTCTTCGAGCGGGCCTGGCAGGCCGATCCGGCCCTGTTTCTCAAATCGAGACTCCGGGGCCACCCCATGAGCTGCCCTAAAATTCGCGCCCGGATCCCCGAAGTCACCGCCACGGCAGGTTGTCACTGTGTCTTTGATCCGGGGACGAATCTCTATCCTTCCCCGCTGATCCACGTCCGGGAAACGGAGATCGCGGTAGGAGCCGCCAGCCGCCCCCTCCCCGGCACTGCCGTCGATTCGCTGGAGTTCCAGAATTTTCTTCAGGATTATCTGAAATTGCGCAAGCAATTGCGAGAGTCGCAGACGCTGCTCGCCCGCTACGAGGAGCGCCTGGCGAGCTTCTTTGACGAGACGGGAGTAGCCTCCGTCCATACCGCCCTGGGGGAATTGCGCCGGGAAAAGAAAGAAGGGGAAAGGCCGACATTTGTGCTGGAATTATAGGGTTGCATTTTTAAGATTTCAGTGGTAGTTAAACCACAGATTTTGCCCGATCACATAAACACGTACTGAAAAGGTGATCCATGAGTCAGGCAACATCGGAAAAATTACAGCCCGCTGCCCACAAACAGGGAAGCGGGCTTTTGCGTTATTAACGGCAACATTGCCGTTTTGGCGTTGTTCTTTGATTTGTGA
>Ga0116146_1002938_pt1 | contig 14554 bp, 10 predicted proteins | sample AD_JPNHG2_MetaG_FD_89748 | JGI IMG/M metagenome (GOLD analysis project Ga0116146, IMG submission 89748) | Active sludge microbial communities of municipal wastewater-treating anaerobic digesters from Japan - AD_JPNHG2_MetaG | ecosystem: Engineered > Bioreactor > Anaerobic > Digestate | place...
ATTTTCGTAAAGGTACTGATATTATTTTTGATAAGAATACAGGAAAATGGCAAAACCATGTTGCAGCTATGCCCAATTTTTTACAGATAGCAGAAAAAACAAAAGGTGGAGGGCTTATTCCGACTATTGAAGGTAACATTTTGGTAGGTCCAACAGCAACCGAAATTGCTGAGCGAGTAGATTACTCAACAAACCAAGATGATATTAAAGAGCTTGAAAAGCATATAAGACTCAATAAAAAATTAAATCTCAATCAAGTAATTACCTATTTTTCAGGAGTGCGGGCTTGTACATACAGTGAAGATTTCCTTATAGAGAAGAGCAAAAAAATAAAAAATTTAATTCATGTTGCCGGCATACAATCTCCTGGTTTAGCATCTGCTCCTGCAATAGCTGAGGATGTTGTAACAATGTCGTTACAAATTCTCTCATCGAGAAAACATATACTTAAAAAAGATAATTGGAATCCTGTAAGAAATACCTATCCAGATTTGCAAAAGCTAAATTTCAAGGAGCGAGCTGAGATTATTAATAAAAATCCAGGATATGGAAAAATTGTATGTCGATGCGAAACTGTTTCAGAGCAGGAAATTAGAGATGCACTTCATAGTTCACTTCCAGTATATACGCTCGATGCCATAAAGCGGCGTATCAGACCAGGAGCCGGAAGGTGTCACGGAGGTTTTTGTACTCCAAGAGTTATAGAAATATTAGCAGAGGAAACTGGAAAAAATTTTTCTGATATAACGAAAAAAGGCTATGGCTCAAATATTGTCTTACAAAGTCTGGAGGATCATGCAAGTGAATGAAAATACAGTTAATACAATAAACACCGAAATTGCAGTATTAGGTGCAGGTCCTGCTGGACTTGCAGCAGCAATGAGCGCAAAAAATAATGGTGCCCATGTTATTCTTATTGAACGAGAAAATAGACTCGGAGGAATATTAAAACAATGTATACATGATGGCTTTGGACTGGTTCGCTATAATGAAAAATTAACTGGTCCAGAATATGCACTTCGCGATATAAAAACAATAAAGTCTCTAAATGTTCCTGCTTTTGTAAATACATTTGTGCTGGAAGTTGAAAAAAAAGAAAATAGCTTTGTTCTCTATTGTATAAACGAAAAAGGGGCATACCAAATAGAAGCACAGGCACTCATACTGGCTACTGGATGTCGCGAAAGAACTGATAGACAAATATTTTTACATGGCGAACGCCCTGCAGGTATTTACACTGCTGGACTAGCACAACACTTTGTTAATATAGATGGATATTTACCAGGTAAAGAGATAGTTATTATTGGTTCTGGCGATATAGGGCTCATAATGGCTCGACGACTTACTTTAGAGGGAGCTCATATTGTAGGAGTCTATGAAGTAAAACCAGAACCATCTGGATTGCAGAGAAATATTGCACAATGCCTTAATGATTTTTCTATACCATTGCATTTGTCATGTACTGTAAAAACAGTACATGGAAAAAACAGAATAGAAGGTGTAACAGTAGTCAATGTTGATGAATCAGGAAAAGAGATAAAAGGTTCTGAAAAATATATTACATGTGATTGTCTTATATTGTCGGTTGGTCTAATTCCAGAAAATGAAATAGCACAGAGCCTGAATGTTTCAATTGATCCGGATACAAAAGGTCCTTATGTTGATCAAAATATGCATACACTTGTTGATGGTATTTTTGCTTGTGGAAATTCCGTTCATGTACATGACCTTGTTGATTATGTTTCAGAATCTGGTACTATTGCCGGGGAATCTGCAGTACGATGGATAAGAAATAAAAGGAAAAGAAATCTAATTAAATTTTCACATGATAATTCAGTTTTATATCATATTCCACAGTTTGTTGATTTTAAAAGTAATAATAAAATAGCTTTATATTTTAGATCCAAAAAAACATATAGTAATACATGTTCAGTAAATTTAATTGAAAAAAATTCAAAAACTTGTTTAAAAAAATTCAAAATACTTCGTCCATCAGAGATGGAAAAGATTGTTTTCGATGCTCAGTTACAGGATAATCAGAATCTTATGTTGCAAATAGAGGAAAATTATGGAAACTATTAATAATTTAGTATGCATTATTTGTCCAAAAGGTTGCAGGATTACTATTGAGTATGAAATAAGTGAAAATAAATCAAAAGCAATAAAATCTATATCAGGTTTTAGTTGTCCAAAAGGGAAATTTTATGCAGAACAGGAAATACTAGAACCGTTGCGAACACTTACAACAACAATAAAAACCAGCTATAAAGAACATGCGCGTTTAGCGGTTAGATCTGATTCTGAAATCCCACTTGCCCAACTTATACCAGTAATAAAATATTTACGTACAATAGTTATTAAACAGCCAATTTCTGCTGGAACTTGTATTGTTAAAAATCCGCTCGGATTAAAAACAAATATTATAGCTGCGGATGACATACTATGAAAAACATACAAACACTTATGTCTATTGATTGTGGGACCCAAAGTCTTAGAGTATTGATATATTCACCATCTGGCGAACAGCTCTTTTGTGAAAAAATAAACTACACGCCATATTTTTCTGTAAAACCGGGATATGCTGAACAAAATCCAGATGTGTGGTGGAAGTCATTGTGTATAGCTGTTCAAAAAGCAAAGCAAACTGTTCCTGAATTATTTATGAATTTACGCGGTGTAACAGTAACAACGCAACGTGACACTGTGCTGGTAGTCGATACAGAAGGAAACGCTATTCGTCCAGCTATACTCTGGCTTGATAATAGAAAAGTGAACCCTCCCTACATCCCGCATGGTACTGAGCGATTACTATTAAAGCTCGTTCACATGGAAGAAGCAGTCTATAAAACTCAGGAAGCTGGAAAAACAAACTGGATACGGTATTATGAACCAGAGGTTTGGGATAAAACATATAAAGTGTTATTACTGTCTGGGTATCTTACTAAAAAATTATGTGGAGAATTTGTTGATTCAGTTGCTTCACAAATTGGGCATATACCATTCGATTATAAAAAACAGTGTTGGGCATCTTCATCACATAGAACGATGAAAATGTTTCCCATAGAACCTGAAAAACTTCCCAAACTAGTAAAACCTGGCAGTGTAATAGGAACAATACAGCAGCAAGCAAGTATTGAAACAGGTCTTCCATATGGTTTGCCTGTTGTTGCATCTGGAAGCGATAAAGGATGTGAAACAATTGGCATGGGTGTTTTAGATGAGACTATGGTAAGTCTTTCATTCGGTACAACTGCAACAGTTCAAACAACATCAAAACACTATAGAGAACCTATCCGCTTTATGCCTTCGTATCCAGCAGCGTTACCCGATTTTTTTAATCCTGAGGTAGAAATATTTAGAGGATACTGGATGATAACATGGTTTAAAAACCAGTTTGCTTATAATGAGGTTTTAGAAGCCGAATCCAATGGTACGAGTCCAGAAGTAATTTTAAATAAACATCTATCAAATACATCTCCTGGTTCATTTGGACTCATGATGCATCCGTTTTGGACGGCTGGGCTTGAAAATCCTTCACTTAAAGGCGCACTAATAGGTTTTGGAGATATTCATGAACGCTCTCATGTTTATAGAGCAATTATTGAAGGGCTTGCGTATGGGTTACGTGAAGGAATTGAATCAATTGAAAGGGTATCAGGAAAAACCGTTACTATAGCAGCTGCGTCTGGAGGTGCCAGTCAAGCTGATGAAATATGCCAGATAACTGCAGACATTCTCAATAAGCCTATTGTACGAGGTGCGACACCAGAGGCAAGTGGACTTGGTGCGGCAATGTGTTGTGCTGCAGGTATAGGATGGTATGACTCAGTACATGATGCAGTTCGTGCAATGAAACATCATGCAGTGTACTTTGAACCACAGAAACAGTATGTCGATTTATATAATAATTTATATGCAAAAGTATATAAAAAAATGTCTAGCACATTATTGCCATTATATGAAGCAATTCGTGAAATAGTGAATTATCCTGAAAAAATAAATTATACACGTTTATGGAGGTAAACTAAATGAAAGAAAAACATACACCATGGTTTGAGGGTTCCTTTGATGAAAAAAGCTATCGTTCTATATTCAAATGGGGTGACCCTACTGTTTATAAACATCCAAATGAAAAATTATATAATTTGATGAAAAAAACATTTAACCTTAATGATGAATGGTTTAGCGCGCCACAACACTTAGGACTTGAAATTGTAGAAGATTCTTTCCCATCAAAGTTACCTGCAGAACATATTGCATATTTTGAATCTAAGCTTGGAAAAGAAAATGTTCATTGTGATACATTTAACAGATTGAGGGTTGCCTATGGAAAAACGATGATAGATCTTCTGCGGCTTCGTGAAAAAATAATCGAAAATATTCCGGATGTAGTACTCTGGCCTCGAAACCGTGCTGATTTGCGAACTATTATTAACTATTGTGAAAACAATGATATACCAGTGTATATATATGGTGGCGGGTCATCTGTCACACGTGGAGTTGAAGCAGTAAAAGGTGGTGTAACCATTGATATGCGAGTTCACCTTAATAAGGTTATCGATTTTGACGAAAAAAATCATACTATTACTGTAGAAGCTGGCATGAGCGGTCCTAAGCTCGAAGAAATTCTTAGAAATGCTCCAGTTACCCTCGGTGCAACAAAAGCGTATACTGTTGGACATTTGCCACAGAGTTTTGAATATTCTGTTGTCGGTGGATGGATTGTAACGCGTGGGGCAGGGCAAAATTCAACCTACTATGGAAAAATTGAAGATATTGTGATAGCACAGGACTATGTTTGTCCTCAAAATAGAGATATGACAACATTGAATTTTCCCGCTGCAGCAATTGGTCCTGATATTGATGAGATACTAATGGGTTCTGAGGGAACATTTGGAATTCTCTATTCTGCAACCTTGAAAATACATGAATATCATCCTGAAAACACACAGAGATTTTCATATATTTTTCCTAACTGGGAGGAAGCAAAAGAAGCTGCCCGAGAAATAATGCAGGGAGAATTTGGTTATCCGAGTGTATTTAGATTGTCAGATCCAGAAGAAACTGATGTTGTACTAAAATTATATGGCGTTGACGGAACAATACTTGATAAACTAATGGCTAGAGCAGGCATGAAACCAGGTGAACGCTGTTTGCTTCTTGGAACGAGTGATGGAGAAAAGGGATTTGCAAAACATGTTAAAAAAATGATACATAAAATATGCAGACGCCATCATGCACTATATACAACTGGTTTTGTACAAAAATCATGGGAACATGGCCGATTTAAAGATCCATATATGCGTGAAGATTTACAAGATTTTGGTATTATGATTGATACATTAGAATGTACCGTTACCTGGAGTAATCTTGAGCATGTACATTCGAGCGTTCGTGAATTTTGTCATTCTCGTCCAAATACTATCTGTATGACACATATGTCACATTTTTATCCACAGGGGTGTAATCTATATTTTATATTTATTGCAAAAATGGACAGCATTGATGAATATATAAAGTATCAGAGCGGGATTCTTGATGCAATTCAAAAATCTCGTGCAACAATGAGTCATCATCATGGTATTGGAAAATCTTTCGCCCCCTGGCTTGAAGGTTGTATTGGAAAAGAAGCAATTGATTTATATCGTGCATTAAAAACATTTTTCGATCCAAAAAACATAATGAATCCTGGAGGAACACTGGCTCTTGATCTGGATGATTCAGAACGGAGATTTACATAAAAATAACAGCTTTGTAATCATAACCCCTGTAAAATTATTGTGTTTTCTCTAATAACATGATAGGATATATGCAGCACCGTAAAATCTGTAAGGAGGAGGTTGGTGTTTATATATTTTATCCGACGAGTTTTGCTTATAATACCAACTTTCATAGGTGCAACACTACTTGTGTTTTTACTGACACGATTTATTCCTGGTGGTCCGCTATATTTTGCGCTCAGTTCAAATCAATCAATAGGCTATGAAAGTTCTCAAATTTACGAAAGTCAAAATGCTTCTCCATTTCATCAACCTGAATTTGATAGACTCGATGAGTTTTTCAGTTTTAAAAAACCATGGTATCAAGCATATATTGCGTGGCTTTCAAAAGTTGTTTCTGGAAACTTAGGGAGATCACTTCGATATGGTGATTTAGTTACAGAAATGATACAGCCACGTATCAAAGTATCATTTCTATTTGGATTTTTAGCATTAGTGATAATTTATTTAGTTTCAATTCCGTTAGGAATTACAAAGGCACTTAATAATCGTACCTGGTTTGATTCTGTCTCTTCAGTAGTTTTATTTGTTTTATATGCAATACCTTCATATATCGTAGCAATCATTCTATTTTCAATATTTTCTGCACGATTAGGCTGGTTCCCGCTTGGTGGATTTCAATCGCCGGAAACTGCTAGACATTCCATGAATTTTTTTGAAAAACTAATTGATACTGGATACCATATTTTTTTACCATTAGCTGCATACGTTATGAACAGCTTTGCTGCTTTAACTATCACTATGAAAAATATGCTCCTTGAAACCATATCAGCAGAATATGTTAAGGCTGCTGTTGCAAAAGGAAGAAATTTTAAGGATGCGGTGTACCTTCATGCAGTGAGAAATAGTTTGGTTCCGTTAGCATCTGAATTTGGTCCTATGGTCTCTACATTTTTAAGCGGTACATTTTTAATAGAACAAATTTTTAATATTCGTGGGATGGGTATGCTCGGTTATACTGCGTTGCTCGATAGAGATTATCCAGTAGTAATGGGTGTTCTTGTTATTACCATTCTTATTAGTTTAGTAGGTAATATTTTAGGCGATTTTTTTGTGTCTCTGCTAGATCCCCGTATTCGGCTGGGTAGAGTATATGCTTAAAAAACAGCTTCATCTTGATCCTTTGCTTAAACGAAGAATAGCACATTTTAAAACAATTACTCGAGCACGAATCTCTCTAAAATTATTAGTAACTTTTACTGTTTTTACGTTATTTGCAGAACTATTTATCAATAATAAACCATTACTTCTATACTATAATGGCCGTTTATATTTTCCATTATTGAGAACTATTATTCTTGGTACCGAATTAGGATTATCAAATCAATCTGAAGTAAATTACCGTGAGTTAGCTCAAACGATAAAGCAAACCGGAAATGGCTGGGTTGTCATGCCGATCATACCATACAATGCAATCGAACAGGATTTAGACAGCTATACTATGGATGATAATCCTAAAGGCCATACATATATCGGACTTGCACTTCAGAGAGAAAAACAAGAATCAAGTGATCCTAGAGATTATCAGTGGGTAGCATTGCACCATATGAATGATATGCTGCTACCTTTAGAAGATGGTAGTAGCGCAACATACATAGCTTTACGCTTTGCTGACAACATTTCTGGACCAGCACGACTACAATTTAATGAAAAGACAAAATATGTTACTGCGTATGTGGTTGATAATCATACAGATACAGTATCATATAATTGGCAAAAAATTGATTCCAATTATGGAATTAAAGTCTCTCAAAAAGAAATATACATCTGGATAAAATTTGCAGACACTATGCAAGGTTTATTACTCCCACCGTACAAGCCATCATTCAAAACAAGACATATTCTTGGTACAGACAGAATAGGTCGAGATGTTTTAGCACGATTGGTGTATGGCTTTCGAACAACGCTCATGTTTGCACTTATTTTTAATATAGTAACATATTGCATTGGAATTGGTTTTGGTTTTATTATGGGTTATAAAGGTGGAATGTTCGATTTGTTATTTCAAAGGCTTATTGAAATCTGGGAACTCATACCATTTATTTATGTCGTAATGATTCTATCGTCAATCTTCAAACCCAATTTTATACTTTTTATTGTTATTTTTACACTTTTTGGTTGGACAAAAAAAACCTGGATGATTCGCGCATTAACCTATAGAGAAAAAGAAAGCGGTTATGTTCAAGCAGCTCGCTGTTTCGGTTCAAGTACTTCAATAATATTTTTTAGACATATATTACCTAATTTGCTGCCAGCAATACTCACCAGTTTGCCTTTTTCCATCAATAGTAGTATTTCTGCAATAACTGCTCTCGATTATCTGGGTTTTGGTTTGCCACCTCCAACGCCCAGTTGGGGAGAACTATTAGCGACTGGAACTTCATTATTTTTAACAGCTCCATGGATTTTGCTATCAGTGTTAACTGCACTTATTGCTGTGCTACTAATGATTACATTCATAGGAGAAGGATTACGAGAATCATTTGATCCTAAGCACTTTACAATATATCAATAGATAGGAGGAAAAAATATGAACAGGCTAACTAAAGTAGCAGTATGGATTGTATCCATTTTACAAGTTTCATTTGTAATTATTGCAGTTGGTTGTGCAAAAAATAACAGTACAGCTAGGAATTTTAAAAACCTTTATGCTGATGAGAAAGCAATACTTGCAGAAAAAGATAAACAGAATGATTTTACCTCACCTCAGATTGCTGATACCTCTTTTAAGGTCTCAGAAATAAAAGAAGATATTATTTGGTACACGTCCAATCCTAAAACCTTTGGATCAGCACGAGCAAAATTTGGTGGGACGTTTCATTCATTTATTAACGAGTTCCCGCCTACCTTTAGATCCGTTGGCCCAGAATCTAACCATTCATTACGAGATGTAATTAATAACAATGTACCGTTAGTAGAAATTAATCCTGAAACTAAAGAATGGATGCCTGCTGCAGCAACACACTGGGCATATAGCAAAGATGGTAGAACAGTTTATTTTAAGCTTAACGAAAGCATGATGTGGAGCGATGGCGTTCCTGTAACAGCAGATGATTATCTTTTCATGTATTCAATGATGAGAAGCCCTAATATTCAGGATCCCTGGTATAATGAATATTTTACTTCACAAATTATTTCATTAAAAAAAATAAATGATTATGTCATTGCTGTTACACTCAATGAGGCAATGGCCCCTGATGATTTATTATACAATGCATCAGTTACGCCCCGGCCAGCACATTTCTATCAAAACAAACCAATACCTGCTAACTACACAGAATTATATAATTGGAATCCGGAACCCGTTACAGGACCATACTATTTAGCAGAATTTACAAAAGGTGAAACGCTCATATTTAAAAAGGTACCGAATTGGTGGGGGCATGTATACGAATACAATAAATATCGCTTTAATTTTGATGCTGTTGAGTATAAGGTTATAACTGGTGGAAATGATGTTGTACGTGAATATTTTTTTAGGGGCGCACTAGATGTATTTTATCTCATTATTCCTCAAGAGTGGGTAAATACTCAAAATAATCCTGCAGTAACTAGTGGATATATTGACAGGTATTTTTATTTTTATGTTCCCAATGATGGTATCCATGGAGTGTTTTTAAATATAAAAGCATTCCCATTTACCAATAAAGATGTTCGAATCGGATTATATTATGCTCTTAATATGCAAAAAATGATTGATACGGTATTGCGAGGAGAATATACAAGATATCACAATATTGGTATTGGTCATGTTTTTGCAGGAATAGCATTTGATGATGATACTATACGGTATCCAGGCTTTGATCCTGTAAAAGCTATACAGTATTTTGAAAAAGCTGGCTTTACGAAAATAGGTTCAGATGGAATACGATATAATGAAAAAGGTCAAAAACTTTCGTTTGAACTTTTATATAGCTCACCAAATCAAACCGAGCGTTTGACAGTTTTAAAAGAGGAAGCGAAAAAAGCTGGGCTTGAGATTAACTTAAAACTTATGCAGTCTGGATCGTTTTCACTCGTAAGAGAGAAAAAATTTCAGGCATGGTGGGGGGGAATGACTACGTCGTTATATCCAGATTACTGGGAATATTTCCATTCCGAAAATGCAAACAAACCTCAAACGAATAATTTTTTTGGTTATGCATCTAAAGAAATGGATGATTTGCTTAATGCATTTCGATCAGAAAAAGCACTTGAAAAAAAGGCTGAACTAACAAAGCAAATTCAGCGTCTGGTTTATAACGAAGCATTGGTTATACCTAGTTATACAGTTCCATATATTAGGATTGCTGCATGGAAGTGGATACGTTTCCCTGTTTGGATTTCATTTAAATATTGGGATGACTTTGCTGATCCAATTTTTAATGGTTACATGTGGATCGATGAAGGAATAAAACAAGAAATAGAGCAAGCAATGGCATCGTCACAGCTTCTTGATGCACAAATTTATCTCAATGACCAATATAAAACAAATTGATACTATGAATGATGAAAACATACTCATAGTAGACAATGTATCTGTGTCCTATACAGTTGATGGAAAAACAAATTCAATATTGGATTCAATTTCTTTTTCAATAAAACAGGGAGAAATAGTTGCACTGGTAGGGGAATCTGGATGTGGTAAAAGTATTACAGCGCAAACAATATTGAGATTGTTACCTTATCCATACGGAGAAATTACATCAGGATCTGTTTTATTTAAAAAAAAAGATATTTTAAAAATTCCCCTTTCTCAATTATATACTATTCGAGGTAAGGAAATTGGAATTATTTTTCAAGATTCTTTCTCTGCACTCGATCCCCTCTTATCAGTAAAAAAACAAATAGAAGAGGTATATAAAATACATTGTAAATCATCTATGAAAAAAAAAGATTACAAACACGCAGTCATAGAAATTTTAAAAACAGTTGGTTTTATTGATCCAATTCAGGTCATGCATGCATATCCACATGAACTATCAGGAGGAATGCAGCAGCGTGTTATGATTGCAATAGCGTTAGCAGCATCTCCATCCCTCCTCATTGCAGATGAACCTACTACCTCGCTTGATATTGTTACCCAAATGTATATAATACAGTTGCTAAAGGAAATACAGTATGAAAAAAATATTAGCGTGCTTTTTATTACACATGATATGCATATAGTAAACAAAATTGCTGATTCAGTTGTAGTCATGTATGCTGGACAGGTTGTTGAATCTGGAAAAACCGATGAAGTATTAGCAGAACCATTACACCCATATACAAGAGCTTTACTCGAAGTAATACATCCTGATATTAGAACAAGTAAGCGCTTTCCAGTTATCACAGGCATTTCAGAAATGAACTTACTACAATCAGATAATTTTTGCAGATTTCTTTCACGCTGCAGTATTGCACAGGATCGTTGTGCTTGTGAAAAGCCAGAGCTTATAAAAAAGAGTAATACTCATTTTGTCAGATGTTTTTATGCAGGGAGAAAATAGTGACACAATTTTTGCTTGAAGCACATAAAGTTCAAAAATCGTATGTAAGTAGTATATATCGTAATAATGTTCATGCCATACGAGAAGTTTCATTTGGATTACAAAATGGTGAAAGACTTGGAATAGTTGGAGAATCAGGTTCTGGTAAAACAACATTATGCAAATTATTAGTGAGATTAGAAAAACCAACCTCTGGAAAGATATTTTATGATAATATTGATATAACTGATCTTCCTGAAAAAAAATTAGATTTTTTAAGAAAAAATGTTCAAATTATTTTTCAAAATTCAATGAATGCAATGAATCCTAAACATACAATAGGAGCAATTATTGAAGAACCTATGCAAATCCAGACAAAACTATCAGCTTCAGATCGTTACAAAAAAAATCAAAAGCTATTACAGGATGTAGGCTTACAGCAAGAAATTTATGAACGATATCCTCATGAACTTTCTGGTGGACAGCGGCAACGAGTTGCAATTGCAAGGGCACTATCATTAGAACCAAAAATTCTTATTTGTGATGAACCAGTAACATCGCTTGATGTTTCAATGAAAGCTCAAATATTAAATCTATTACTCGATCTCCAGCAAAATTATAATTTATCAATGATTTTTGTTTCTCACGATCTGGATGTCGTGACAGCAATGTCAACAAAAATAGCAGTAATGCATAGCGGGACTATATGTGAAATTATCTCTTCTTATGAAATTTTTTCAAAGGCGCAACATCCGTATACAAAATTACTTATAGCTACATTAATGGAATTCAAGCAAACAACAATTACAAACTGCTTAGAAAAGCAGAAGGTTAAAGAATACAGCACTATAAAAGGCTGTACTTTCTACAATTACTGTTCAATTCACCAGGAACAATGTAAGATGGTAAAACCAGAGCTTCGTGAAATTGCTCCAGATCATTGGTGTGCCTGTCATTTATTGTAAACATTATCATTATTAAAATCGTAAAAATAAACTTGCATGAAAATATAATAGATTGTACTATTCAATTTAGCAGAGTTTAGGGAGCATTAAGATGTATTTTGATGATATTGTTGCTTTGTTTGAAAAAGAACACCAAGAACATAATATTTTTCATGATCTCATGATGTCAAGAGTGCACGAAATTCTTTTAATTGCAAGTCTATATGATTCATATGTTCTGGAAAGTGATGGTTCTTTATTTGAACAAATATATGGAGAATACTATAAACTTAATTTAACATCTGCTCCTCGAGTAACATCTGCATATACATATGAATCAGCATTCGAATTGCTAAAAGTAAAAAAGTTTGATCTTGTTATAATAATGGCAAGTATTGATGTTGATGGGCCAGTAGAATTGGCCAAAAAAATAAAAAGCTTGTATCCAAATCTTCCAATTTTATTGCTTGCAATGAATAATTCAATTTTAGGGAAAATGAACGAATCCTGTCATATTGATAATACGCTAATTAATAGAGTATTTGTTTGGAATGGTTATTCGAAGTTATTTGTTGCAATGGTTAAATATATTGAAGATTTGAATAACGTTGATAATGATACCCAGGTAGGATTAGTTCGAGTAATACTGCTCGTTGAAGATTCAATTCGATATTATTCTCGATATCTTCCTATCTTGTATTCTGTAATTATGCGGCAAACACAATTACTCATTGAAGAAGAATCCCAGTTAGAATCGTATAAGATCCTACGAATGCGCGGAAGACCAAAAGTACTATTAGCAACCTCATTTGAAGATGCTATGGAAATTCTTACAAAATATGAATCTTATATATTAACAGTGATATCTGATGTCAGATTCCCTCGTGAAGACAAGGAGGATCCTGATGCTGGCATTAAATTAGTAGAATGTATACGCAAAAAATTTCCTGATTTACCAATAATGTTACAGTCGAGCGATGAAGAAAATCGTCAACGTGCTTACGAATTAAGAGCATCATTCGTTAATAAAAATTCGAATACCCTTGGTCTTGAACTAAATAAATTTTTCCAGGAAAACCTCGGATTTGGTCCATTTGTTTTTAGAGATAGTGAAGGTTTAGAAATTAATCGTGCACGCACATTGAAAGAATTTGAAGAGAAAATACAGGAGATACCATCAGAAAGTATTATATATCATGCGAAAAGAAATCATTTTTCAGCCTGGCTTATGGCACGTGGTGAAATAAAAATTGCAAAAAATCTAAAAAAGTACAATTTTGATGACTTTGTTAATTTTGATTCAGTTAAAACATTTTTAAAAAATACTCTTGATAACTTAAAAAAGGAAAAATTACGTGGCAGCATTCCTGAAATTTCAACAGAAATAGACATAACACTTGGAACAGCTCGACTTGGTGCAGGATCGGTAGGTGGTAAAGGACGGGGTATTGCTTTTATAAAAAGTCTCATAGACTTTATGGTTTTTAATACAGATCTTATCTCAATAAAACTCCCTTTAACGATATATGTCGGCATTGAGGAATTTGAAAAGTTCATGGAAAAAAACAATTTATGGGCATATGCGTGGCATTGTTCGGAAGAGGAGCTATGTTATAGATTTCATGAAGCACATCTTGATTATGATTTTGTAAGACGGTTAGAAAAGTTTATAGAATCAAGTAGTGCCCCTCTTGCAGTACGTTCGAGCGGTCTTTTTGAAGATATGCTCATAGTCCCTTTTTCAGGAGTTTATGATACATTTGTAATTCCTAATACTCATGCCGAAAAAGAAAAGCGACTACAACAGCTATGTGACGCAATTAAGAGTGTCTATGCAAGTTTATTTTCAAAAAAGGCTCAAGAGTATTTTGAAACAGCATGTTACAAAATAGAAGAAGAGCGAATGGCAATCGTTATTCAAGAGCTCGTAGGTAATAGACATGGTAATTATTTTTATCCATTGTTAGCAGGTACTGCTCAATCATATAACTATTATCCGGTTTCTCATATCAAACCTGAAGATGGTCTCTGTATTGCTGCATTAGGCTTTGGTCATTATGTAGTTGAAGGAGAACAAGGACATTTGTTTTCTCCAAAATATCCAAAAATTGATATTATCAATCAAGGACAGCGAATGAGCGGATCTCAGCGTTGGTTTTATGCACTCGATCTTGAAAAAACCGAAATCGATCTCAAGAATGGCGAAACATCAACCTTAACTAAACTTGATATCGATGAAGCTGAAAAAAACCCATATTTCCATCTAATTGCCAGTACATGGAATGCACAGGATGAAAAATTGGAACCGGGAACAAGCTATAAGGGAATTCGAGTAATCGATTTAGCTCCAAATATTAAAGTATGAAGCAGCTGCTTTACCTGC
>Ga0116146_1002968_pt1 | contig 14440 bp, 13 predicted proteins | sample AD_JPNHG2_MetaG_FD_89748 | JGI IMG/M metagenome (GOLD analysis project Ga0116146, IMG submission 89748) | Active sludge microbial communities of municipal wastewater-treating anaerobic digesters from Japan - AD_JPNHG2_MetaG | ecosystem: Engineered > Bioreactor > Anaerobic > Digestate | place...
ATTCCTTTGTGCTTATTGGCAACAATAGCCATTCCCTGACCCGTTCCGCAGATAAGAATACCCTTTTCTGCTTTTCCTTCCTGAATTGCACGAGCAACAAGTGGTGCCTGCTCAAAATATGGCTTTGGCTGATCCTCTGACGGTATACCAAAATCCAGTACTTCAATACCCGGTTTTGATTGAAGATGTGCAACGAGTTCCTTTTTAAGTGGAAATCCTGATAAATCTGATGCTATTGCTATTTTCATAGTATATGCTCCTTTTATGCTCTTTGTTGCATAAATAGGCAATTCTTAACAGATTGCCTATTTTGTTCAAGTTACTATACTGGTTATTTTTTAAGAACTTCTCGTATTCGCTGTACAATATCCTCGCCACGTAGCTTAAAGCGCTCGAGAAGATATGCCTCTGTCCCAACTTCACCAAACTCATCGTTGATACCGACACGCACCAACCGGGGGCCACCCTGTTCTGCAATTATTTCTGCAACAGCAGAACCAAGTGCTCCGTTGATCTGGTGGTTCTCTGCTGTCACGACAAGCTTTTTCCCCTGCATCGCCAAAGCAATAGTTTCGCGGTCAAATGGCTTGAGCGACAACGCATCAACTACTGCAGCATCAATTCCAAATTCTGCGAGCATTGCATGTGCTCGCAGGCTTTCGCGAACCATAAGACCGCCCAGCGCTACAATACAAATATCGTTTCCGTTTTTAAGCAGCTTTGCTTTGCCGATTTCAAATTGCTCCGATGCATCATAAATTGGTTCAAGTGCTTTGCGGTGCAATCTGAGATATGCACTGTTTTTTCTTTCTGCAAGTTTTTTAACAAGCGCTTTTAAGGAAACCGGATCCGAAGGCTCAACAATATCAATCTGCGGTACAGCACGCATGATAGCAAGGTCTTCAAACGGCATGTGCGTTCCGCCATTAAATGCAGCAGATACACCAGGGTCTGTCCCCACCAATTTTACGTTGAGTTTTGCATAGGCACAGGAAATAAAAAACTGATCGAGCGCTCTTCGTGCTGCGAAACAACCAAAGGTTGCTGCAAACGGTATTTTCCCTTCTGCAGATAATCCTCCTGCAACGCTCAGCATGTTTGATTCTGCTACGCCAACATTGATAGCACGATCGGGAAATTTTTCTTTGAATACACCGGTACCGGTAGCCTTCATGAGATCAGCCTCAAGAATGACGATATCTGGATTTTTTTCAGCAAGTTCAATAAGTGTCTCTGCATATACTGCGCGCATTTCTGGTGTTGCCATCAGCGTGCCTCCTTTAGTTTTGCAATAGCTTCTGCTGCTTTTGCAGCATCAAATGTCATATTGTGGCTTCCAAGGCTGCCTTCACAAAAACTTGCGCCTTTACCCTTAATGGTATCAAGAATTATCATGGTAGGTTTTCCGGTATGCTGCTTTGCTTCTGTAATTGCGTTGTCAATTGCTTCCACATCATGACCATTAACACGGAGCACATGCCAGCCAAAACTTTTCCATTTTCCCTCAATATCCCCCAGATCGTTTATCTCATGCGTCATACCATCTATTTGCATTTTATTGTAATCGGTGAATGCAATGAGCGAATCTAATTTCTGTTGGGCGGCGAACATTGCAGCTTCCCAGACCTGTCCCTCATTCGATTCTCCATCACCGATAATTGCAAAAACTTTTGCATTATTTTTATTCATACGCAAAGCGAGCGCTATACCAGATGCTGCAGATAGCCCCTGCCCCAATGATCCAGTAGTCATATCAATACCAGGTGTTCGATTTCTGTCACAGTGGCTCGGAAGATTAGTTCCACCGCGGTTAAGCGTATATAACATATCTTTGGGGAAAAATCCGCGGTATGCAAGTGTGCTGTACAAAGCCGGACCAGCATGTCCTTTTGAGAGGACAAGCCTATCCCGTCCGTCCCAGCGTGGCTGCTTTGGATCGTGTCTTAGATGCTTCATATACAGAACAGTGAGCACTTCAACAATTGACATTGCACCGCCAATATGTCCCACCCCAAGATTGCCAATTGCGTCGATTGTCAATATTCGTATATCGCACGCAGCATCTTCAAGATGCTTTTTTTCTTCTGAAGTCATACAAACTCCTTCTCGTCTATATCTATATTAAACAATACAGTATTATAATTTACTAACCTGTTCAAACAATGTCCTCCACGATGTTCCTTCCCGGAAAAATACCGGTGGATACCCTAGCGGAGCATCAACAACCGCTAAACCGCTCTTATAAACTTTTCCTGTCCATAAGTGTACCCATGTGTCATCCGGTAACCAGACACGTTTACGCTTTTTCCCTCTCTGTATCACGGGAGCGACAAGGAGATCTCTCCCATAGAGATATTCATAACCATTCTGCCAATTTTTGTTTTCAAGTGGATAGTGCATAAAGAGTGGCCGGATATAAGGAAGGCCTGTATGCTGATATTCTTCGCGCAAGGCTATTGCATAGGGCTGTAATGCTCTGTAGATTTTAGAACATCGAGCGGTAAATGATGCCAAATCATCATCGAGGTATGGCTGTGCATTCACGCCCGGACGATTGCCTTCATGTGACCGCATGACCGGCATGAATATGCCAAGTTCTGTCCATCGTTTGAGTAATTCACGAGAACGCTTCACCCAACCAACGGTTGTGTATCCTCCGATATCAGCATGGAATTGACCCACACCGCATAGACCAAGCGAAAGCGCTGCAGGAATGATGCTCGGAAGACCATCATCTTTATACCAGTTTACGAGTTGATCCCCTGCCCAAAATGCTGGAGCATAACGCTGACTTTCTGAATAACCAGCCCTGCAAAAAAAGAACACTTCATTGGCTTTTCCAGCTTCCTCGACTGCCTCATAGTTTACTTTTGCCCAGAGTGCAGGATACCTGTTATGGACAAGTTCTGGTGACTCTCCCGAATACAGCACAGCATCGGTTGGCATATACTCACCAAAATCAGCCATCCATCCAGATAGTCCAATACCAATCATATATTTTTTAATTATTTCCTTAATCCAGGAAACTGCTCCTGGATTTGTTAAATCCAGGAGCGCAGCCGGAAACGTTGTTATTGTTACTAAATAATCACTTCCATCTTTCTTTTTAACACAATAGCCCTTTAACGATGCTTCTTTATAAAGACTTCCTTCCAGCGCAAGAAATGTATTGATATACCCAAGCACACGGATTCCCTTTTGCTTGAGTTCTGCAATTGTTTTTTCAAGGTGCGGATAGAGCTCATCATTCTGCATCCAGTTCCAGAACAGCTGAGAACCAAAAGAAGTAACACGTTTTCCTTCCCAATCCTGTATCCACAGTCCAGAAAGCGCTGCTTGAGCCTTTTCAAGTTTTGATAGTTTATCGAGAACGCTCTCTGTACCGCCCTGAGCACCTAAAATAAATCCATCAAATACCCAATCAGGGAGTTTTGGCTGAATACCCAGATTTTTTACAACTGCAGAAACCAGCTCGGTCATCTGTTTTTTTGCAATAATCTTTATTGTACGCGGAACCTGCCAGAATTCCAGGCGTGTAAATTTTTTATGACTAAAATCGAACAGGCTATATGCATCTGTATCTGCAATCACCGCATAATGTCGCGAAGAGATAAAAACCGGCATGGCATAATAGGTAGTAAATTTATTCCCGCCAGCTCCATGTGCTGCAATATCAGCAGCATATTTCATTGCGTTAAAACCTCTCCCAACACCCTGTTCCTGCACCCATATTGGCACCTTTTTCCCACGAAGGTTAAAATAACTATACTGTTCCCCGCACCCATACACATATTCATCGGGAAGTGCTTCCAGGTTCACTACAACTCGATTGTATGCCCCATTGGAAACAAAGGATATGACAAGCATATCATCAATATCTTCAATAATAAGAGTTCCAAATTGCTTTGATACAAGCTCAATTTTATTTTCATTTTTTTTACTTGCTGACCAGTCTGTAATTGGTTTTATCATACGGTTTTGTTCCTGTATTGTGAACATACCATGTGATATTGAATACCGGGCTGCACCAGTACCAGCTGCAAAAAATGGTTTTTTTCGCGTATTATTTATAAAGGGTAATCCCTTATACACTATAGAAAATGTGCTCTGCTCACTCCCATCATGTACCAGTACCAGGTTGCTCATTCTATAATCTCCCACTTCTTTATTTTTGCAAGAATTTTGAACGGTTTCATGTAATGTCCATATACCATTGAAGCGTGGTGAGCAATGCCATTATCAATGACTGTTTGCAATACGTCTGCAACTGGCTTTTTGAAAACAGCTTTAACATATGAACCTTTTAAGAGCTGCTGCATGGGGACAGCTGTGCCTTCCTGTAAAAAGAGCCGCCACTTCCCACGTGCCGCATCAAGCCGTGCCACCGAAAAATCACCCGTTCGGAGCACAAAATCTGCAGTGACCCCCTTGCCGCCGGCAAAATAGCTATCCAGCCTGCATTTCGATGTCTTATCCCACAGATTGCATGGCGCAACTCCACAGTGCCAGAGCAATGCAGTGTTTTCTTTCAGGTCAACCTGCGAAAAATCAAACAGAAATGGAGTTTCCCCACCTACGGCCTGGTGCATGAGCATAGAGATAGCGCCTTCAACATCGCCCTCACATGCTAGTATTCTTCCTTCCGACTGGAGTAATGACATCGCTGCACAGGGCGATATTCCATAGTCGCGAGCAAATTCCGGCCAGCAGCGTATTGCAAGCGAGTCTGTCCCTGTTCGTGTACAAAACGCATCAATACTGGCAGCAAGGCCAGCCACCTTATCGAGCTGTGCTTCCGATATATCGCGAACATCAAAGGCTGCTTTGAGCTGTTCCTTTCGTCGTTTTACTTCTTCCAAAGATGCTGGCTCGTTGTATATTTCTGAAAGCTCATAGTGATCGATTAATATGCCTGTCTGTGCAAAGAGCTGCGGATCAGATACCGTAAGATTAAAGAACCCATGTGCACGGTATCCTGCTATACCCAGTCTTGTTTGTTTGAGTCGAGCAATCACGCGAATTGCATCAATCCAATTCTCATCGATTTCGTCTCCAACAATAGCATGATACTCATCAACACCCGCTTTGTATAAGTTTGATGCATTTAAGTTTACGCCACACACAGAATTGAGCCGTATTTTCCCACCATCATATGGTAGTTCATTCATTCCCCAGAGCAGTATTGGAACTCTCACCGCTTTGTAGAGATCAAGTGCCAGGTGTCCAAGATGGAACGTGCCAGAAATACAGACAAGTCCATCTATATTCTCTCGCGCAAGCATTTCTGCAGCTTTTTTCCCATCTTCAATGCTGATGACGAGATCTGGTACAATTACCCAGGTTACTGCAGGTATCTTTTGTACCTTTTCCTTTAGCGTTCCATATATCGATTTTGCTGCATTAAAATCAAACGTCTCTCGAGCAAGGCATACAAGACCGAGTTTTACAGGATATTTCATGGCACCTCCTATTATTTTCACAAAGTAAGTAAATACCTATTTTCATGATTAGTCAAGGTGTAATCGTATGATTTACGAGAATTGCTCAACCAACCATGCGTGTTATTGGTTATTCCGAAGAGAAAAAGTATATCAGACGATACCTGGTGTATCAGGATAAGAGATGTTCAATTACAAGTTTTGCAGCACCGAGCAGTGCATGTTCAGGATTATAGACAGTAGCTTGTAGCGCAAAATCTCCATCATCAAAGATTGATGTACATCCCTCAAGTTTCTTTTGTACTGCATTACAAAGTAGCTCGGAAAATTCTTTATTTCCGGTCATCAATAAAAATAAATGCGGATCAAAAAGCCGCCGTATAGATTGCACTGCAGAGGCAAAAACATCGATAAGTTCGTTAAAAAGCTTCGTGTTTTCCTTAAGCGCTGTTATATCAGCGTAGTACGGTTCAAACAGCCAATCATTACCAGAATGGTTATCGAGCTTACTAATTACTGCTTCCAGACAGCCCTGTGCACCACAGGAACACCGTTCTGTATTTGAAAAAATTGGAATATGCCCAAACTCAATAGTTTTATTGTTTTTAAATACAAATGGCGTTCGATTTTGAATAAATACGCCATTAATACCACGACGTACTATCATAAGAAACAAGGATTCTTGTATTGGATACTGTTCAGCAGCCTGCATACCAAGAACAGCACAGTTGTTATGAATAAATGCAGGTATAGAACAAGCTGCTTCAATGTGCTCACAGAGTGGGAAATTATTGATTCCGGTGATTCCAGGGTAGTGCATAATGCTGCGTGATTCTAAATCAACCTGTCCTGGGGCACCGATACCAACACCCAGTACCTGCTCACTGGCGATACCAGCATCTGCAATGAGCTTTTTTATTGAAGCAATAATAGTTTCTAATACGTGTTCTACAGTATGTGTTGTAAAATTTTGAGTCAGTACTTGCTTCTGTTCACCCGTTAAATCAAAAAGCCCTGCATAGAGGTGATTCTCCCAAAAATCAACACCAATCGTAAAAAAAGTATTAGGTCGTATTTGATACAGGACTGGTTTCCGGCCTTTCTTTTTAACAGTTTCAGGTAACTCTTCAGGTTTACCGCTCATTTCGATATAGTTCAATCGTTCCAGATTATTAAAAATACGAAATACTGTCGGTGCTTTAAGTCCTGTTTTGGTAACAATATCAGACTGCGCAATGCCTTCAGCACCTGCCATAAGAATCATTCGCAAAACTAACTTCTCGTTATGCTCTCGAATGTCAGAAGATCTAATTGGTGTATACATAAGTAGTCATTGTAGGACACTATTTTGTTTTTGTAAATAATAAAAGCAAAACGCGCAATTTTCGCTATCGAGAAATTTTGTTACGCTAAAATTCCTCGAGTTTTCAATAAAGTAAATACAGTGAAATGTATCACATTACTTTTTTATTGAAAATTTTTAACTTCAATAATACAATAGAGACAGGTATTGCAAAACGCTGCTGTACCCACAATCCATGAAGACGAGGTTGTACCATGAAGAAGTTTTTAGTTGTACTTGTAACTGTACTAACACTGACAGCACTGAGCGCACAGGAATTCACCTTTGGCATAGGTGGTTTTGGCATGTGGTACGTCGAACCCTATGTAGGATTTAAAGGCTTATCTATCGTACAGGGTGCCGACAGCCAGGTTTTACTCTATCCTGGTATTGGTTGGGTAGGAGACGCATACTACCGTGAACCGAACAACACGGTGATGTTTGATCCTACGGGTGACTATTTTGGTGCCGGTTTTAATAAATTTATTGTTAACGGTAAACTAGGATTAAATTTAGGTTTAGCCTACGATGACGCACTCAACAAGAACTGGTTGTATTCACTTATTTTTCTTAAAACAACCTATCAAAGGCATTACACAACAAACGATATCGATCCTAACTTGTACTTTACAACATATCCAGACAAAGAAGGCCTTTGGCAGAATTCGGTATTTTTGGGATTATACTATGACAGGGTACAATATAATAATAACATTCAGACAGCTTCAGGGTTTTATGCTGAAGTAAGCGGCGAATGGGCACCTGGATTTTTTGCAAACAATCTCTTTGGGGACAGCGACTATATTCGTGGGAACCTAACTTTGAAAGGCTTCATCACGCTTATCGAAAGTGAAACATTCTCCCTGTACCTTGGTGATCGCATTATTGCGGATATTCTCGGAGGGGCAAAAATTCCATCAATCGCTATGCGCCAAATTGGTGGTTTTTCGACATACAGCGGTGCGGGCGGTGCAGTACGAGGTATTGAAGGTGGACGTTATGACAGCTACATCAAGCTTATCAATAACTTTGATGTCCGCGCTCCATTCCTCCCCCTTTTTGACAACCTTCTCATCCCCGAATTTTTCGCTTTTTTTGATGCTGGTATAGTTGATGACCTTCACTATACATTAGGAGCAGAGAACACTACATTACTTACTACAGGAGCAGGTTTTGCACTCAATCTTAATCTTGGTGGTTTCCAGTTTGATGTAGGTGTTTACGTAAGCTTTTCAATTCTTGAAAATCAGTTCAAGCCTTTTAACCTAATGCTTGGCGCACACCAATTCTAACGGTACCATAGCGCCCGCTTCACTGTATCGAACCGAACATGGCGGGCTTCCAAAGCAGGGTGCTTGTTTCAAGCACTAAAAAGGGGCTGACCGGAAAATTTTGGTCAGTCCCTTCTATGCAAGCTATCAATTTAGTAGGCATTAAAAATACTTGTGTCTGGCGATTTCAGCAAGAGTGACTTCCAGTTCCGCGAACCAGCTCCAAATACACTGCATCAGCAAGGCCAAGCTGTGAGTTTTTACTGATACTTTTAGCATATTCAGAGTAGAGCATGTCAGAAAAGATATCCTCTGCCTGTCCCCCATAGAGGAGATTATCTTCTTTGTTGAGCGTTTCCCGCATCGTCTTCAGCATCATTTCTACAAATAACGATTCAAACTCGATACACTGCTCATACAGTGCCGATTTTTTATCAATATTTTGTTTGGGGACAATCATAGCAGTAGAGAGTGTCGCTGATTGCTTCTGTTTCATTTGTTCGAGAATGAGCGGTGTCTGCAATCCTGTAATGTCTGTCACATTCATTTTTTACTCCTCATGGTACGACACTTACCGGTTACCGTTTCAGGTTAGTTGCAGTTCCAAGCATGTTATCACTTGTCTGAATTGCCTTAGAGTTGAATTCGTATGCGCGCTGGGCTACTATCATATTTACCATTTCCCGCACAACGGACACATTGGACATCTCCAAAAAACGGTGAATAGTCTGTCCCATTCCATCAAATCCGGGACGCCCTGCAATGGGATTCCCCGATGCATTGCTAATTTTAAAAAGATTTTCACCGATTGCACTTAAACCCGCTGGATTTGGAAATCGGTAGAGCTCGATCTGACCAACATCAATAGGTTCATCCAAGCCAGGTATTTTGACTGTAATTCTTCCGTCCCTGCTGATTGCAAGCGTCTCAGGAATAAAACCCTCAGGTAAGATTACTTCTGGTATCACTTTGTACCCCTGGCTGGTAACAAGCTGTCCATTTGCATCAACTTTAAAGGATCCGTCCCTCGTATAAGCAAATGAGCCATCATACAGCATGACACGGAAAAAGCCATCTCCGGCTATTGCAATATCCGAAAAGTTTTCCGTATTTTGCAGAGCACCTTGAGTAAACTGCCGCTGCGTTGCAGCAAGTTTTACACCATGTCCCATCTGAATGGGGACAGGTACTACAGTATCCTCAGTTGCTGGTGTTCCCGCAATTTTTACTGTTTGGTAAATAAGATCTTCAAACTCTGCACGCTGGCGTTTATAACCGCTCGTATTTACGTTTGCCAGGTTGTTGGAAATAGTATCAATATTGCCTTGCTGACCAATCATGCCGCTTGCCGCTGTCCATAAACTTCGTACCATAGTGTGGATTCTCCCTCACTCTTTTATCGGCATTGATGAAAAAATATTCAGCAGAAATCGATTATTAGAAATCACCCCGTCATCCCTCTGCGATTTTTGTCTCTATACAATCTGCTTTGTATCATACAACAGTACTATTACATATGGGATGAGCATGCAAAATCGCGAGTTGTGCTGTACATACTAGACAAGGAGAGAAACATGAGTGAGACCGTCATATACAACAAAGATATTCCTTATGGCAAAATTACAGTACGAGAAAAAATAGTCGAACAGGGTATCCACATGGTAACAGATATGGAGCTTATTGCAGCCATAATCGGCACAGGAACTAAACGCCAGTCACTACAGGATCTTTCATATAAAGTGCTTGAAGTTCTAGACCAGAGCAGAGGTAAACCAAAGATTACGGATATACAGAAAATACAGGGCATGGGTATTGCTCAAAGCTGTAAGGTTATGGCTGCATATGAACTTGGCAGACGGCTTTTTGGGCAAAACTTAAAGCAAATAACAAATCCAGCAGATATCTGGGATGCAATCAAACACCTTGCAGATAGGACAAAAGAACAGTTCATTTGTTGTACGCTCAATGGTGCACAGGCTCTTATTCATATTCATATTGTAACTGTAGGGATTATTAATAAAACCATCGTGCATCCTCGTGAAATTTTTGCAGAAGCAATGAATGACCGAGCTTGCTCAATCATTGTCGCCCACAATCATCCTTCGGGAAGGTTAGAGGCATCCCATGAGGATATCGAAATAACCAGACGTATCAGCGAAGCTGGAGAGATACTGGGCATTCCGCTGCTTGACCACATTATTTTTTCAGAAACAGGCTTCATAAGCCTTAAAGAAAAAGGGTGGGTTATTACCTCTTAACACCAGTATCACTAAGATAATGGGATTCTCTAACACTATTTTTATAGCTATCTGTAAGCCACTGCGTTTAATAAAAAAGCAGCCCTTAAGGCTGCCTCTTTGCAAATTACTTTAATACACAGTTTTCAGATTACTTTTTCTTTCTCGTATACTTAATTCCCATTGCTCCTGTGAGGGTGTCTGTTCCATCGAATTCTAATTCGGTTACAATACCATTTTGCTCTATAATCGACACTTTTTTATCATGTACAGAATATTTCATTTCGATAGTAACATCTGCCACTGTCACCACCACCGTATTTCCAGATTTAAAGGTTAGATTTGAATTGCCACTTTCATCGACAAACGTACCACGAATTCCTCCAGAACTACATGCAGCAAGTAATACTGCCACTACCATCACATTGATAATTTTTTTTATTGCAACCCTCATATTCGAACTCCTAAAAAGGATTAATTAAATTTCATACAGCATTTAGCAGCTACGCATAGGAGTACCCAGTTGCTAAATGCTGTTATACTATTTAAGCAATAATTATTACTGAATAATCTTAAATTTTCTGCCAACTTCTTCAAAGATATTGAGCACGCGATCGAGCTGTTCTTTTGTATGTGTTGCCATATAGCTGGTTCGCAAGAGTGCATGACCTGCTGGCGCTGCCGGAGCGATAACAGGATTTGTATACAAACCTTTTTCAAAAAGCTCTTTCCAAACAAGGAAGCATTTTTCATCTTCCCCAATAAATACAGGTACAATCGGTGTTTGGGTGTTGCCTATATTAAAACCAAGCTTTTTAAATCCTTCTGTAATATACTTTGTATTTTCCCACAAGCGTTGAACATGTTCTGGTTCAGTTTCCATAATATCCAGAGCCGCCATTGCTGCCATAAGATTTGATGCAGGTAATGAAGCCGAAAAAATAAACGATCGAGCAGTATGCTTTATATAGTTGATTACTTCTTTATCGCCTACAACAAAACCACCCAGTGATGCAAAGCTTTTTGAGAATGTTCCCATTGTGATATCAACATCGTCAACGAGATTAAAGTGATGAGCGGTTCCTCTTCCTCCACCGAGCACACCAAACGCATGAGCATCATCTACATACAGCCTGGCTTCATATTTTTTGCATACTGATACAAGTTTTGGAAGGTCAATAATGTCACCACCCATTGAAAAAACACCATCAACAACTACAAGTTTACCCTTGTCTTCTGGGGTTTTTGCGAGCATTCTTTCGAGCTGATCTAAATCTCCATGCACAAACCGTTTTATTTCTCCAAGCCCAAGCCTACAGCCATCAACAATCGATGCATGATCATCTTTATCCACAAATACAATGTCATTTCGCGAAATCAATGCTGAGATTGCACCCAGATTAGCCTGCATGCCTGTAGAAAAAACAAGAGCAGCTTCTTTACCAGCAAAAGCTGCAAGCCGTTCTTCTAATTCCTGGTGTATTTTTAATGTACCGTTTAAAAATCTGCTTCCTGTGCAGCTTGGTCCATACTTTTCGACTGCATTTTTCGCTGCCTCAACAACCTTTGGATGTGTAGTTAAACCAAGATAGTTATTTGAACCAATCATTAAAATTCTTCGCCCGTTCAGGGTCACTTCTGTTCCTTCAGAAGCATCAAGCGGCTGAAAATATGGATAATAGCCTTTCTCCATAGCCTGCTTGTCGAGATCATACTCATAACATTTCTTAAAAATATCCATGCTCTAAAGCCTCCATGATAAACACACGTGAATGATATTCATTCATCCGTGCTATAGTATTTCAATGAATAAAAAAAATCTAGTACATTGGGCTAATTTCTTTTTTTCAGAAAAATATTTAAAAAACTTTCCAGTATATTACGATGTGCTGACAGTGAGATTCCCGCAAATTTTTCAATGTTATCTATCATGCCAACGCACAGTATTATATCTTCTTCCTCGAGCTTATAACTGGGATCAAAATAAAAATAATTGTCACTTCCATTTTTGCGTATTGCAATGACATTTATTCCATAGAATTGGCGAAAATTTGCTTCAATAAGTGTTTTCCCGATATACCGTTCAGGTAATTTTATTTCTGCTATTACAAGCGAACCACTGATTGGCGAAAAATTAAGGAGCTTACCTGAAATAAGTAAGGGCACAATTCTTTCTGCAGCTTCAACAGCAGGAATTACTATTTGAGTTGCTCCAACAATGCTATAAATCTGCCCCTGTTCCTGAGTGTCGCAGCTTACAATAATATTTTTTACATTGAGCTTTTTTAATGTGCTAATAATTATAACAGCTGCTTCAATATCATTTCCAACATCAATAATTGCCGTATCTACGGTTTCACCAAGCGATTGCTCTATAATATCACTGCTTCGTAAATTAACGATATGTGCTTTTCTTGCCCAATTTTTAAACCGTTCTATGACGGAAGCATCTTTATCAATAATAATAATTTCATTCGTGACTGTATGGAGTTTTTCTAAAACAGAAATTCCAAATTTTCCCAAACCAATAATTGCAAACTGATTTGCCATAGCCGCTCCTTTACCCAATTAATATATTGGCATCAGGCACATCATAAATTTTTGCCGGATGATCCTTTGCATTATTAACTATCATGGTGAATATGCCAATTCTTCCGATAAACATCGTACATATAATGATGATTTTACCCATTGAGGACAATAAACTTGTTGTATTTAATGACAATCCAACTGTACCAAATGCTGAAACTACTTCAAAAAATAGCTGAACTATACTTAGACCATGTTTATGTTCAATAAATACAAGCAGTATAAAACTTACACAAATTATTAGCAATGCACGTAAAAAGAGCACAAAAACACGCGCTAACATTTCAGCACTTACTTTTCGGTTTCCCACATTGAGCGAACCGTCGGCATAAGTGCGACGGAGCAAAATGAGTACGAGCATGAAAAATGTCGTTGTTTTAATTCCACCACCTGTCGATCCAGGAGAGGCTCCAATAAACATTAACAAAATTGATACAAGTATAGAAGGTGTTGAAAAACTTGCGATTGGAATGGTATCGAATCCTGCTGTTCTACAAGTAACAGATTGAAATAGTGCAGCCAGTATCTTTTGAGAAAATGTTAAATTCTTAAACGCACCATTTCTTTCTTCAATAAAAAAGAATATCGCGCCACCTACGATTAGTAGAACGGTCATGAGCAAAGCAATTTTTGTGTGCATGGTAGCGAGATGTATTCTGTTTTTTAATCGCTGTTTAACATCTTGAATTACTACAAATCCGATCCCACCTAAAACAATAAGGAACATTATAATAATGTTTACAGAAATTACTCCAGCAAATTGTTCAAGGCTCGTAGAAAACGTTGAAAATCCTGCATTGCAAAATGCGGATACTGCATGGAAAATCGAAGTTAAGAGCAAATGATCTTTTATACCATAATTTTTGAATGCAAAAAATAAGAGAAGTGCTCCAGAAGCTTCAATAATAATTGCTGTTACTACTATATTACGTATTATTGTGGAAGGTTTTGTACCTAAATCGATTATAAATAAATCTTTAATAATGGAACTGCTTACAATCGAAAATTTTCGTATTGGTGTTGCTAGAAAGAAAGCAAAAAAGGTAACTAAACCTAAACCACCTGCCTCAATGAGTAGCATCAAGACTATTTTACCAAAGATCGAAAATTGTGCTGTATCCACCACTATGAGTCCAGTCACACAAACTGCACTTGTTGCAGTAAAAAGTGCATCTATAACTGTTAGCTGGTTTGTTCCTTGCCAGACACCTGGCATCAAGAGCAGTACTGTACCCGTAAGTATTAAAAAAGAAAAATAACTGATGACAACAGTTCGTTCAGTAAGCATATAATTGCATTTAGTATATGTAAAATAATTTATTTTGAAAAGTATCATTATATGCCATGTTTTAATTGAAATATTTTGTAAATTGCAAAAACTTTTTACTCAATATTTATTAACTTTCTTATAAACACGTTTTATAATATTTAGAATTCTAGTAATTATCGTTTTAAGATCATTTCACTTTCTACCTTATTGCAATAAAAAAAGCCCGGCGACGACCTACTCTCCCGCCCAAAGGCAGTACCATCGGCATAAGAGAGCTTAACTTCCGTGTTCGG
>Ga0116146_1002970_pt1 | contig 14435 bp, 18 predicted proteins | sample AD_JPNHG2_MetaG_FD_89748 | JGI IMG/M metagenome (GOLD analysis project Ga0116146, IMG submission 89748) | Active sludge microbial communities of municipal wastewater-treating anaerobic digesters from Japan - AD_JPNHG2_MetaG | ecosystem: Engineered > Bioreactor > Anaerobic > Digestate | place...
CGGAGAGCAAGGAAAACATCTTCTCCAAAGGGGTCGGGGACAACACCGGCCTCGGGCTCTACCTGGCGCGGGAGATCCTGGCCACGACCGGGTTCACGATCTCCGAGGAAGGGGAGCCTGGGAAGGGGGCGCGGTTCGTAATAAGGGTGCCGTCCGGCTGGTTCACATGGAGGACGCACCCGTCCTAACCCTTCAGCGGCAGCAGTCCTCGCCGCACACCACATCCTCCCTTCCCCTCAGCGCGGCCTTGATCATGGCGGAGGCGCATCCCACCCCGCTGTCCACCTCGATGGCGTGGGAGGGGCAGTTCTTCCGGCAGGCCCCGCACTCCATGCAGTCGGCCGGCCTGGCCAATCTGATCCGTTCCCCTTCGAGGGCGAAGACCCGATGGGGGCACACCTTCAGGCACATCCCGCACCGGACGCATCGGCCGGGATAGAATACCAGGGTGTTGATCCTCCCACCATTTTGAGGGGACATGACATCGAGCGTTCCGATCTCCATCACAGCCACCCCCAATGGACGAGCAGAGCCACCCCTCCGATCACTGCGCCCAGCACCGCCATCGCCGCCATCTTGGGGATATAGGTGAATATCTCCCTGCGGACCCCGGTGCGGGAGGTGAAGGGGGTGGAGCCGGTGAAATTGAGCCCCAAATAGCCGGCCAACGGGACCATCAGCAGGAATTCGGCGGGAACGGCCAAAAGCGTCGCCGCATCCATACCGGACGCCAGCTGGAACAGGGCGAACGGGGTCACCAAGAGCGCCCCTAGAGCCATCCCCCGCAGGGACAGGTCCTTCCCGGGAAGGTAGGGAAGGAGGGCGGGGAACAGGAGCAGCCCTCCAAGGGCCACCACCAGGGCCTCGAGCCCGTAGAAGGGCACCAAGACCGCCAACAGCACCAGGAGCGCGAGCCCCCATCGGTGGTTCCTCAGCTCGACGGGGGCCAGGACGAGGCGGTCGCGCAGGTCGAAGCGCACGGTCCGCATCGCGTCGGTGCACTCCCCTCGGTCCAGATAGAACGGCAGGTCCTCCGCCCGGACCGGTCCGTACTCCACCTTGAACCCGGTGGCCCCATGGACCTCCTGGGCCGACACTCCCGGCGCTCCCAGTTGGGGGAGGATGAGGGTCCGGCCATCCACCCTCTCGGAGAGCTTGGTGGCCTCGATCGCCCGGACAAGCTCCTCCGTGCCGAAGGTCCCCTTGCCAGCCGCGCACCATACATTGATTCCCCCGGTGTCAAGCACCAGCACCCAGGCGTCCCTGCCCGGGAGGGAGGAGCGCAGGGCGTCGAAGCTCAGGGAATAGTTGGCGGTCACGAGGACCGGCGAGGAGCGGGTCGGTTCGCCCAGGGCGTACAGCCCGGGGCGGACGCGATGCTCCATGCGGGCGATCCCCATCCGGGCCTTGGCATGGTCCCAGGCCTCCTTCCTCCCCAGGGTGGCCGTGGTCCTCATGACCTCCTGCGAATACCCTTCCTCCACGGGCTCAGTCCTCCCTGCGTTCCAGAATGTCCCTCGCGGTCGCGGCCAGGTCATCCGTTCTGAACAGATGGAGGCAGCACACTCGCCCGTCCCGTACCATGGTGACTATGGCCAGCCTGTCCCCCGGCCTGATGCCAGCCTTCTCCCTCACGGCCTTGGGCAGCACCATCTGCCCTCGCTCGTCCACGGTGGCCACCCCTTCCACATCGTATTTATTGGGCATAGCTGGCGCGGAGCAGCATTCCTCTCCTGCGATCTCCTTACGGCGGGGCATGCGCCTCCATCGGTATCTATCTATTTGAAATTTCTGAAAAATCAGAAAATGCTTAAGCATGAAGAAATAGGCGCACAACGCTATCGGAGAGCATGCGCGCAGCTGGAAGGGAGGTGGAGATCGTCCAGGCGTCCCCGGGGAACGTCGAGGCGCTGCTGTCCCTCATCACGGAGCTGGCCGAGTTCGAGGGGCTGGAACCGCCGACCGAGGAGGCGAGGGAGCGGCTGCGGCACCACATCACCGTCTCCCCCGCTCCATTCCACGCGTTCATCGCCTATTCGGATGGAAGGGCGGTGGGGTACATCACCTACTACTTCACCTATTCGACCTTCCTCGCCGAGCCTACCCTGTTCCTCGAGGACATCTATGTCAGGGAGGAAGAGCGCATGCAGGGGATCGGAGGGAAGCTGTTCAGGCATTGCGTCAGGGAGGCCATCGCCAAGGGGTGCGGGCGCATGGAATGGTGCGCCTTGAACTGGAACGTTGACGCCATGGCGTTCTACGAGAGGCAGGGCGCCCGAAGGATGGACTGGACCTTCTTCCGCCTGGACCGGAAGGCGATGGAGCGCCTGGAGGCCAAGGAGGGGGCGGCCCGCCTGGTCTAGCCTGAGCCCCTAGCTCAGCCCCATCATCCTGGTCACTGACTCCTGGGGCACGCCCGGGCACTTCCTCAACGTCAGGTCGATGATGCGCTGCAGGTAGATCTCGTCCAACCGCTCGAGCGATGGAAGGTCGGTCTTCAGCACCTGCGGCATGGTATAGATGTTGCCCGTGTACTTCGCGTTGGCGAACTTGAACATGCGCCCCTCGGCCATGGTCCGCAGGAAGCGCTTCAGCGTGGCCTTCGGCACCTTCTTGTCGAACAGGGCCCAGAGGTCGTCGACCATCTGATTGATGGTCGTCTCCCCGTCCGCATGGAAGAGGCCGATGGTCTCCTTGTAGAGCGCCTTGCGCAGGGCGCGGTCCCGAATGAAGCGCATCTCCTTGTCGATGAAGTCCCGGACCTGGGCCTCGTTGATGTCCGAGGTGAGTTCGGCGTAGCTCTTGAAGAACACAAGGTGATGGCCGGCCTTGTCGTCCATCTTGATGGTGGTGAAGAGGTCCCCCTTGAAGGAGTCCAGGAACTCCTTGAAATGCTTGTATCCGTACTTCTTCTCCGAGAAGGAGGGGTCGAGCCGCATCAGGTCGTTCTTGATCTGGGAGAGGATCGCCGGCTCGTCCGTCGAGCGGTTCTTGATGTACCGGAGGAACAGCTCGCGCGGGTCGTCCTCCAGTTCCTCCTCCTCCTTCTTCTCTACGCCAGGGGGGGCTGGGGCCTTGCCCAACAGGTCCTCCAGCGATTCGAAGCGGTCGCAGTTGTAGCGGATGGTCCGACCGATGGAGTGTTCAAAGCCCAGCACCACGACCTCCTTCCCGCGCTCCTTTATCTTCCGTATTAGGTGGATGAAGTCCGTGTCCCCGGTGCCGAGGAAGAACACATCAAGCAGGGACTTGTTGTACATATCCTCTAGGGCGTCGATGGTCATGCGCAGGTCGGCCCCGTTCTTGCCTGAAAGGGAGGTCTGCGGAAGGAACACCAGGTCGAAGGCCCGCAGCCGGAGGTCCTCGACATACTGGCTGCATGGCGGCTTGTTCCAGTCGGCGAACGCCTTCTTGATGAGCACATCCCCATATCCCTTGGCGTAGTCGAGGATGTCATCGATCCTCAGGGGTTTTGGGGTCAAAGGGTAGACCTCCTTGGCGGAAATGGCCAGGTTCTCGAAGTCTAGGTATATCGCTATCTTAGGGACCTGTTCGGTCATCTATCCACCATCCGCTCCTCCATGACTTAATCCTTTCCTGCCCTATTCGTAGATGTCCGGGTCGGTCGTGGTGCGCAATCCTGTGTGCAGAAGGTCCAAACGGGCCATGTCCTCCTCGTCCAAGGAAAAGTCGAACACATCGGCGTTCTCCTTGATGTGCGCGGGGTCCGCAGACCTGGGGATGACGGCCATGCCCTTCTGCAGGCACCACCGGATCATCACCTGCGCCGGGCTCCTGCGATGCCGCGCAGCCACCTCGGCCAGCACCGGGTCCCCAAGGGCCTGCCCGCGGGCGAGGGGGGAGAACGCGGTGACCAGCAAGTTCCTTCCCCGGCAATGCTCCAGGAGCTCCTTCTGATAGAGAAAGGGGCTCATCTCCACCTGGTTCACCGCGGGCATGACCTGGCATGCCCCATAGAGCTCCTCCAGATGACGGACCGTGAAGTTGCTGACCCCGATGGCCCTAACCCGCCCCTCTTCATATAGGCGCTCGAGCGCCCGGTAGGTCTCCAAGCGCTTCCCTGGGACCGGCCAATGCACCAGGTAGAGGTCCAAGTAGTCCATGCCCAGCCGTTGCAAGGTTCGGTCGAAGGCGTTCAGGGTCTCCTCGAATCCCTGCTCGGTGTTCCAGACCTTGCTGGTGATGAAGACTTCCTCGCGGGGCACCCCGCTCTCCCGCACAGCCCTTCCCACGGCCTCCTCGTTCTCATAGAACGAGGCGGTGTCGATGTGACGGTATCCGCATCCCAGGGCGGCGCGAACGGGGGCATAGGCCGCTTCGCCGACCAGCTTGTATGTCCCCAATCCCAATGCCGGGACCTCCACGCCGTTGTTGAGGCGGAGCATGACATCGGAAGCGCCGTGTCCTTTGACCATCAGAGGGGGATTCGGACGGTCCTAGTTAATCGTATCCCATCGTTTCGGTGATAGGGCCTCGGTCCCCTGAACGTCCCAAGGAGGATTCGAATGGCCGAAGGGGTGCTCTGTGCAAGGCGGGGACCGAAGCCGTAGCACTTGAAAATAGAATAGTAATACTCAGTATTAAAAGTAATTGTAAAATTAATACCAACAGGCCCCGCTACCTCGGAGATGCGTTTTGGCCATTGCGGACGGGGGAAGGTTCATCTAATGCATTGTGCGATAACAACGGTCCATGCGCATCATGGAATGGAATCTGCAGTACGGAGGGGCTCAGGAGCGCCTGCCAGGCATCCTGGAGGCGGTCCGGCGGCATGCCCCGGACCTGCTCGTCCTCCTGGAGTTCCGTCCTGAAAGGGTCATCGAGGTGTCCCTCTCCCTCACCGCGCTCGGCTATCCATACATACTGAACTCACAGCCGCCTCCGCGCACCAGCGGGATATTGGTCGCCTCGAAGGGCGCGCTCGTGCAGATGGAGGCCCCTCGAGTGCGGTCCTCGCCCCACCGCTGGATGGAGGTGTCCCCCGAAGGGTCGGACCTGCGGATACTGGCGGTCCATGTCCCCGGGGCCTCTGACCTCCCGGGAAAAATGGAGTTCTGGCAGACGCTCCTGGAGTACGGCAAGGAGGCGGTCGAGCGCAAGGACCGGAGGGTGATCATCGGCGACCTGAGCACGGGCTTGGAGCGGGACAGCGAAGGCACGCCGTTCCTTGGCACGGAGCACCTGGCCGCGCTGCTGGGAATGGGTTGGAGGGACGTATGGAGGGAATATCACCAGGTGGCCCGGGAATACTCCCGGTATTCGTCCTCCGGCAAGGGCATGAGGACCGATCACGCCCTGGCGTCACCGCACATCCACCATCCTCTGTGGGCCAAGTACTCGCACCAGGAGCGGGAGTCTGGGATATCCGACCATTCCATCTTGATCCTGGATATAATGCATAAGCTGAGCGAGTCAGGTTCCCGGAGCTCGCCGCTCTTCCGCCTCGATGAGGGACCGGGCTGCATCATGGGATGAAACTCTGGACGATAGGGCTTTCCGCCCATCTAAAATCCAAAAACATTAATAATATATAATCCAGAAGTCTCTGATTTAGCGAGGTTCAGATCATGGACGGATCCATCTCGAAGAAGCTCGTTGCAGAGATGATCGGCACATTCGTGTTGGTCTTCGGTGGTGTGGGCACGGCGGTACTGGCCGGGGCCTGGGTGGGGGCTTTGGGTGTCGCGCTGGCGTTCGGCTTCACCTTGCTGGTGATGGCTTACGCCATCGGGCCGATATCTGGATGCCACATCAACCCGGCCGTGACATTGGGGATGTTCATGGCCAAGAGGATCAAGGGAAAGGAGGCGCTCCTGTACATGGTCGCCCAGGTCATCGGCGCCATTCTTGCTGCCGGCATCCTGTTCATCGTCGCCAGCGGCGCTCCGGGCTTTGACGCGGTCGCCAGCGGGTTCGGTTCCAACGGCTACGGGGACCACTCCCCGGGCGGATATGAGCTCGGCGCGGTCATGGTCATCGAGGTCGTTCTCACCGCCCTGCTGACGCTGACCGTCCTGTTCACCACCGACAAGAAGGCCGCCGCCGGATTCGCGGGGATCCCGATCGGTATCGTGCTGGCCCTGATCCATCTGATATCCATACCGGTGGACAACACCTCGGTCAACCCGGCCCGTTCGATCGGCCCGGCCCTCTTCCAGGGCGGATGGGCGCTGGAGCAGCTCTGGATATTCATCGCCGCCCCCATGGTCGGTGCCGCTCTCGCCGCCATCATCTACGATCTGCTTAAGGACTGAGTGGAAAACGATCTCGAGGGGGCCCAAGCCCCCTCATTGCTTCCTATTTTCTTACTGACCAGGCCATCCTGCCGCCGTCGGTCCAAAGCCTCTGAACGCTACTGAACCCGGCATGCTTGAAGAGGGATTCCCATTCGGCCGCCGACCACAGACCCCTCTTACGGCGCTGCCCCAGCGCGATGCCGTCCTCGACAGTCTCCATTATCACGCCGGTCCCGCTCCTCTCCAGCCGGCGATGCATGGACCTCGCGACCTCCGCCCGGCGCCCCTCCGACAGGTCCCCCAAGGCTCCCAAGGCCAGGAACAACCTGGCCGACACCTCGGGGAACCGCTCGGCCAAATCGATCTGGGCGGTGTCCACGAACCCCAGGCGCACCCTCGTGCGCATCCTGTCAAAGCATTGGAGGTAGCTCTCCTCGTCCGGGGACAGGAGGGTGAAGCGGCACAGGTCCTCATGCTCCTCGATCAGTGGCATCACCACTCGTAGGTCACAGCGCAGGTCCACCACCCTGGCGCCAGGGGTGAGGCATGAGCGCCCTATCTCCAGGACTGCGCGGGAAAGGCCATAGTAGCCCGCCTCGCCCTCGATCAGCGCAGCGTCCGGGGACGCTGCCAGAGCGGTGGTGTGCAGGGCATCTGCCGCGAACGGCAGGGCATCGGGCTTCGCTTCGGCCATTTCCTATCCTCCTTCATATATGCACGGTTGACGTGCTATGTCATGACATAGCATGGAAATATATATGCGTTTTGTTCCTCCCCCAAAAAGGGGGAAAAGGGGGCCAGGATTGATATTCCCGGAGGCAATTCCCATTCGATAGCTATGGGCAAGGCGACATTGGGTAGGAAGGTCCCCACCATGGGGCTGCCAGTGGCCGTGGTGGGGGCGAAGGTCCAAGGGAAGGTGAACTTTTGCACCGTGGCATGGGTCACGATGGTCGAGGACGACCCTCCCAGGATGGCAGTTGTGATGGGGAAGAGGCGCCGCACGAAGGACGGGATAAGGGAGAACAGGACCTTCAGCATCAACCTGCCGGGCGTGGAGCAGGTGGCCGCCACCGATTACTGTGGGCTCCGCTCCGGATATGAAACGGATAAGGGGGAAGTGTTCGACGTCTTCTTCGGCAAAACGCTCACCGCGCCCATGGCCAGGGAGTGCCCCGTCAACATCGAGCTGACCCTCGACGACATCATCGAGCTCGAGGGCACGGACATCGTGATCGGAGAGGTGGAGGAGGTCTACGTGGACGAGGGGCGCATGACCTCAGGGCAACCGGACATCGACAAGCTCCAGCTGTTGATGTACCTCAGTCCCGGCGGCCCCTACTTCGTCAAAGGGCGGATGGTCGCCGAGGCGTTCCAGGTCGGCAAGGGCTTTCGGCCGAGGTGATCAGCGGCCTCGGTCGAAGAAGATGTTCTTGCCGGACGCCGAGAGCGGTATGCCTAGACATACGTTCGCCCGGGAGAGCCCCAGGCGGATGGCTGAGACACCGATGCGGTACATGATGCGGTTGTCCACGTTGTGCTCGGCGGCCACCTTCGCTGCCGAACCAAGGGCTATTCCCAGATCAAGGAGCCTGAGGGCACAGTTCGGTCCCTGGAAGTCCTTCGCGGCGGAGCGGGAATTGAACTCCTGACAGCTGGAAAGGCCGCAGGCCCCGCAGTCCAGGCCCGCTCCCAGATGGGGGAGCAGGCCGAGGAGCACCACCGCATCCGAATCGAGGACGTTCTGTCCGTCCCTCCCGAACCCCGGGACTCCCCTTTCCCTGCCCAGGGCGATCATGTCCTCGCCTAACCTGACTCGCTGCTCGTCGGAGAGCAGGGAGGCCTCGATGAAGTCCTGGCCCATGGCCTTGGGCGCGGTCCTGGCGGCCAGCTCCATCAGTCGGCCGACCATCAGCACGGCTTCCTTGTTGCTCATGCCAACTGATTGGACGTGCGAGCATATGACCCTTTCATCCCCCGGGCGGCGATGTTTAAATAGGTGAGCAAATAATTCCTATCACGGTGATAAAAATGGTCAAGATGCCGCCTGAGGTCAAGGAGACGCTAGCCAAGCAGAAGCCCATTCCGATCGCCACCGCTACGAAGGACGGGACGCCCAACGTGGTCTTCGTGGGACTGCTGAAGGTCCTTGACGACGAGACCCTGATGCTGGCGGACAACTACTTCCTGAAGACCGCTGCCAACCTCTCGGAGAACCCCCGCATCTCCATCCTGTGCTATGACAGCGAGACCAAGCGGTCGTACCAGATCAAGGGCTCGGCCAAGGTCTACAAGGCCGGGCCGCAGTTCGAAGAGATGCGCAAGTGGGTGCACGGGACGAACCCCAAGCTCCCGGCCAAGGCCGCGGTCGTCGTCAAGGTGGAGGCCGTCTACGACTCCATGTGGGGCCCCTCCGCCGGTAAGCTGATAGTCTAAGGCGAGCGACCTGGGGGCGGGGAGGGCCGGCATGGACAGGGCGGGAGCGCTCGAGCTGGTGAAGGCCCACGTAAGCAAGGAGGGCAACCTGCGGCACATGGTGGCGGTTGGGGCGGTGATGAGGCAGGTCGCCCTGCGCCTCGGGGAGGACCCCGAGGCGTGGGAGGTCATTGGCATACTGCACGACATAGACATCGAGGAGTGCCACGGCAGGGAGGACCACACGCTGATCGCCAGGGACATCCTGCGGGGGATGGTCCCGCCCGAGATGGTCCAGACGATCCTTGCCCACAATCATGAGGCCACCGGGGTGCCTGTCGACGATCAAGCGAAGAGGGCGCTTGTGGCCGCGGACGCCGTGTCCGGGTTGGTCATGGCATGCGCGCTCGTCCTTCCGAGCAGAAGGCTCACTGACCTGAGGGTAAGCTCCATCTCCAAGAAGTTCGGCAACAAGGACTTCGCCCGCGGCGTGGACCGGGAGCGCATCATGGTCTGCGAACAGCTCGGAATCCCTAGGGACGAGCTCCTCTCGTTGGCGCTGGAGGGGATGAGGGCAAGGGCGGAGGACCTCGGCCTTTGAGGTGTCCTTTTTTCATCGCAGGCCCCTGATGGACGGGTCGGTCTAGGAACGAGCTGCACGGACCGAGGAGCACGGGGTCAGCGCTGCCGGCCGGACCGATGGGCAACATCAATGATGCACCCGATTGTGCTCAGGGGTCATGCAGCTGTGATCAACGGCTACGATGCGCGAAGGTTCAAGGCATGGTCCCCTTGAGCGCTCCCAGCGATCGCCTGAGCTGCTCCAAGGGCCCAGGCACTATGCCCCTCAGGGTCATCGGGTCCACCTCATAGAGGTTAACGAAGTTCCCCCAGGGGCCGCGGTCCCGGGAGTCCACCTGCAGTGCCCTGACCCCCGTCGTCTCGCTGAGCCTCCAATCTGCGATGCCCCCGTACTCAACGCTCTCCAGCAACACATAGCGGTCGGCGAGCGTCCCCCTGTCCTGGACGAAGATGAGGCGTTGGTCCGTGGCTACGAGCACCCCATAGACCACGGACCCTCCGCCGACCGCATCACCGACCGCTCCGGTCCGCTCCATTCCCGCCCTCCATGCATGCACCGCCCTTTCGTTCGGACGAAGCATGGCGGCGGAGGCCACGCCAGGGTCGAGCATCGTCCCCTGGGACGGTCCCATCGCCTGTGGTGCGGATGGGCTCTGGACCGGGGATGGGCCCATCGGAGGGCCGGATCGAGAAGGCTGCGGGGGCTGTTCGACGATCGGGCCAGCATAAGGCGCCTGGGGAGGCATCGTCCACTGCGAGGGCGGCCCCTGATACGGCCGCGATGGGGGGCTGGGGGCCGGTGAGGGAGACCGCGGCGATGCCGCGGGGGCAGGGCGGTCCGGCGGAGATTGCCAGTATGGCCCCGGACCCGACGGCTGGTATGACGGCCTAGAGGGATCGGGCGGGGGGCCTGGGGCCGGGAACGATGAAGGGACCTGCCACTGGGGCGGAGGCTGGGGTTTGGTCGCCGATGGGGCCGAGGACTGCTGAGGCGTAGGGGAGGACAAGGGTGGGGACTGGGGCTGGAACGGCGGGGCCTTCGGTGGGAGGTACACCTGGTATGGACCCATCTGGCCATACCCGCTCGAGGGCCATCCCTCGGATGAGCCTTTGTAAGGGATCGCCTGGGGCAGGGGCTGAGGGCCCTGCTGGCCGATCTGAACTGGGGGCTGGGGTTGGACCGGGGCTCGATAGGGAGGCCCCTGTGGGGGCATTGGTCTCACCGACGATGGGGCAGGTGGGCCCTGCGGCGCCTCGGGCTGAGGGACGAACTGCGGGGATGGGGCCGGCCTCTCCGGGCGCTCCTCGTCGACGAACTGGGCCTTCGGGGTCCCGCACTCCATGCAGAAATTGTCAGTGGCCAGAGGGTGGCTGCCGCACCTTGGACAGAGCATCAAAGGGGAATGGCGGGAGGGCGATTAATCATTTGCGTCTGCTTGTCTACGATATGTCCATCGTCGATCGCACAGTCCCCCTCCTCAAGGCATTCGCCCTTCGCAGGGGCTCGAGGGCGCCCATTCCTCCCCGCACACAGGGCACGCCTATCCGTCTGGGAGGCCTACAACGGCCATAATGGCTGGGACGCCCGTCCTCAGGTCCCCGTGGCCCGGGGCATGGGCGCATCCCCGCACCCGACGGCGTCAGCGATCCCCCCTCGGGTAAGGGGCGCACCGATCGTCCTCTGCATGGGCGCGCCACCGCCCAAGCATTGCGCTCACGGGCCATCCGGGGACCGAGGTCCTTGAACCTTTCCTGTATCAACCCCTGCTCCGCCTTGGACAGGGATCTCATCCCCGGCACGAAGGACCTCCGGTCCTCCTGCCCGCCATGGGCGCGGCATCCCGGCGCGCAGCCTTGGAACGGCCTCGGGAACGTCCCCCATCGGCCGGCGGCGCTCCGTGCAGGCCTCCCTCCCTGCAATGGCCTTGAAAGGGATATCATCCCCGTTGCCGTGGGGAACGGTCTCCCAGGTCCGCGCGAGATCGACCACCTCCCAGATGAAAGGCGGATGGATCCCCTGCCCCGTCTCCACCGCTCCGCCCTCCCCGTGGCCGTCCTCTCGATCAAACGATGCCCCGTAGTCAGCGGTGCGATGGGCGGCAGAGATCTCGGGCATGGGTATCGCAGCGAGTCAATGGAACCCTAACCAGAGGCCTTCCGACCGCAAGTATCTGATAGTAGAACCCGATTCGCCGACCAAACCGGTTCAATGGGTGTCGGGGAAGGGAGGAGGGAGGATGAGCGGCGCGTCCAGGTCCGAAGGGAAGGCCGGGGTGAAGGTCCCCGGTCATGTCAAATGGCTCATCCTCCTCACCTCCTTCAGCTCCATTGGGTACGGGTACCTGACCACGGTCATATCCGCCTACCTGCCCGAGGTGGGCGTGAGCTCGGGGCAGGTCGGGCTCATAATCGGGGTGTCCGGTCTGGCCATGATAATCAGCGCCATCCCCTTCGGGCTGATGTCCGACCGCATCGGGCGCAAGCGGTTGCTCCTCGTCGGCCTGGCCGCGCTGCCCCTCTCCATGTTCATCTGCTCGCTCTCCACATCCCCCGACGTCTTCATGCTGGCAGGGATAATCTCTGGGGTGGCCGAGGGGGCCATCCTCTCCACATGGAACGCCATGATCGCCGACAAGACCACCGTGGACAACCGCGAGATGGCCTTCTCCATCTCCTTCATCATCAACGGGGCCTTCAGCGGCCTGGGCCTGGCCATGCCGTTCGCCTTTCCGTTCCTGGAGGACCTGGGGGGATGGACATCCGGACAGGTCCACTCCTGGGCCTTCGTCCTGCTGGGATTCGTGACCGCCATCTCCCCGATCACCGTCAACCGATTGCTGAGGGACCATGAGGACAAGGTACCGTCCGGAGGCCTTCGCCGCGGCAGCTTCCTTAAGGAACGGAGCAAGAGGACCCTGTTGCGCTTCTCGATCAACAACACCCTCATCGGCCTCGGGGCGGGGCTCATCATCCCGCTGATATCCACCTGGTTCTACCTGCGCTACGGCATCCCCGACTCCTTCTCCGGGCCCCTGCTGGCCCTGTCCTCCCTTTCCATAGCCGTGGCGGCCATATTCAGCCCCCGTCTGGCCCAGCGCTTAGGACAGGTGAAGGCGATCGTCCTCACCCAAGGCCTATCCACCCTCTTCATGGTGGCCATCCCGTTCGTGCCCGGGGCTGCCCTGGCGGGAGCGGTCTACCTGGTCCGCTCAGCGCTGATGAACATGGCCGGCCCCATCATGGACTCCTATCTCATGGGCATCGTGGACAAGGACGATAGGGGACTGGCCAGCGCGATCAACTCCATCGTGTGGAGGGTGCCGAACAGCGCGACCACGATCATCGGGGGCGTGCTCCTGGCCTCAGGATACTACGCCCTCCCCTTCGTGCTGGCATCAGGGATCTACATCACGGCGGTCATAGCCTTCTGGTTCAACTTCCGGGATGTGAAGGTGTATGCCGAGGCCCCCGCCTGACCTGGAGAGCCGGCCGGGGAAAGCTATATTGTCCTGGAAGGCCAAGATAGCAACGGGGATAAAAATGGGCGTATACGTAGTGATGTCAAAGCTGACCCGGGAGGGCCGCAAGACCCTCAAGAACAGGCCAGAGCGGTTGAAGGAGGTCAACAAGGAGATATCCAAGATGGGGGCAAAGGTGGTCGAGCAGTACGCGCTCCTCGGGAAGTACGACTTCCTGAACATCCTGGAGGCGCCGGACAACGAGACGGTGGCCAAGGTCATGGTCGCCCTTGGGTCCCGAGGGACCCTGGAGACGGCCACGATGGCCGCGATCCCCATCGACGATTTCCTGAGGGCGCTCGAAGAGGAGTGAACGGGGGTCGCCGCCCCCTTATTCCTTTTTCTCCTCGACCTCTGAGCGGCCCGCTCCACTGACCATTCCCACCAGCCGCACATAGGAGTTCTTCAGGGCATCCCATGCCAAGACCGCCACCACGACCACGGCCAGCAGGATGCCCATGAACATCCAGGGGCTCCTCACCACCGCAGGGGGCATGAACGGGAAGATCAGGGCAAGGACCAGCAGGAACATGACGATCGCGTTGAGGTCGATGATCATGCGGTAGAGGTTCCGCCCGCTCCCCTCGGCGATCCTCTGGGAGCGCGTGGCCATGTCAGTGAGGGTCATGGACAGCTTCTTCAGGTGCCAGTAGATGCTGACCACCGGAGGGGAGATGGCCAACAGCATGAGGAAGAGCAGCACCGCGCTCGAAAGGAGGCCGGCCTCACCGGTCACACCGATGACCGCCTCCTCCAGCTCGTTCACGAAGTTGAAGATCATCAGGATGAGGACTATCAGCAGGAAATCGATGAAGATGCGGGTGAGGTGCCTCCCGACCTCATTCCTCTCCTTGGTCTGCATCCCGTTCTTGGCCATGACCGCGTTCTTGACCGAGTCGATGCGCCCCAAGGCCGCCCTTGTCCTTTTCGGTATCGCCCGGACCAATGCCCTGTAGGCCGGCTCCTGGAGCTTGGAGGACAGCGGCAGGGTGACCATGGTGATGAGGGCGGCCCCGATGACCGAGGAGTACAGCTCCTGGCTCAAAAGCCCGGCGTCCAAAGCGATCTTGGCGATGATGAAGGCGAACTCGCCCATGGCGGGAAGGGAGATGGCCACCACGAAGCTGTCCTTGGCCCTGAACCCGAAGATGTAGGTGCTGATCCCCACGGCCAGCACCTTGCCGACGATGAACAGGACGGCGATGGCCATGACCAGGGGAAGGTTGTATACGATCAGCATCGGGTCCATCTGCAGGCCTATGGATATGAAGAAGACGGCCATGAAGAGCTCCTTCACCGGCACCACCTTGGCCTTTATGCGCTCGCTGTACAGGGACGTGGAGACGATGAGGCCCATGAGGAACGGCCCTATGGCGATGGACAGCCCGATGGAGGAGGAGAGGAGGGCCATGGTGAACGCCATCCCCACGGCGACAATGAACACGATCTCCGAGGGGTAGTGCTCCCCGATGCGGTCCATCAGCCTCGGGATGACCGCCAACCCGAGCATGATGGTGAGGCCGAAGAAGATGACCAGGCCGATGACCATGTTGACGGTCGAGCCCAGGGCGGGGGAGTCGCCCGCGAGCAGGGGTGCGGCCATTGAAAGGATGATGACCTGCCCCACATCCTCGAACACCGTTATGCTCACGATGGCGGTGGC
>Ga0116146_1002975_pt1 | contig 14418 bp, 16 predicted proteins | sample AD_JPNHG2_MetaG_FD_89748 | JGI IMG/M metagenome (GOLD analysis project Ga0116146, IMG submission 89748) | Active sludge microbial communities of municipal wastewater-treating anaerobic digesters from Japan - AD_JPNHG2_MetaG | ecosystem: Engineered > Bioreactor > Anaerobic > Digestate | place...
ATGGTCAACCTCGCCTCCGTCATCCTCGTCATCCTCGATGCCAGCGAGCAATGCGGGTATCCACTCGAGGACCAGTTCAGGCTCCTCCACGAGATAGAGGAGATGGTCTCCGTTCCGGTTGTCCCCGTTGTCAACAAGGCAGATATCGCGTATTTCGACGGGTATATCAACATGTCGACAGAGACCGGCGAGGGTGTCACGGAGGTGCTTGAACACCTCCTTGCATTCCGGAAAAGGTCACACGAGGAGAGACACGAGGTACCCGAGTAGGAATCCTGCAAGCGCGCCGCCGTTGATCGGCGGGAGACCTGCCTGCGGTCGACCCCTTTTTACGAAGACGAGGAGCAGGCACAGCCCGGCGACCGAACCTGCCATCGCACCAAGGGCCGGGATGGTGACCGGCCCTATCCGTGCCGCCGTCGCGAGGAACACGTTTGCCGAGACGACGAGAATGGAAGGCATGATCATGTCACCCATCCCGATGATGAACGCCCCCCTCTCCCCTTCACCAATGGGCCCGATCCCTTCCTTTCGATAGCTATAACCCTTTTTCCTGGGAATAACGAAAAGAATCGGACTTTTTGTCTCCAGGACTCCTTCGGCAAGGGAGATCATGTGCTTCGTCTTGTAAACCGAGACGGCATCGTATACCGCGAGGATGACGAGGAGGATGGCAACCGGGATGATCTCGAGAGATATCCCGAATATGGATGCTGCACCCGAAGCTATCAGGATACCGAAACAATCGATGACATACCACTCGGGATACAGGTAGAGAACTCCTGTTGCAATCCCTGATATAAGGAGACTCCCCCCGAGAACGAAGAGGGCATCGCGGGACAGGAGTGCGAGGACTGCCCCGAAAATGTAGACAAAGGTGAAGAATATGGAAATTCCGATTATTCCGCCGATTATCCTCCGGAACCCGAACCTGATGAGGAACAGGAGAAATCCCGTGAAGACAAGGAGTATGAAGATGAAGATGAATGGGTTTGCAACCGAGGACGGATCTTCGAATGCCGCGAGTCCTGCCTCCTGGAGGGGAAGCGAGAGGAGGAGTGCACCTGTTTCAATGATGACCAGCATCACGGGCATCACGGCGAGGGGGAGAACATCTTTCATGGTCATTGCCGGTCTCCGGAAATCCGGGTTAGTTTTAAGCATGGTCGTTTTCCATCTAACACTATGGACACGCAGGAATACGTCGTCGATGCTCTCCTCCTTGTCGTCCTCGTGATCTCCACCCTGATCCTTGTATTCAGTCTGAACTTTGACCTTATCAAATCGCTTGCTGCAGCCCTGATGATGATATCGCTGGGTGGCCTGATCTTCCTCGTGCACTGGAAGGTCAGGCGGATCGAGAAAGCCCTCACCCAGAGGGAGAGAATGATCCGGATGAACATGGAAGAGATTGCCACCATGATGTCACAGAAATACGAGAACCACGTCTCGCACATCGATGCAATTATCGAAGAAATCACGAAGAGAGTATACAGATAGGTTCTGATCGGGTTCGATTCGGGAGAGATACATGGGCGTTGCACTGCGGGACATCCTGGCTGATTACAAGGACCCTGTTACGTGGCAGGATCTTCCCGGAATAGCGGCTGTTGATGCCCACAACGCACTTTACCAGTTTTTAAGCATCATCAGACAGCCTGACGGGACGCCCCTCATGGATCAGCGGGGCCGGGTGACGTCGCACCTCTCGGGAATATTATTCCGGACGGCAAACATGCTCGAAAAGGGCATACGGACCGTCTGGATCTACGACGGAACCCCCCCGTCATTCAAGCAGGACACGGTTGCAGAGAGAAGGGCTGTCCGGGAGAAAGCCGGGGAAAAGTGGAAGGAGGCACTCCTGCGGGGTGATACAGAGGAGGCCTACAGGCAGGCACGTTCCTCATCGAGGATCGACGAGGAGATCATCGCGACATCGCGCCAGCTCATCACCCTGCTCGGGCTCCCGTGGATCCAGGCCCCGAGCGAAGGGGAGGCCCAGGCGGCATACATGGTCATGCGGGGTGACGCCCGTTATGTCGTCTCCCAGGACTACGACACGCTCCTCTTCGGGGCACCCGTCCTCGTGCGGAACCTCACGGTGAGCGGAAAGAGGAAGGTCCGCGGACGGACCCTTGCGATAATGCCGGAGAGAATAGTCCTTTCCAGTGTCCTTACCGGCCTTGAGATCTCCCGGGAAGACCTGATCCGGGTCGGGCTCCTCGTGGGGACAGATTTCAACCCGGGGATCCGGGGGGTTGGCGCAAAGACAGCCCTCCGGATGGTCAGGAACGGCGAGTTCGAGCAGGTCATGAGGGAGAGGCAACCAGGTGTCGATTGGGAAGAGATCTTCCATTTCTTCGCGAAGCCGCCCGTGACGGAAGAATACTCCCTCCATTGGAGACCTCCCGACAGGGAGGGAATACTCAGGATGCTCTGCGACGGCTTCGACTTCTCGCCGGAACGTGTTGAAAATGCTCTGGGCGGGGTGAAAACCGCCTCCGGGCAGAAAACACTCGATTCATGGTTCTGATCCGGTACGGTCCCGCTGTGGTGACTTCCGGCACAGCTCTTCAGGGCATCTTGCGCCAGACGTAGAGGAACCGTTGCAGTGCAGTGACATGCCCCATCACGCCGAACCCGAGCAGGAGCCACCCAAGGATGGAGAGTGAGAATACCTTTCCGGGGAAAACGAGCGTGAGAAGTCCGGCACAGATGATCAGCACCAGGCGGTCTGCCCTGCCCAGCACCCCACCGTAGAACCTCCCCATTCCGACAGCCTGCGACTGTGTCCCCAGGTAAGAGGACATGAGAACCCCCGTGAGCGCGAGGACTCCCACTTCCCACCCTGCTGCACCCCCGGCAAAGATACCGGTGATGATGAGGATATCGGCATACCTGTCGGTGACATGGTCGAGAAAATCCCCGCGGATGCTCTCCTTCTTCTCTGCCCGTGCAAGTGCTCCGTCGAGACCATCGAAGAGGGCATTGAGGGCCACAAAAAGTGTCCCGAGGAGGACATGACCAAACCAGTAGAAGGTTCCGGCACACGCTGAAGTGAAAAGGGCAAGGACGGTAAGTGTATTGGGCGAGACCCCTGCCTTCCTCGAGACGGTGATAAACGGGCCCATGATACGGGACATGTGGGGACGGAGAAACTCGAGTGTCATACCTCTTCTCCCAGGTATTCTGACCAGTCAATGTTTCCCGAGCATGGCGGGATCTCCCCCCTCACGAACCCTTCGATCCTATCTGCACAGGTTACGGGGTCCATGTGAGTTGTATCGATCTCGAGGACTTTTTCGGCAGGATGACTGCCGAGTGTCTCGACGAGGATGACATCGAGGGCCTCTGCCTCGCAGTTCTCGCGAATCTTGGCATCTTTGTAGCCCCTCCTGCGCAGACGTTCCTTCAGGACCGGCGGTTCGCACCGCAGGACGACGACGAGATCACACGGGAGGAGATGGGAAAGGTGACCCACTACGAACCCGTCGACATGCGGGAACTCCGCGGCCCACCGCTCCTCGTCGATGACGAGTGTATCGCGGGCCTCGTCACGTTCAATGACATATCCTGTGACGGTATCTGCTATCTCCGTGACCCTGTGACCACGGGCAGAGAGAACCTTTCCCACTGAAGACTTCCCTGTCCCCGGTGTCCCTGTTATTCCCGTCATCATAGGCAGTTGATCTCTTCGAGGAAGCGTTTCATCTCCCATTCCTCCCCAATGCTTACCCGGATGTAGTGGTCACCAAGCCCGGGAAAACTCTCGCAGGATCGCACGATGACACCCCGTCCGGCAAGCCGGGCAGCAACATCGCAGCCCTTATGGGGCGCAACATCGACAAGAACGAAGTTTGCACCGGACGGGTGCACAGGGAACCTGCACTCCCGGCACACGAAGTCACGAAGCCGCGTCACCCGTTCCCTTGCCCTCGTCACATGGTCAGCATCTTCCAGTGCACCGATTGCAGCAGAAGCAGAGACCGAGTTGAGGGAGAAAGGCGTCATTGCCCGCGTGTAGCAGGGAACCATCCATTCCGGAACAAATGCATACCCCACCCTGAGACCTGCAAGGGAGAAAGCCTTTGACATCGTCCGCCCGATGACGAGGTTGCCGTATTTTTTCATGAGGGGACGGTACTCCTCGTTGCAGAACTCCACGTAGGCGTTATCGAGGAAGAGGATCCCGGACAGCCCTTCCAGTATCTCGGCGACGTCGGACGCAGGGGTCACGGTCCCGGTGGGGTTATTCGGAGAACAGAGGAACGAGACTTTTGCATCGACTGCCTCCCGGACAAAACGCACGGGATCGACTGAAAAATCATTCTCCCTGGGTACACTGATGACATCTGCTCCCTGGCCCATTGCCGCAAGGCCATAGAATGAAAATGTCGGCGTGGATATCGCGACCCTGTCTCCTGCACACACGAATGTCCGAAGGACGGTCTCGATGACACCATCCATTCCCACGCCTGTGACGAAATGGTAAGGGCCGTGGTACTTCTGCAACGCGCTGACGAGCCCCGTCACCTGGTCACCGGGATAGCGGTTTGCATCGCAGAGAGCAGCCTTTCCCATCTCGATGGCACGCGGTGAAGGGGGATCGGGGTTTTCGTTACTCGCGAGCCGGGCAACCCGGGTGACACCAGTTTTTCCCGTGACATCCCCGGGACGGGCAGCATACACGTACCCGCCGCTGCGGTAGCAGTCCCGGACCAGTGAATCGTAGCAAAAACCCTGCTTTCCTGTCATTTTGGCCCTTCACCTCTGTCCTTCCAGTATAAGCTCTTCCAGCTTAAAAGCGCAGTGCAGGATATGCAGGTCTTTCCGGTTTTCCCCTCTTTCCCGTCCCCTTGACTACCCTGTATATCTGTCGTAGCCTGTATCCCGATACCCCGAAACTGATTAATAGTGTGCCATGACGGGAACGACTTTATATTACCATTCAGAAGAACTATCCCTTGTCAGGAGTTGAAAAAAATGGACCAGAACCGTCTCTACACACTTCCTGCACTGCCCTACGATTACCGCGATCTTGCACCGAGTATCTCGGAAGAGCAGTTGCGTATCCACCACACGAAGCACCACCAGGGTTACGTCAACGGTGCAAATGCTGTGTTCGAGAAACTGGAGAAGGCACGGAAAGAAGGCAGTGATCCTGACCAGAAGGCAGTGGCAAAGGAACTCTCGTTCCATATCGGGGGTTTCCTCCTCCATGTCCTCTACTGGGAGAACCTTGCACCGGCAGGAAAGGGCGGGGGAGGCAGTCCCGGCGGCGACCTTGCAAAACAGATAGATAAGGACTTCGGATCCTTCGAAAGGTTCAAAAAAGAGTTCATAGCAGCCACAAACAGCGTGGAAGGTTCGGGATGGGGAGCGCTCTCTTACTGTAAAAAGACGGGGAGGCTCCTTGTCATGCAGATCGAAAAACACAACGTGAACGTTTTTCCCGGGTTCCCCCTCCTGCTGGTGGTGGATGCATGGGAACACGCATATTACATTGATTACAAGAATGACCGGGCAAAATACCTGGAAAACATCTGGAATATCATAAACTGGAAGACAGTCGGTTCCCGGTTCGAAAGCGCCAAAAAAGCCTGAAAAAAGGGGGATACATTTCAATCCTCCCCCTTCCCATTTCCCCAGCCGCTTTTCACCATCCCGGCAGGGGACTTTTGGTGGGGTTCATCACAGGGTTGCAGGGAGCTTGTTCTTCGCGGTGAGTACCTCGGTGAGGATCCTGCAGGCCGTCTGTATCTCCTCCGGTGTGATGACGAGGGGCGGGACGAGACGGAGATTTCCATCGGCTGCACAGTTCACGAGTAAGCCCCTCTCCGCACAGGCTTTCTGGACATCCCCGCATTTGTCACCGACTGAAATGCCGATCATCAGTCCCCTCACCCGCGGGTTGAAGCGGGATAGACTGGTCCTGAAGAGCTCTGCCTTTGCCGGGATTGAGGGCATGACCTCCTCGATGACCCTGATCGTTGCCAGCGCCGCGGCGCAGGCCAGAGGACCGCCTGCAAATGTGCTCCCGTGCTCTCCCCGGTGGAACTCGAGCCCCTCACGGGCGAGCAGCGCGCCCATGGGAAAACCGCTCGCTATCCCCTTGGCGAGTGTCACAATGTCAGGACGGACATCCGTATGCTGGATTGCAAGCCATTTCCCCGTTCGTCCCATCCCGGTCTGGACTTCGTCCACGATCATCAGGGCACCATGCCTGTCGCAGAGGTCACGGATCCCTTCGAGGAAGCCATCCGGCGGCGTGATAACACCTGCCTCCCCCTGGATGGGCTCCACGAACACGCCGGCGATATCGTTGCCCATTGCCGAGCGGAGTGCATCGAGGTCACCATACTCGACGAAGGTGCACCGGGGTTCGAGGGGGAGAAAAGGCTCGCGGATGGGAGGCTTGTGTGTTACAGCAAGAGACCCCATCGTCCTGCCATGAAAACCATGTGTGAAGGCAATGAACTTCTTTCTCCCTGTCGCGAGCCGGGCCAGTTTTATCGCACCTTCGTTTGCTTCTGCTCCCGAGTTTGAGAAAAAGGCCTTTGCCATTCCCGTCAGGAGGACGAGCTTCTCGGCCAGTTCCGCCTGCCCGGGTACATAGTACAGGTTCGAGCAGTGAATGAGCTTTTTTGCCTGTTCACAGATCGCTCCTGTCACCCCGGGGTGACAGTGACCTGTACTGCAAACTGCTATTCCTGCCACGCAATCGATGTATTCTCTGCCCGAGGAGTCCCAGACCCGGGAACCCTGTCCCCTGACGATCATGATCTCCCTGCCAAACGCCGGCATGTAATACCGGGCGTCGAGTTCCCGAAAGTTTCCTTGATTCTCCATTTTATCAGGGTCTTTTTCCTTCACTTGTTCTCGATACCGGATTAAATTCTTTTTCTACTCGTACTCGATGGTGGCCGGGGGCTTGGGAGTGATATCGTACACGACCCTTGCGACATCGGGAATCTCAGAGGTGATGCGCAGTGCCACCCGCTCGAGCACCTCCCATGGGAGCCTGAGAGGGTCGGCGGTCATACCGTCCCGCGAGTTCACCGCTCTCACGGCAACGATCCACCCATGGACCCTGTTATCGCCTTTTACTCCCGTTCCGAGACCAAGGAGAGCGGCAAAGCACTGCCAGGGCTTGAACTGGTCAACGATTTCGCTCTCGACGATCCAGTTTGCCTCCCGGACCACCTCTATCCTCTCCCTCGTTACCTCGCCGATGACCCTGACTGCAAGACCGGGACCCGGGAAAGGCATGCGGTGCTGGATCTCCGGCGGGAGACCAAGGGCGCGGGCAATCTCCCTGACCTCGTCCTTGTACAGGTCCCGGAGGGGTTCGATAACCTTTTCAAACGCGATCTCGAGGGGCATGCCCCCGACGTTGTGATGGCTCTTTATCCCACCCTCGCTCTCAATCCTGTCGGGGTAGATAGTCCCCTGGAGGAGCGCACGGGCACCGGTTCTCCGCGCTTCCCGCTCAAAGATGCGAATGAACCGTTCGCCGATTACCTTGCGTTTCTCCTCGGGGTCCACCACTCCTTTGAGGGCTGCAAAGAACTCGTCGGCCGCAGGGACGATATGGAGCCGCAGGTTCCCGAATACCTGCGCTATGCGTTCTGTCTCTCCCTTCCTCATCAGCCCCGTGTCGACGTATATCGGTTCGAGGCGATCCCCGATTACACGGGCTGCAAGGGCGGCACAGACGGAGCTGTCAACCCCGCCTGAAAGGGCCATGACCACCCTGCGGTCTTCTGCCTCTTTTCTGATCTCCTCCACTGCCTGGTCTATGAACTTCAGGGGATCGATCACTTTTTCACCTCACCAACTGCCGGTTTTCCGTTTTTCGCTGAACATGCACGAACAAAGCCCAGGAAGGGGGGCGATGGCCGGGTTGGTCTTGACCTGAACTCGGGATGGAACTGGGTCGCAAGGAAGAAGGGGTGGTCAGGTAACTCCAGAACCTCCATGCGATTCCCGCTATACCCGGAAAAGACGAGACCTGACTTTTCGAGATCCGGAATGTACCGGGGGTTGACCTCGTACCGGTGCCGGTGTCTCTCCGTTATCTCCCGTTTCCCATAGATTTTTTCTGCGAGAGTGCCGCTTTTCAGCGTTACGGGTGCATCACCCAGGCGCATCGTCCCTCCAAGCCCCGTCACCTCCTGCTGCTCGGGCAGTATCGCTATCACGTGCCTGCCCTCGCCGATCTCTGCGCTCGTCGCATCTTCCCACCCGACCACGTTGCGGGCATATTCAACAACCGCCATCTGGAAACCGAGGCACAGGCCCAGGAACGGAGTCCTGTTCATCCTTGCCCACGATATTGCTCCTATCTTCCCTTCGATTCCCCGTTTTCCAAACCCACCGGGCACGAGAATCCCATCGAAGTCAGAGAGCTGCCTCGGCTCGTACCTCTCCGCGTCAAGCCACGTGATGACGACCTCGGTCGAAAGGGATCGTCCCGCGTGTTTCAATGCCTCCTTGATGCTCAGGTAGACATCCTCGATGCCATACTTGCTCACTATCGCAACGCTCACCCTGCGGGTATATTCCCTGCTCACGATGCGGTACCATTCCGTGTCCGCAGGTCTCTTTTCGAGGCCGAGGTGGTCTGTGAGGGCATCGGCAAGTCCCTCCTTCTCGAGCTCCATCGGGACCTGGTAGATGTCCGGGACGGTCGCCGCGCTTATCACGCACCTGATGGGGAGGTCACAGAATGCCGAAATCTTCCTCTTCGTGTGGGTGCCGATGGGGCGCTCGCTCCTGCCCACGATGATGTCAGCATGGAGCCCGAGCTCGCGCAGGGCCTTGACCGAATGCTGCGTCGGTTTGGTCTTCAGATCACCCATCGTGTCCTCCGGGATGAGAGTCACGTGAATGATGACTGTGTCCCGGGGTGGCAGCTCGCCCCTCATCTGCCTGACCGCCTCGAGGAACGGCATGCTCTCGATATCGCCAACCGTTCCCCCGATTTCCACGAGGCATATCTCTGCCGGAGGCTCCCCGGGGATCTGCCTCGTCGCGGCTGTCCTGATGCAGGACTTTATCTCGTCCGTGATATGGGGGATGATCTGGACAGTCTCTCCCAGGAAGTCGCCACGCCGCTCCTTTTCGATGACACTCCGGTACACCTTCCCCGTGGTGATGTTGTGGGCAGCGGTAAGATCGATGTCGAGAAAGCGCTCGTAGTTACCCAGGTCAAGATCGACTTCGCTCCCGTCCGAAAGGACGAATACCTCCCCGTGCTGGCCGGGATTCATCGTCCCTGCGTCAATGTTCAGGTACGGATCGATCTTGACCGCTGTGACCGCATACCCCCTGTTCTTAAGAATCCGTCCGACAGATGCGGCAGTGATCCCCTTTCCAAGACCACTCATGACCCCCCCCGTGATAAATATAAATTTCATCGGTCCCGTCTCCCGGCCTGTTCCTGCGGGTTCTCCCTCGAGGGACGAAGAATCATGCCGGTTTCCTTCGTTCCCGCCGCTCTGCATTTCGCTGGTCCGGTTTGAACCCCCTTCCTTCAGGGAGTCCCCCGCCTGTCAGTATAGTATCACTTCACGGGAAGAAAAAGTAGTATGCGCTCTCCAATCCCAACGGAGAGAAGAAGCCCTCTGCAAAAGCCACAAGGGGAGGAATTATCACGGGAACAGGGTTCAGCGTCTGGAGCGTGCCCTGACGGTGCCAAGGCACCAGCCCGCGTTTCCTTCCCGGCATCTTTTCATTTCCCCTTTTTGGTTTCTCACCTGTTCATTGCACGCGTGCCCGGTTCACGATGAATGTGGCGATGCTGCGCGAGAGGACGGGACCTTCCGGGCTCTCACTCCTGACCTCCCCCTCGGCAAAAATGACCCTGCTGCCTTTCCTGACCACCCTGCCCAGACCAAAGAGGACCCCCTCCCGTGTGCCACCAAGGAACGTTGTCGTCTCTGTGATGGTGGCAATCGTATCGCCGGGAGAGAGCAGAGGGTATACTGCAAGGACCATTGCTTCATCCGCAAGCGCGCAATAAATGCCGCCCTGGAGCCAGCCCTCACCGTTCATCATGTCAGGCCGGACCGGCATGCGGAGCACGGCCCTTCCCGTTCCGGCTTCTTGCACGTCTATACCCATGAGAACGAAGAACGGGTTTGCATCCCTCCCTTCCCTTCTCACCTTTTCAAGGTAGCTCATGCTCCAGATTATCTGCACCTCCTGCCCAAGATACTTGGTGATCCCGTGCACGGACTCCCGCCATAATTATTCAGTTCCGGCACCAACCTCTCCTGCATGGATAGGGAAGAGAAGGAGATGCTTGCAGACCTGATCTGGCTGCAGGCCGTGATTGCAACAGAGCTCATCCAGATAACGGAAAACACCTCCTCGATACTGCGCAAATCCCCGCCACCCCGGACGTGTATCGAGGATCACAATCGTCTCCGGCAACACGCAGTTGCAATTGCAGAACGATACAGGCCGGGCTCGGGCTTGAAAGAACACATTAACGGGCATGCATGAACAACGGCGGACACCCTGACGGGCTCATAACACGGGGAAAGATACCGGGGATACGGAGATACCGGCCTTGAGCGGAAAGCCAACGCACCCTCCATCACCCGCGTTTACGCTGGTCATTCCGGCCTACAACGAGGCTGACAGGATTCCCCTCCTTCTTTCGCAGATAGCGGGGGCAGAGGGTGAATTCATCTTCGTGTGTGAAGGAAACGATGAAACACCACGACTTGTCCTCGAGTTTGCAGGGGCACATCCGGAAATGACCATCCGGTGCCTGCACCGTCCCGAACGCATGGGAAAGGGAGGTGCCATCAGGGAGGGGATGGCGATAGCTTCAGCACCCCTCGTGGGTTACATGGACGCTGACGCTTCAACGTCCTTTTCCCAGATGCGGGACCTTTTCTCCCTCATCGACGACGCAGACGGCGTGATAGGATCGCGCTGGGTGCAGGGAGCCGTCCTCGAAAAGCCTCAGGGGCTTTCCCGCAGGATCGAGAGCCGCATCTTCAATTGTATTGTGAGGCTCCTTTTTGGTCTGCCCTTCAGGGATACCCAGTGCGGTGCAAAAGTATTTAAAAAATCAGCAATTGACGCAGTTATCAGGGAAATGGTCTCATCAGGCTTCGAATTTGATGTGGAACTCCTCTGGCGCCTGAAAAGGAGGGGGTTCTGCATCAGGGAACATCCCATAGCGTGGCGCGATACGAGCAGTTCCAACGTCAGGGGAACGGATGGGTTCAGGATGCTTGCGAACCTGGTCCGCCTCAGATTGGGAGCGTGATATACCCTGTCCTTATCTTCTCCTGAAGACCAAAAAAGGGATGCTTTCACCCTTTTTGAAAAGGGTGAATACGAACGGTCGTATGCCCTGTGCAGGGATCTCAGGCAGGTTGCAGATGACCCTTCGATCTCCGTTCTGTGCGCTGCGAACCTTTTTCACATGGGGAGGCTCGAGGAGGCCGAGGCTTTCTTCCGGGACCTTTCCCATTCCCTCCCCGGGACTTCGCATGTGCACAGTTACCTGGGCCGGATCCTGGAAATGAAGGGTGACGACGGTGCACTCGCCGAGTATGCACGGGCTGTTGCGCTCGACCCCGGAAACCTCGAAGCATTGCGGAGTTTTGCATCATTTGTCCTGAAATCAGGAGACCCCAAAAAGGCGGTTCCTGTGTTTTCCCGCCTCTATTCGCATTCCCGCCGGGCAGACGATGCCCGGCTCCTTGCCCGGGCACTCCTCATGTCCGGCCGCCCGTCGGAGGCACTCGGGGTATGGGAGAATGTCCCGGGCGGACGACTGGCTGCAGACGAAGAATACCTTGCGATTCTTTTTGCCTGCGGCAGGTTCAGCCAGGTTGCAGAATCCGCCCTGCAATTATTCGAAAAAACAAAAGATCCGCAATTCGCCCGCAGGTACCTGGAAGCACTCTCCGTAACCGACCGGCAGAGGGCCAGGGAAGAGTACCCCCGTCTCGTGGAGATAACGGGAGATCGGGAGATACGGTATGACTTCGTCCTCTTCCAAAAAGAAGAGGGAAACTTCGGGCAGGCACTCGCCGGACTCGGTCCCCTCCTCCTCGGGGAGAGGACAGAAGGGAAATACCTTCTCCTGGAATGCGAGCTTTTGGCCCTGCTGCAGAGAAAGGAGGAGGCGGTCCGGCATTATCGCGATCTCCTTGACCGCGAACTTGATTCCATGGCCGACCCGGCGTTCATCCAGGATATCCTTTCCAGTTTCAGGACTTTTCTACAGACCCACTACCCGTTCCGGGAGGCAGAATCCCTTCTCCTTGCATCCCTTTCTGCCCGGACGGACCCGTTTTCCCTTCTTACCGTTGCCCGCTTCTACGAGGAGGCCGGAGACCGGGGGGAAGCACGTTCCTGGTATTACCGGGCATACCGGAGTGATTCGATCCGGGGAGGTCCCCTGTACGCCTGGTTCTGTTACCGGAACGGGGATAACCGGGAGTGTGAGAAGGTCATGATCTACGTGGTGGGGACAGCCCGGAAAGTCCGGGACCTGCTCCGTGTCGCAGAGGTCTTTCTGCAGGACAAGGATGCTCTTTTCCGGATGCCCAGGCTGCTCGAGAGGCTGAAGGCAAGGCTCGAAGAGGTCACCGAGATCCTCCCGTCCAGGGGCATGGAAATCCTTGCAACGATATACCTCCTGTGGGGATCCGTCTCCCTCGAAAAAGGGGACTGCATGTCATGCAAGCGGTCATGCCTTGCAGGACTGGACGTCATTCCCCAGGATGCAGAGAGTATCAGACCCGGGGATTTCCTCGCTCTCCTCGAGGAGTGCAAGAAACGGTCCCTTTCGGAAATTCCCGTTCTTTTACACCCGGAGAGGGGGGAGACGGGCTTGCCGGAACCACATGATACATCGCTCCTCGAACTGGACCTGGACGAGAACGAGAGAAAAATCCTTGAATTCTTAAGGACCCGTCACCAGGCAACCGAGATGGAGCTCCGGACCCTGCTTGGTTCGCGGCGGGTGGCAGGGATAATCAACCGCATCATGCAGAAAGCGTCAAGTAAAGGCCTGGTGCTGATAGAAAAGAAGGGAGTGGGAAAGGATGGAGAAATCTATGCCTACAGGAACACCTGATATCCGGGGACCGCGGAAACTGGAAAGCCAGAACATCATCAATGCGCTGCGGAGGGGGACTGTTCCGGGGAGCGGTCTCGAGCGGATAGCTGTCGGACTCGACATGGAAGAGGGTGTCATCAGGGCACAGCTGGACTACGTCTCGCAGGGAGGAGGGGATATCAAGTTCATCCGCGGCGACTATGGCAGCGGGAAGACGTTCCTCGTGGCACGTGCCCTCGAGATCGCGAGGGAAAAAGGTTTCGTCACCGCCCACGTTGTTATTTCGCCGTCTGCACCTCTGCACAAGCTCAAGGAACTGTACCGCCAGATCTGTGCGACACTGCGGACCCGGGAGGAAGAGCATGCCCCGAAATCAATCATCGATACATGGCTCTTTGGAATCGAGGAACGCATCCTCAAAGTGAGCGACCAGACTCTTCCCGAGGACGTTCTCGAAAAGGCCACACTCGCCGAGATAGAGAGTGCTCTTGCGGGAATATCGGAACTGAACAGCTCCCTTGCAGCCGCACTCAGGACCTATTACCGGTCAAGCAACGAGGGTGATTTCCAGACGGCCCAGTCTGCCATCGGGTGGATATGTGCCGAGTCCAACGTCGGTCGGGACTTCAAGCAGAAGGCAGGGATACGCGGTGACATCGACGAGGCATCGGCCTTCATATTCCTCCGCGGGCTTGTCCGGATCATCGTGAGCGCGGGGTACAGGGGTCTTGCTGTTGCCGTTGACGAGGTCGAGACAACCCAGTCACTTCCGCGAAACCAGCGGGAGAAGAGCTACCATACCCTCCAGATGATCGTCGAATCCCTGGACAGGGGGGATCTCTCGCATTCCTACTTCCTTTTCACCGGGACACCTGCGTTCTTCGATGGTCCCCGGGGGATTCGGACCCTTCCCCCGCTCTATGACCGGATCAGCGTCGTGCAGCCTGAAGAAGGGTTCAAAAACCCTCGCCAGCCGCAGATTGCTCTCGCGAGGTTCGATGCCAGAAAACTCGAACAGGTCGCCCTGAAAGTGATCGAGATATACCGCGAGGCCTACTCGGACGTGGACCGAAGCAGGGTCTCGCACCGGTTTATCCGGGCCATGATATCCCGGGTAACGAAAAAATTCGGGGGCAGGGTTGATGTTATCCCGAGGATCTTCCTCAAGGAATTCATCGATGTCCTCGACAAGTGCGAGCTCTACGATGACTACGACCCCTGGGAACAGTACCATTTCGACGCGGAACATCTCAAGGGAGAATTAAAAGACGAGGAGGAGGCCGTCATGGTGGTCGAGTTCTGACCATCGACCTTCCATCTGCCCC
>Ga0116146_1002983_pt1 | contig 14383 bp, 16 predicted proteins | sample AD_JPNHG2_MetaG_FD_89748 | JGI IMG/M metagenome (GOLD analysis project Ga0116146, IMG submission 89748) | Active sludge microbial communities of municipal wastewater-treating anaerobic digesters from Japan - AD_JPNHG2_MetaG | ecosystem: Engineered > Bioreactor > Anaerobic > Digestate | place...
CCATGTCATGTGACATGTCGTGAAGTTTTTTTTTTATATGAAGTATCAAAGATAGGAGCAGGTCAACACCTAACCCTGCACCAGTATCTGGATTAGCTATGGGACAGTGTGCGGTGCTGTGTGCGCTCTGGTGGACCGTATGCTGTAATACAAAAATAACCCCATGTAATACAAAAGTATCACATGGGGATTATTAACTTGGGGAGAGAGGCAACCTTAGGCTTATCGGACCTCGGTAGCTGGCACCTTCTGGGTGTTGATATCCAACCACTGATGGTAAGCACTCAAACCTTACGTCACCTATATTATAACATTAACCCTCTTGCTTAGCAAGCTTCTTCTTCTCTCTTGCTCTCCTCTGTCTCTCTCTGTCCTTAGCTCTCTTAGCTTCGAGCTCCTCTGGTGTCATTGCTGCTCTCTTAGCCTTAGCTTGTTCGTTCTTAATCTGGTTACGACTTTTAACTGGTGTGTAATTAGTATAAAGAATTGTTTCTGTATCACATTCAACAATCTTCCACTCAAAGTAATCAGGTAGTGTGTTCTTAATCTTATCAAATACTCCTGTCTCATCATCAAAGTGAACAGCGTCTACTTTGATATATTTACCACCTATGGCTTCATTCAGTCTGAACATGTGATAACAAAGTGTTGAACATATTGAAACCATTAACAACTCGTACTTCTGATTCTCGTTTATCAGATAACAATCTCCAGTAGGTGCTATCTTCAAAAATGGCTTCTCCCAAAAACCATAATGTACTTCTTTGATAGCCTTCTTACTCTCAACACTACTGTGTGCCTGCTGGTAAAGATAATCTCCAGGGATACAACCCTTCTTCTTCGGTGTGGAGAATATATACTCTAACTCTCCCAAATCCTCGTTCCTTATTAACTCTGCGAGTTCATCTGTAACAAGTGAATTGTTACTGAACTTATCACCTCTGTATATATAAAAGTTCATCATATCTGGTGAAGGTCTATGAATTAACAACCCGTCAGCTGGCACATCACAGAACTTTAATATAAGAGGGTATGCACTTGTCAAATCTACTTCGTATTTGGTTCTTACTCTCTTATTAAGACATCTCGGTGCTTTCACACGGTCAAGTCCATGTCTTTCAAGGTCTCTGTAAACTTCTGACATGTATGAATACTGTAAACCTCCGTCTCTCTTAATAAGCGAACCTGCTGTAACCTTCCTACCGTAACCGTACTCTGGTTGAAAGAGCTTTGCTCCTTTTACCAGCATTGCAACAATTCGTGTCTTATCTCCAAACTTATTAGAATAAACTACATCTTTGTTGTAATATATAGTATCGGTATCAGGATAGTTTTTTTCGAGATACTCTGCAAGCTGCTTCTTACTCAGGACCTGCGTGTCCCCTTCGTAATCAATGTGAAGATATAACTGACGCTTAACAGGTAAATCTCTGAAAGTTTTAATCTCCTCAAACTCAGGAGCGTCATCACAGATAACAATTGTCATATCGTGTATATCCCATAATCTGGTAACAACTGTGTAAAGCTCTCTGTAAGTTATCCTTGAGTTGCTTGTAATTATGTAATATAATGTATTGCCTTGTATTACTTCTGAGCCCTGGTATCTTGTCGGTGTTGCAACATTTGCGACCTGGAAATAAGATGTTACCTTCTTATTATTGTCTGCTGCATACTGTGATAAGATAGGGAAGCTCTCACGCTTTGGGTTCTTTCTTGAAGCGATTGCTCCTTTTGGTATTAACTCTACATTTGGATTACTGGCAAGTTCTTTTTCAAGGTAAAGGTAATTTTCAAGACTATTAGTATGTGTGATATAGGTATCTTTTGTGGTAAAAGGCATATTCTTATATTCGATAACTTTGAAGTTCTTATGAAGATGAGTCATTGATACACAGTTGTCAGAACACTTATCATAGTATTCATTGAACTTATCCTCAGTGTCTTTTGTCCTGGCTCTCAGTGTCTTTGTCACATTCGAGTAAACAACATTGCTCATCTTACAAAAATCATTGTAATCATCAATCAAAGTCTCCTGCTCTGGTGCAAGCATTTGGTGACTATCGGTAGTGATAATAATATTATATGTGCCGACATGTGCTTTGCACCAATCGAATACCTTCTTATGTGACTGCAACACTTCGTCGATAACAACTGTATAGTAATCGGGCTCTTTGAAATCTTTGTAGAAGTGACCGTTCTCATTTGTGAACAATCCAGAAGCTATAGTATAGCACTTCATACCATACTTATCTTCTGCTGACTTCTTCAGAGCGTTTGTGCTTGTAAGTCTCATGTAAGATACTCCCTGAGACTTAAAGAAATTATCAATCATGGTTGACTTACCGGCTCCTGCTATAGAGTCGATGACTTTAATATACTGAGAGTCGAGTAAGATACCCTCATCAATACCTAATATAGCCATAATCCTTACCTATCCTTATTTGATGTTATCAGAAATAGTATCCTTAATCATCATGTCAATGCTATCTTCGATACTATCTCTCAATCCCTTGTCGTCAATGTTTGCGTAGAGTTTTCTCAGCACTTCGTTAAGGTCCATAACATTTATGGTGTCTTCGTATTCATCTAACCACTCATCTCCAAAAGCGTCCATGAACAAGTAATATGTGTTATCTGCCTGCTGCCTCTTGGTATCATTTGAACCGCTGATATAATCTCTTATTCTATCAAGCAAGTCCTTAAATGTGAGTTTTACTCCACCTTTGTCGAGTGTGTAGATATTGAGCTTCTTATCAATCTGCTTGTTTGTGAGGTTACCGACATTTACTTTACCTGACTTATTCGTAAATGCGCTTCTGAAATCAGATAACAGATAAGATATCTGTTCTTTTGAGAAGCCTCTCTTTTCAAGCCTGTACTTGGCTCTTTCTCTTGCGTTTTTGAGCTTACGCTGAGAGGCTGTTAATTTAGACTTCTTTCTCTTAGCCATTGTTCTCTTCTCCTTTCCATCTTTCTTATGGAGCCTTCCATTATTTCAACGGCTACAACTCCGTCAACCTCTGTTCCTGAGTGTGATACATACATATTACCACGAGCTAACAATTTTCTTAACTCATATCTTGTTAATCCTTCGGTCAATGGTATCTCTCTCCAGTGACCACGAGGGATTTTGAATCCCTCGATTTTCATGCGTGCCTGCTCAACCTGAGCTCTCTGTTCAATGCTTGTCTTTCTTTCCTGGTTCATTTTCCCAACCTCCTTCTGAGTATGCCTGGTAGCTATTACCTCTACATCTTATTGTTGTTGACTTGTTGTTTACTCTGTCGTATATGAACAGAGCGCCGTTGCTTGTTGCTCCTAACTCCAAACCTTCGAACATATTATATGTCGAAAGTACTTGAAGCATTTCTCTTACTCTTGGGTCCATTATACTCTTGCTCCTTTCTTAATCTTGAATACGCCGATGTTGATGCACTCGTTGTCTGTGTTTACATAATCAAGTATGATTACGTAATCTCTTGTCTTGTCTGCTAAGCACTCCTGCTCCCATTTGTTGAGTTCGGATACTGCCTTGCTTCGCTGACCGTTCTCATTTGGATATGTCTTCTTACGAACGAGGATAGGTTCGAAGTCAACGATTTCAAACAGTTTCAAAATATACATTGTGCATTCCCTCCCTTATTGCTGATGCGAGTGTTAATACCTGCTTCTTATCATAGAGGCTCTTAGCTTTTCTTATGATTGTTGGAGCTGTTACTGTGTTGGGTGCCTGGTAAGTTGTTCCGTTGAGTTTCTTCATAGTGGTTTCTCCTTTCGTTTCCTCGATTTCAACTGTGTCGCCGTTTACCATGATTACTGTTATTTCTCTTTTCATTTAGCTTACCTCCTTGCTATGTCTATACTATAACACCATTGTGAATGGTTGTCAATACTTATTGCAAAAAAAATTTTGAAATGTTATAATCTTTATATATAGAGTATAATAATACTCATATTTATGAATTAGTTCAATAAACGCACGCATAAAAAAAACGCACGCGTGCGTTTATCGTGCGAAAAAAATAACCAATGATGTTTAGTGAAAGGAGTTACTAAATTATAAAGGAGGTATTCAAAATGGACGCAAACACAATTATCACTTTAGTGGGTAGTTTGGGATTCCCTATCGTAGCATGTATCGCTTGTGGCTGGTATTGCAAATATCAGAGCGATATTTATAGGGTAGAAGTCAAAGAAATCCAGGTAGAGCACAAGCAAGAAATCAACAAAGTTACTGAAGCTCTCAACAACAACACACTTGCGCTTCAGAAGCTTGTTGACAAACTTGAAAAGGAGGCTTAAAAATTATGACAAAAAAACAGTTCATTGAAACGATTGCTAAGTCTGCTAAGGTTGTGTGTGCTGAGCGTGGTTACGGCTATGCACAGTACGCAACTTGTTGCGCTCAGGCTTGTTGTGAGTCTGGTTATGGGCAGGCAGCAATTATGGCGAACGCAAACGCGTTCTTTGGTATTAAAGCAACTAAGTCGTGGGTAAACGCAGCTAAGTATGGAGGTCTCGTTTACAACGCAAAAACGAAGGAGTGTTATGATGGTGCTACTTATACTTCTATCAGTGCTTGTTTTAGGGCTTATAAGTGTCTTGACGATTCTGTTAGGGACTATTTTGACCTTATTGAATGCAAGAGATACTCAGCTTCATTGCAAGCTACTTCAGTAAAGGATTGTATCAAGATAATCCATGAAGGTGGTTATGCTACATCTCCCACTTATAAGCAGACGATTCAGAACGTCTATGCTGAAATAAAGCAGCTTATTGACAACATCTGGGGAGATGTATATAATAAAGATGAAGACGTAAAGGTCTACTACCCTACAATTCGTATGGGTACATGTGCTGGCAAAAGCCAGGTAGTGAAAACACTACAAACTATGTTAAACCTGTTTGGGTATCACCTCGAAGTTGACGGCAGCTGGGGACCACTTACCAATGCGGCTGTTCTGGATTTCCAGAGAACGCATAAAGATGTAAACGGAGTACAGCTTGCAGTTGACGGTTGCGTAGGTCCACTCACATGGGGAGCACTTCAGAAAGGAGTTTAATGGTATGTTGTCTGAAAGCATTAGGAAGCTTGCAGAAGGGTCCGACAAGCTTGACGAAATTAAGGACCTCATTGCCGAGGCAGAGTCTTATGAGGCTCAGCTCTCAGAAGCAAGGAACAAGATTGATGAGATGACAGCACAAGTTGCTTCTCTCCGTGATACTAACATGAAGCTTTTCCTTGCTCAGACATCAAAAGTTGATGAGGAAGAAAAACCCGAACCGACTGGCGATGAACTCATTGAAAACCTGTTCAAAAAATAAATGGAGGTAAAAAACTATGAACTTTACTAACGTAGAGCTTTGGAACGCACTTCGTGCTAAGTATCCGAGCTTCAAGTCACACACAGCGGAAGCAACCGCTGACCTTTTCACTGAGAAGGGCTTTACTGAGCTCTCTCGTAACGACATCAACGCTCTTAATGAGTACTTTGAACTCTCTATGAGAGTAGTATTCCAGAAGATTGACCTTGCTAAAATCAAGACTCGTCTTCAGGAAGCTGGTCTTGTTGAGAACTACAGCACTCCTATGGGTGGCTACACTCAGAGAATCTCTATCGAAGCTATTGCTCCTGTATCTCCCGCTTTCTCTGGTCTTGTTGACGGTTCTACCGTTGACCCCTTCGTTGTAAGAAAGCCTAAGAGCAAGGAGAGATTCTTCGGTAAGAACTTCGATTATCAGAATCTCATCACTATTCAGGAGTTCCAGGCTAAACAGATGTTCATCGGAGAATCTTCGATGTCTGAATACCTTACAGGACTTATGAATGGTCTTGAGCTCGGTTATAGAACTCAGCTTGAACTCAATATCTATGAGTGCCTTCACACCGCAATTAACAGTTCTGGTCTTCAGGCTACTCAGAAGATTGCTCTTTCAAGCTGGACTGACGCAGGCGTAACTGACGCAGAACTCAAGGACTTCATCGCTCAGGCACAGGACCTTGGAACCGCAATGGATACTTGCATCACTGAGTCTGGTTGGAACGAGAACAAGTTCAAGACTGGCTACAACAAGGAAGACTTCGTAATGCTTGTTCGTGCTGGTATCAAGAACAAGATTAAGAGACAGCTCATGGTTGGTGCTTACAATCCCGACAACCTCACAATTCCTTTCGAAATGATTGAGGTTAATGACTTCGGTGGTGTTAAGTACTACTTCGGTAACTACCCTCTGTATCCTCACTATGACAGCCTCGGTGCCGTTGACGGCTGGGCTCTTTCCGACGGCGGTGCTAAAGAGAAGGAACTCGATGACCCTGGAATCAGAGTCGTTGACCTTGACGCAAACGTGCTCGCAGTCGTAGCTCAGAAGGGTGTTATCTTCACTGAGACTCAGAACGGATACGCTGTAAAGCCTATCTACAACCCTCGTGGTGAGTACACCAACTACTTCGCTAACTCTATGAACAACGGCATCAAGTACGATAAGAACTACGGTCTCATCGTAATCACGAAGCCCGCATTACCTGAGGTCCCTGAGGACGAAATATACCCTGAGGTCCCTTAAGACAGGCACAAGCCCCGTCCTCAGAAATGGGGACGGGGTATTTTTTAAGGAGGTAAAATGTTATGGCAGACAACAACAACGATATATTTAAGCTTACTCATACAAGAGATGGTAATACAGATGAATTTAATTTTGGTGATGGTGATACTCCTACTCCTACAGGAGATGTAAGTAACAGCACTGTTACATTTACAGAGTCTCTCACAAGAGATAATATAGTATCTGGCAGCACACTCGCTGTGTTAATGGGTAAGATTAAAAAGTGGTTTTCCGATTTGAAAACAGTCGCTTTCAGCGGTTCATATAATGATTTAAATAATACTCCTACCATTCCTACTGTGAACAACGCAACAATTACCTTCACTCAGGGTGGAGTCACAAAAGGAAGTATTGACTTGAATCAGTCTAACGACGAGACCATAGCACTTGACGCAGGCGGCGGTGGTGGTACCGTTCCCGATATATCTGTTACAGCAAGTGCAGACGCTCTTTCTTCCTCGAATCCTACAGTAACGGTAACAAAAACAGGAACTGACGCAGCTCCTATTTTCGATTTTGCTTTCTCTGGTCTTAAAGGTGCAACTGGTCCTCAGGGTGCTACAGGTCCACAAGGTCCTCAGGGTATTCAGGGCGAGACAGGAGCAACGGGAGCTACTGGTCCTCAGGGACCACAAGGAGAAACAGGTGCTACAGGTGCTACGGGACCTCAGGGACCTGCTGGTGCTGACGGTGCCGATGGAGCTGATGGTGTTACTCCTGTTATAACAGCTACGGCTACAGTAGATGCAACTTCAAGTTCAACTCCTACTGTAACAGTATCAAAAACGGGGACCGACGCAGCTCCTAATTTTGCATTTGCGTTTTCAGGATTAAAAGGCGCTACTGGTGCTACGGGACCTCAGGGTCCTCAAGGTGAGACAGGCGCAACTGGTGCTACGGGACCTCAGGGTCCTCAAGGTGAGACAGGCGCAACTGGTGCAACTGGAGCTACTGGTCCTCAGGGACCACAAGGAGAAACAGGTGCTACAGGTGCTACGGGACCTCAGGGACCTGCTGGTCCTGGCGTACCTACTGGCGGTTCTGCTGGTCAGGTTCTTGCAAAAGCGAGTGGTACTGATTACGATACAGAATGGGTAAACGCTGGCGGTGGTGGTTCTTTTGTATATGAAGTTGTTGAAGTGAACAAGACAATCTCTGGTTCAATCCTTCAATGGGGATACAACGATTACGAAATTGGAGTAACACTTCCAAATACAACTGACGTACCTGTTGGCTTCGTTCCGATGCTTGCTGGCTCGTGGCAATGTGTTGTATCTAACTTGTTCTACACCACTCACCCTGTTTCTGGTAAGCCTATTGTGAAGGTTACTTTGAGAAACATAAGCAACGCAACGGCTTCAGTTTCATCTATTAGAGGCTTGTTATTCTACAAGCATAGCTCATAAGGAGGTATAAATTATGGCTATTTCTACAGCTACAGTAAAAGCATATTGCGATACAGGCTTTAACACTGTGAATATACCCGACAGCCCTGCGACGCTTAAAAGCGCCGCTGGGTCTGTTGTTACGCTCGATACTATAAATTGCCTTCCACTCTCTGGTATGACAACGAGCATAACAGTAAAGTCTTTTTCAGCTCTCCCGAAAGCTGATTATGTATCAATTGCTTTCGCTCAGGATAGCACTACATATTATGGTGCTATTACTGGTTATACATACATTTCACTCGATACAGTACAGATTGATATCGTACTTGATGGTTGGTTAACATGTCAGGCTAAGGGTATTCAGTCAATCTCAGGTGTCACAAAAAGAGTTCATGTTCCAAAGAGCGATGATGATTTTGCAGCATTTACTGAACCCGACCCTTTACTTGCATGTGCTGAGCCTCTTAAACTTGAAACTCAGGAATGCTTCGGTATTTCTGACCAGGGTTATGATATTCTCATCATAGCAGCTACTATTGACCTTTACCTTTTAGGTGATGACAGATATGATGAAGCTATGGTATATACAGAGCCTACTGGAACTGGTGAAAACTCAGTAACAGTACCTCAGGTACCTGGTGTCGAGACAGAATATCATAAAGCAGCTTCTGATACGCAGCAAGCTCTTGATTATGATACTACTGGTGTTCCTCAGTATGCTGGTGTTGCCAGAACTGATGGTATTACTACAATATACAAAAAAATCCGTTGTCCTGCTGTGAACTACTTCGATGGTGCTGACGAGCAGGTTATCAAGGGTATTGCAAGAGCGAGAGCTCTTGGCGTTGATAACGGTATCCTTGCACAGTACATAATACCTTCTAACTTCATGGATAAATTAGGTACTAAACTGAAAGGTCGTTATGCTTGGAGCGCTCCTGAAGAAGAAACTGTTTTTGGTATTTGTGGTGCTGCTCATCATCATCCTCTGTTTTCGGATACTTCGTTCTTATTCTACTATGACAGCAAAGTTCAGAACAAGAGATTGCTTTCAGGTGATATGAATAAATATGGTATCGTCGCTATGGGTACTGGTTCAAGCTATGAATGCAATCCCGAAGATTTGTATTCACCTGGTCGTTTTGGTCCTGCTGTTACAATGGTTGCAGACCCTCGTGAATTTGGTCAGCCTTATTTCAAGTTTACAGAAGTTAATGGTTCTGGATTATTCTTCAGGAGCTTAATTACTGGTGCTCACTGGCAGAATGCTCCTCTTACTCAGTGGGGTGTTTCTGGCTATCAGAAAGAAGCTACTAAAATGCAGAACGAGTACAATCTCAGACGTGAACAGCTTAGTGCTGAGAACTGGAAGGGTATTATATCTTCAGTAACTGGTGCTTTTGTTGGTGGTGTCAACCAGGGTTCAAAATACGTTGAGAGCACAGCTTACGGTGTTGACAACACAGGAGCTCAGTCTTATAATGGTGCATTATACAAGAACGCTATGGGTACTAATACTTATGGTGGTACTTTCGGAATGCAGCTTATATCTGCTGGTTCTAAGATTATCGGCAACACAGCTAACAATATGATTTCGGCTCACATGATGACGAAGCAGAGACTCGTAGAACTTGAGAACTTCGCACTTGACGCATTTACGAGAGCTCCCGAAGTAAACTTCCCTATGATACAGGGACTTATTGATTTCGTTGGAAATGGAGTGATAGCATACAGACTTCACCCTTCAAGCAACGATTTGACAAGACTCGATAAAGTACTCAATGCATTTGGCTATGCTCATACAAAAATGCTTGAACTTAGTGACTTTTCAACCAGAAGCCGTTATAATTATGTTATGGCAAGCGGTGTTAAGATTAACTGTTCAGGCGTTGCAAAGTTCGTAAGAGAAGCGGCAGAAGACCAGATTGCTATGGGTGTTCGTGTATGGCACAGAAAGCCAGATAACGATTACGCAGCTGGTAATGACTAAAGGAGGTAAAGATTATGTGGTTCAATGAATTATCATGCAACGCACTTATCGGGGCTCCTATATCGAAGAAACTGAGTAAGATTAAGAATGCTCAGGCATTTCAAAATCAGTTTGCAACGCTTCTTCATATAGCAAAGCACAGATACCGCATTAAAGAAGGTACATGCCCCGATACTATCAATGAGAGGGTTTTGATTGACGCTCTCTTGTGGTACGGTTCTTGCACTTTCTTCAAGAAAGACGGAGGTATCTTAGCACTTCCTTCAAGACCTACTAATGATTTCAACCTTTATGGCGAACCTGGTTATGCCTGGGTATGGGGACGTAATGGATTTAATCAGAAAGTAAAGCTTACAATCCCTCAGGCTGGAGGTGTTCTTGACAAAGGTATGTTCGGAGAAATTGGCGACGGCGAAGGCGTGTTCGTAAGAGAGAACGAAATCATGTATCCTTTTGTGAACTTCGTATCTCAGTATGCAGAGAAAATAGCTGATACTCTCAGAACAATTGACGTTCAGAGATTTCATTGTAAGAGACCTTACATCATCACAGCTCAGGAACAGGTTGTGCCTACTGTGAAGGAATACTTAAACAATGTTAAGGACAACGAGGACTACATCATCGATACTGGTATCTTTGATGCTAACGCCGTGAGTGCAATATCTATCACCGTAACTTCTCAGGATATTAAGGGCATGACAGAACTTTATGACTGGTACATGGCTAAGTATTTTGAGCTCTGTGGTATTAAGAACAATCAGGCAAGCAGCAAGAAAGAGAACCTTATCGTTGATGAGGTGAACGCTAACAACGAAGCTACTGAGTTCGGAGTTGATGCTGTTGTTGAGTATCTTAATAAGCAGATGAAAACTGTTAACGCCTTATTTGGCACAAATATTGAATGGGAGGTAAAAAACGATGCAGAACAAGACATTCAAGCAGATGATGACGGAGAGACCACTGGAGCTGTATCAGGGGACGAACGTTAATGCTGATACTCAGGATTTGATACGTGACTGGTTCTATTACCGTCACATATCTGAGTCTGATGAGGATAAGTGGTTATGGTTCTTCCATCGTCAGCTCAATAAGCATTATCCTCGTTATCTGTTATTGCTCGCAGACGAGTTATCGGAAATGCCCGAACTCGTAGATTTCAAAGAGCATATTACAAGACAGATTCAGGAAGGCGGTAGTATTCAGGACGTACTCAATACTATTACAGCACTTACTGGAACGAACACAGAAACAATTAAGAGAGATATAGCTGGTACTGATACTTCAAGTGACAGACGTGTTGTTGACAGACATACAAGCAGTACTGATAGTGGTGCTGAAAGCACAACGCATACAGGTACATCTACCACAGCTCAGACTGTTGATGCTTCCCACGTTGAGATAGCAAGAGGATTACCTCAGAGTGAGTCTTATAATGCTACTGCTGGTGTAATACCTGCTCTTGATTGGAGTACTGCTTCATCTCAGGGTCAGACAAAGGATAATCAGGGAACTCATCAGAGAACTGATAACTTGACTGACCTCACCACTTTCGGTAAGAGTAACGCAGGCACAGAAGATGTTACAGAAACTAACAGCGGCACTTACGGAACGTCGTTTGATGATGATACATCGAGAAGCGGCAGCAAGTCTTCAAGTGAAAGCAAGACTGGTACTGTTACAAAGAACATCGACAAGAAGAATGCAGAAGTTGTTAAAGATGAGAAGTCAACTGTATTTGAGACAGAGCTTCGTACCAAAATTTGGTACTACATCGAAAATCACTGTGCTTGGGAGTGGTTCAAGAGACAGATTGAAGAAGTATTTATGGGAGTGTATGAATAATTATGAACGGACACTGGATAAGCGAAACAAGAAAGCTTAATCATCATTATCAGAGCGCTGGAAATTATCAGAGCGCTGGAAAGAGACTGGTTAGAGCATACATGTATATCAACAACCAGTACTCTTTCAGCGGGTGTCCTTACTATTTCACTCCTCAGGGTTTGCGTATCGACTTCATGAACTCAAACATTAAACAATTTTGTCGAACAGATAGAATACAAATAACAGACCAGTACCTTCCTATAATGGTAATACCAGAAAGTGAAATATATTGTGCTGGCGTATCATTTAAGACGCTTGATTTGGAGAACGAACCTTTTACCTGTGATGGTCTTGATGTTATCTTACGTAAGGAGACTCTCACAATAACAAGCGCTTTTGACAATAGCAAGATGACTATGACTTGTATCGTAGTCTTAATCAATACATCTAACATAACAACATATTTAAACTCTGCTGGTATATTGTATTATGATACAAGACCCATAGTAACAGCTGTCGGTCATGGACTTAGATTATTGTTCACTGACATTAAAAAGAAGCCTGCTGTTGTTGGTGATGTATTTGATTTGAAGTTCAAAGACGTAATGTATTACCACACTCAGGCTAACAGTACTAACTTTAATGACGATGGTGGCTGTTATCTTATTCCTAAAAATCTAAATAATTTGAAAAAGGGTACCGTAGAAAGCGTTATAAGATATAGAATCAATCCTACAGCTTGGTCTACATTGCCACTTAGTTCACAGAGTGATGACTATTATAACTACAAATGGTATCTAAGCGGTAATCAGCCATATGAATCTGTTGCTCCAAACTTTGCTAATGATAGTATAAGAGGTAACTATATTATAGTACCTTGCGGTGGTAGATATATATGCAATTACTACGGAAGCAACGGAACAGCATATGCTCAGTTCAGGAATGCTCCTACATATTTATTTACAAGATACGGTCTTAAAGGTCTTAATGTATTGCCTACAGAAGACCCTATGAACTTCTCAGATACTGGTAAATTATTCTGTACCGCCTACAACCCCCCTCTTGGTTGGAGTCAGATAGCGAGTGAAATAGAAGGATTAGATTGGACTCTTGATATGACTGATGGTAACCGAATATTTCCTGGGGAAGTTGAAATGCATTGCTATGGAGCACCTTTCCTTAATGGTGGTAGTGGTTCAAGTATGTCAGTACAGTACATTGTTGACCAGGGTATGAATAACTGGAACAGTACAGTTTAAGGAGATTGAATTATGGCTAAAGATATATATGGTGATTTCTATAACCCGACTAAGATATTATCATATAATAGACCATACTGTATAAGCTTAGGAGTACGTAGTATAGGTAAGTCCACTGGATTTGCAATACACGTACTCCAGGACTTCATTAAGAACAAGCATCAATTTGTTTATATGAGACGTACTCTTGATGAGTTAAAGAGTACGGCTCCTTCTGCTTTGAATAATGCAATACGTATTATCAATGACTATCACAATAAGCAGGTTGTTGAGTCGTTCAGTTTCGAGAAGAATACTTACTATGTGAATGGTGAGATTGCTGGATACGCAGTGCCATTATCATTGGAGCAGAAGTATAAGTCTATTGATTACAGTAATGTATATTGGATAATATATGATGAGTTCTTGCCTCGTAATGGTAAGTATCTTGGAGGTAAGGAGAACCCGTTCTTTGAAGTTGAATGTCTTGAATCTTTCTTCCAGACTTGTGATAGAAAGGTTGACGAAGCATACTCAAATAGAGTAAGATTGATATGTATAGGTAACAACATGACATATTACAATCCACTCATATTATCATTGGGTGCAGATAAGTTCTTGACAACTGATACTAAGTATTTAGCCCCTAAGGGAGAGATGTATGTAATCGAACAGACGCTTTCAGTTGAAGCAACTAAGGACATGAAGAATAGTAATGTGTACAAGCTTGCTACTGATAAGACAAGACGTTACGCATTTGAAGGAGGTATTGATAATAATGCGTTCATCGGCAAACCTGGGGGTAAACTTAAACCTATTTGTAACTTGGTTTACAAAGGTGAGACGTTCGGTGTCCACTACAGTACGGAAGGTATTGTGTGGGTTAGCAAGAGTAAGGCGAACACAGAGAAAATGATAGCTGTGACAGCAAGTGACCATAGTATCAATTACATGTTGATACGCAACTGGCACGATAGCTATGAGACTATGTTGTTACGCCAGGCATACAATACTGGTTGTATATTATTCGAGAATGGTAAGTGTAGGTTTATGATTAACCAGTTCTTCATGTATGATATTACCATTTGACATTATGTTCTGTATATGGTATCATACTATTGTAGAGTAACCTTGGTTAATGCTAACAGCCATGAAATCCTTTCGACAGAGTACCCACTGTGTGTAAGCACGGTGGGTATTTTGTATTACAATAATGTATGTAATGTAATACATCATCGTGTATGGTTATATACGGTCCACCAGAGCGCACACAGCACCGCACACTGTCCCATAGCTAATCCAGATACTGGTGCAGGGTTAGGTGTTGACCTGCTCC
>Ga0116146_1002984_pt1 | contig 14378 bp, 14 predicted proteins | sample AD_JPNHG2_MetaG_FD_89748 | JGI IMG/M metagenome (GOLD analysis project Ga0116146, IMG submission 89748) | Active sludge microbial communities of municipal wastewater-treating anaerobic digesters from Japan - AD_JPNHG2_MetaG | ecosystem: Engineered > Bioreactor > Anaerobic > Digestate | place...
CCTTGCGAGTTATGGGCTTCTGGACGAACTCTACCCATATATACGCAAAACCAAGGCGTTTCGAGTACTTTTTTACGAACAAAGCGAGAAAACCTCGCCGGAGTATGCTTGATCAGGGACTAGCCGTTTGCTGGGCCGCCGCCGGCAGATAGAGGCCGGCGAGCAAGGCGACCCCAACAATGACACCTGTTCTTGAAATCGACTTCATGTGACACTCACCCGTCGGAATCAGCGCTCGGCGTTTGTTTGACGTGGGCGGTGGATCGCCCCCTATCAGACCCCGCGCCAGGCCCTGGGCAAGTCGGTCATTATACGGCGTTCCCGGCAGCCAAGCGAACCACTGAGACCGTCGTGCGTTGCGGCGAGGCTCTCTCAAGAGCGGTTGGGCAATCCCCGGCCGTGCAATCGATGCGGTACCGAAAATGATGAATCTGGCCGGTTCCATCCGATTCAATCGGGTGATAGAATGCTAAAAGGTACGCCCGGCCCGAAAGGCGCCGGTCACATGGCGCTGTCGATCAACACGTCGGGCAAAAGGTGAAGGGGATGACCCGGCCCTAATGTGAGAGGTAGGTACCAGCATGCATACTGGATCCGTCAGTCATGGAATCTCTTGTGTTCGGCGTTGGTCCGGCGGTTTTACTCTCATTGAAGTGCTTGTCGTGGTGGCCATCATGGCTCTGCTCATTTCGATTCTCTTGCCCTCGCTGTCGTAGGCGCGCGAACAAGCGAAACGCGCCGCCTGTTTGTCAAACCTGAAAGGCCTCGGCACGGCGGTCACGGCGTACATCCTCAACGAGAAAGAGCGTTTTTGCTGGATGCCCAAGACCTGGCTCTTCGGCGGCAGAAAGGGCAACGGCGAGGTCACGTGGGGAGGCTGGGACGTACCTGCTGAGCGTCGCCCATTAAACAGATACGTCTACCAAGGAAAGATGCGTAACAGCATGTCTCTGGAGGCTTACCGCTGTCCGTCGGACTTCGGTGTTCGTCTGAACAACGAGCCGGACAGCCAAGCCACCAAGAGCCCCGGCTATGACGTGCTCGGAACCAGCTACCAATCCAACCACAACTGGGCATCGTATGCGGACAGCTCCCCGGACATGGGTCCGGGGGGTGAAGGCTATGCGGGAACGGCCCTCGATCAGAGAATCGATTATCTCGAGGACAACATCGTCCGGATGATGCTGAGGAAGGCCCCGACGCGCTTCATCGTGCTGTACGAGGACCCGGCCGACTGGGCGCTCAATACGGCGGACAAGTTCATTCCGAACTACAAGGTGACCTCCTGGCACAAAAAGCCGAACTACCACTGCATGGGCTTTCTCGACGGGCACGCCCAGTATCTCTATGTTGATTTCAAGAAGAACAGTCGCTTGCGTCATATCAGCGGTACGGTCGACTGGTTGGCCCGGCAGGACTATCGGGAGCAATGAACGCACATGACAGCTTTCTTCGCATCTCAAGAGGAACCCGGACGTACAAAGACCGTCGTGAAAGTAGTCGCGGCGTGCGTGATGCTGGCGGCGGCGGCGTTCTTCGCCCTGCGAGCATCATCCGAAGATGACCAACTCGACACGCCGGAGTCGGCCGTCACTTACATTTGCTGGCACGACAACCACACCTTCAAGTTGACGCCCGCCCAATGGGACAAACTGCTTAAACAGGGCGACGTTCAACCGGTTGGCAAGGGGGGAGCGGCAGCCGCAACCTCGAGTCGAGAACAGCGGGGCGGCGGAGGCGGACCGATCCGAGCGGTCAAGTGCCCGAAATGCGGGAAGTTCAGTTGCGTGCCTGCCCTCGACTGTCCCGACGGCACCCAGGTGCCCACCATCACGGTGAATGGACAAGTGGGAGAATGCCCGAACACCCCCGGCGGCGGGTAGGATGTCCGGTTCTTTGGTCCTCATGGTCGCAGACGCCCGCACGCTTCTTCGCGTGTTCGAGGACAATTCGAGCATGAGGGCCGGCATGTACGTCCCGCGGCCGACGAGGTGAAGGGTGCCTCATCGCACAGGGGCGGGAGACAGCCATTTGCAGCGTACCGTCTCCGGTCTGCGCCCACGGATTCATCAAGGAGCCTCACCCACGAGATGGCGCGACCACAAACGGCCTTTGTCGCTCGAGCTTCGGATTGAACCGCACCCCGAATCCGGGTTTGTCGGGTACTTCGAGATATCCGTCGACCGGAACGGGCTCATCGACGAACAACGGCGAAAACATCGGGACGATCCGGTCGGCCTTCGGGGACATCATCAGGAACTCGGCAAACGGCGTGGCGTCGCTGGTGATCGCGAAGTGATAGCTGTAGACCGACGAGCCGTGCGGAACCACAAGACGATTGCGGGCCGCGGCCATCGCCTTGATCTTGAGCAGTTCGGTCAACCCGCCGCACCAGGTCACGTCCGGCTGAATCATGTCCACACCGGTGGCCAGCAGGTTGTCGAAGCCCCACCGGGTGTATTCATGCTCGCCTGAGGTGATCCAGATGGGGTGGCTGCGGCGCTCAACGAGGGTCCGATACCCGGCGTAATCATCCGGCGGCAGGCATTCCTCGATCCACCGAAACCGGTACGGTTCCAGGGCCTCGATCAGCCGTAGCGTGTACTCCGGCGTCAGGGCCATCCAGCAGTCGTACGCCAGCGGGAAATCCGGCCCGCACGCCTCGCGCCAGCGGGCTGCGAGTTTCACATTCTCGGCCAGCCCCTCTTCACCGTGGGCCGGCCCATATGGCAGCGGAATCTTGGCGGCCGCAAAGCCCATCTGTTTGGCCAGATCCGGCCGCGGCGTGGTTGCGTACATCGGCTGGCGATCTCGCACCTTCCCGCCGATCATTGCCCAGACCGGCTCACCGCGCAGCCGCCCACGCAGGTCCCACACCGCACAGTCCACCGCCGAAATCGCGTTGATCGTCAGCCCCTTGCGCCCGTAGAACAGTGATGCGTTGTACATTTGGTCGAACATGATTTCGGTGTCGTCGGCCGTCTTGCCGACCACGAATCGCTTGAAATGATGCTCGATCAGGTAAGCCGCGGGCACCCCGCCGGTCGTCACCGCGAAGCCCGCCGTGCCATCCTCTGCCTCGACCTCCACCATCGTCGTGCCCAGCACGCCGATCCCGAACGACTCGCGAGTCTTCTGGTACTCGGGATACTTGCTCATCGGCGTGGCGATCACCGTGCTGGTGATCCAGTGCCCGCTCGACTGGGCATGATAATCCGCCCCCTGGTCCGCCCCGCCCACCACATATGCCCGCACGTCAACGATCTTCTTCATTACAGTCCCTCGACGGCATTGCCCGAACAGGTTAGGCCCTGCAAAAGGGCCACGCAAGCACACCCGCGCTGGCTTGATGCAGGCCTTCGAGTGATGACAGGCAACTGAGCCGTGACTATCATTCCTCTTCGGCGATCGGAGGGTGGACCGTCATGCCCCAGAAAGCAGCCGCGAGAGACTCGCATACAAAGCGTTGTTCGCGTGATTCTGGCCCTCGGCCCTCGCCCCTCGTGGCCATCTCTCGCCCTCTGCTGCGCTGGTACGATGCAAACCGCCGCGACCTGCCCTGGCGACGACGTTTCGATGACCCGTACGCCCAGCTCCTGGCCGAGTTCATGCTCCAGCAGACCCAGGTCAGCACCGTTCTCAACTACTATGAGCGTTTCATCAAGCGCTTCCCCACTGTCCGGTCCTTGGCCGCCGCCGAGCTTGACGACGTGCTCGCGCTGTGGTCGGGCCTAGGCTACTATAGCCGTGCCCGCAATCTGCACGCCGCCGCCCGCAAAATCGTCGAGCAATATGGCGGCACCGTGCCGCGGACGGTGGATGAGCTCATGCGCCTGCCCGGCATCGGCCGCTACACCGCCGGGGCCATCGCGTCGATCGCCTACGACGTTCGCGCCCCCGTGCTGGACGGCAACGTGATCCGCGTTCTCATGCGTTTGTCGGCCATGAGGGCCGATCCGAAATCACCCACTGCAAGAAAGAGGCTTTGGGATCGCGCCGAAAGCCTGCTGCCGCGCAAGCGTTGCGGTGATTTCAATCAGGCGATGATGGAACTCGGGGCCACGCTGTGCCTGCCGCGCGCGCCGAACTGCGACGTATGTCCTCTGAAGCGATGTTGCCTGGCCCGTCTGCGGTGCCTGACCGATCAGATTCCACCGACCGCGAGGCGAGCTCGCGTGGTGCCGGCCCGCATGGTAGTCGCGGCGATCCGCAGGACGGGTGTTCGAACGTCCGTGCAAGAGTGGCTCTTCGTTCAACGTCCGCCGTCCGGCCTCTGGGCCGGTCTGTGGGAACTGCCCAGTGAGCCGGTCGCTGATGGAGAATCGCTCGTCGCCGCGTGCAAAAGGTTGCTGGCCGGTTTGCCGATTTCATGCCGATTGAGCCGAGCCCCCAAAGCCACTGTGACCCGCCGACTCACCCACCGTCGCATCACCTTCGAGATCTTTAGTGGCACGGCCGGCGATGGGCAGAGCCCGCCCCGGCCATGGCGATGGATCTCGCCAGGTCCGAACCGCCGACTGGGTACCAGCCGGGCCTGTGAAGTGATTATGGAACTGCTGGGAGCCCGCCGAACGCTCGCCAAGCCGGCAAAGGCGTCGGACAAGTAACAACAGCATTATTACAGTGAAAATGCGTAATTGCCTTCGCTTTCGCGGCGCCGAGCGCTTTGCCCCGAAACTTCAAACTCATTGCGGAATTTGAAAAAAAGGACTTGAACGAATGAGCCATGTGGGGGTATGGTAAAGATGGTGACCGTTCATGTCGTACGGCGCCGTGGATGTTCAAGGCAGTCAACTCATGAGTCATTTCAGGAAAGGGATTGAACATGCATACCATGCGTCTTTTCGGCCGCGGAGCACTGATTGGGATGGTGGTCCTGGCCTGCGTCCTGCCCGCGCAGGGCCAGTGGTCGCGAGATTTCGGTCCGGGCACGTTCATTCTGGGGGACGGCACGCTGATCGACCCCAGCGGCACCACGGGCATGGTTCTCTACGATCCGGTCTACAACGCCGTGGGTGTTCACGAAGTCTGGAATTCAGTCGTCAACGAGTCTCTCCGAATGGGTTTCAACGGACTGCACGATGATAATGACTCCGGTCTGATGATCGATGTCGATGTGATTGCAGGATCGCCGCGCGTCGTCAGAGGCAACATCTCCGCGAAAGTGCTGATTCGTTATTCCACCAACCCGCTCCTGGCCCAGACTCCGACCAACTCGGAATTGAACGCCGGCTGGCTGCTGCGCGTGGATCTGGTGAACCTGAACGGCTACATCTGCGTCATGGACGACCGTGGCTATCTTCAGCTTCAGAAACTGGTAGCCGGCGAGGTCCAGAACGCATGCCCTTCGGGTGGATACAAGACTGTCGCCGGCTTCGACGTGACCAAGGATTGGTGGGTGCGATTCGAATTAGTGGACAACCTTGATAACACCACCACCCTCCGAGCCCACGCCTGGCAGGACGGGACTCCGGAACCCAATGACTGCATGGATTGGACGGTGAACGGGGTGCTATGCGTGGACGAGGCCCCGTTGCCTGACGGGGCTGCGGCCCTGCTGATCAATGAGGATGATAATCTCGGGGGGCAGGTCAACTACATCGATCTCGACAACGCTTCCATCAGCACTGAGATCACCTGCATCGAGATATGCGACAACGAGCTCGACGACGACGGGGATAGCCTGATCGACTGCGCCGATCCGGACTGTGACATTATCCCGCCCTGCGCCTGCCCGGACCCGTTCGCCGACGCCGACAGGGACGGTGACGTCGACCAGGCCGACTTCGCTCTTTTCCAAGTCTGCTTCACGGGGGAAGGCGACCCGAATGAGATGTTCGACCGGGCAGCATGCGATTGCTTTGATCGCGAGGACACGGATGGCAACGGCCAGTTTCGGCCCTCCATTGACGGCGATGACGATATCGACTGGGCGGACCTGGAAGCATTCGAGGCCTGCGCATCGGGAGCGGGGATACCGGCGGCCGCCGCCTGCGACGACGCGCCCCGAGCCGAATAGTCGGTCTCATCTGCAGGCTCCCCGGTGGCGAGGGTCGCGCGGCCGTGGGTCCGCGCTTCGAGACAGGCCGCCGATGGGTTCATGGACTTGCGGCGGGAGCCTGGCGTAGGAGGACCTGGAGCCCTTGCGGACAAGCCGGCGGCACGGGAACCCGGAGCGATTCACGCATCAATGCGGCAACGACGTCATCCATCAGGACGATAACAGCATGTTCGAACAGGGCGTCAGCGGCTCGGGCATTCCGGCCGACCCGCGGGTTGCTGAAACATTGCTTCCGTTGCCGATTCCGTCTCTTGCGCCTTGGGGATGGGGTACCCTGTCCTACGGAGCGGGCTCGTCGGTTCCACGGGTGGTCTTCACGTGAATCACGCCCTGCTCGTCGAACCACAGTGGGTCGATGGCCAGGAAACGTTTCCATCCAGGTTTTTCGCTGTTTTGCTGGTGATAGACCATCCACAGACGGCCGTCCGGGCCGGCGATGACGCAATGATGGCCCGGGCCGAAGACGCCGTTGCCGCGTTTGGCGATCGGGTTGCCCGCGTACTTGGTGAACGGCCCGGTGGGCGACTTGGCGGTGGCGTATCCGACGCCGTAGTCCGGACCATCGGCGCCGCTGCCGGAGTACATCAGGTAGTACGTGCCCTTGTGCTTGAGCATCCAGGGGCCTTCGGCGATGGGTGCGCGGTGACGTTCCCACTCATCGGTCGGCCGGATGAGCGTGACGGGTTCGCCCTTCTTGCTCAGCGTGTCCGCCATGGGCTGAACGACGATGTTGCTGCCGCCGGGGCTCATGGCCGAGTAGTACAGGTACATCGATCCGTCATCATCCTGAAACAGATGGGCGTCGATGGCATCGTTGACCAGGTTGCCCTTGTCGGTGAAGGGTCCGAGCGGGTCGTCGGCCACGGCCACTCCGATCAGCTTGCCCCCGCCGGGTTTGTTCACGCTGTAGTAGAGATAGAACTTGCCGTCGCCTTTAATGTGATGGAAGACATCAGGAGCCCACGCGCCTCCGCGCGGGTCGGTGTAGCACTTGCCCTTCTGTTCCCAGTGCACCAGGTCGTCGGATGCGAACACATCGTAACCCTTGCCGTCGAGCGTCGGGTAGAGGTAGTACTTGCCGCGGTAGCGGATGACCGCGGGATCGGCGGGTCCGATGCGGTCGATGATCGGGTTTCGGTATGTTCGTGCCGGCCGAGCGGGGGCTGACGATTGAGCCCCTTGGGGCATTGACGTTGGGGCCTGGCCCAAGCGGCCTTCAGCCGCGATTGTCGTCATGAGAACCATGCATAGTTGTATCATTGTTTGCTCCCGGTTGCAGGAAGGATCGGCGGTCAAAACAGGGTCCGAGCCCGGTCTTTTGGGACCGGGCGATGCCGACTTGGGAATTTCCCCGATGGGCACGTTTTTTTCAAGCCGCACAGCCCGGTTCTGCAAACCCGATGGTCCGGCGGGGTCGGTTCATGTATAGTGCAATGTGGATGGACGAGCGTGCAGTGCGGGATGTGAGTCGGGGAGACCGGGGTGAATTCGCAGGTGTCAGTAGCAAGCATGTCCTTTCGCTCCAGGTTCCTGTTGAGCCTGGTTTCGATTGCCATCGGAACGGCCGTCTGGCTGCCTCTGCTGCATCTTGTCTTCCGGCCCGGTCGTGACCAGTTCCGCAGCGAAACGACCGTTGCGCCGTTGGCCCGCCAATTGGCTCGGCGGCACTTGGATCTCTGGACACTGCCGGGGGACGGCAAGGCCGATATTGACAAGATGCGGGTCAACAACCCGGAATGGGATTTCATGGGCCGGACGTTCCTGGTTTTGTCACTGGCCAACATGTGTCTCCACGAGCCGCAGCAGCAGGATGAGTACCTCCAGGTGATGGACAGGATCATTGAGGACACGGATCGTCTCGCCCAGGCGAAAGGGATCAGCTACTTCCTGCTCGACTACGCCAACCAGTCGCAGTTTCTGCAGCAGCCGGTGCGCAGCATATTTGTCGACGGTGAGCTGGCGATGATGATGGGGGCCCGGCGACTGGTGGCCGAGCACGAGCCATTTCGAGAACGCATGCGGGAACTCGTGCACATCACCGCCGACCGTATGGCCGTCGGGCCGGTTCTCTCGTGCGAGAGTTATCCGAACGAGTGCTGGACGTTCTGCAACACCGTCGCCCTGGCGGCGATCAGGATGCACGAGGTGCTCGACGGCGAAGATCATGGGCAGCTTCGGCGGGATTGGATCGCGAGGGCGAAGGAGAAGCTGGTGCACCAACAAACGGGTCTGCTTTGTTCATCCTACACGTACGAGGGGCAGGCGGTGGACGGGCCGGAAGGCTCGACGATCTGGATGGCCGCTCATTGGCTGAAGATCGTGGATGAGGCATTCGCGGAGGACCAGTATCGTCGGGCCAAGCGGGAGATTGCGCATCAATGCCTGGGTTTCGGGTGGGCCGGCGAGTGGCCCAAGTCCTGGGTCGGGCCGATGGACATTGATTCGGGGCCGGTGATTCCGATTATCGACTTGAGCGCGGGCTCGAGCGGGCAGGCATTTGTCGCCGCGGCATCGTTCGGGGACATCGAGTACTACGGGGCGCTGACGACGACGCTGATGTTCGCGGGGTTCCCGTTGTTTCACGACGGCCGGATGCAGTTCTGTGCCAGCAACCAGGTTGGTGACGCGGTACTGCTGTATTCCGCCGTCGCCGGGCCGCTTTGGCAGACCATCCGCGAGCGAGGACGAAGGGTGGAGGCACCATGATGGGCAGGTGGCGAACTCTGCACCGGCGGATCAGGGCCATGAAATGGTTCTCACCCGGTTCATTTGTGTTGTGTGCCGCCACCTTTGTGGTTGTCTATCTGGTCCTGCACCTGCTCGGATGGCGTGAGAGCACAAGCATCTTCTGCGGAACCCTGCCCGAGGGCCGCAATGCCCAGGTTCTCCAATCCTTCCAGGCCGTGATGTACGTGCTGTTCTACATGGCCACGGCGGTCGTCGCACCGATCCTGCTGATTGCGGCCGCTGTATTCCAGGTGATGGCGATGCTGTGGATAAGAAGGGCCGGCGAGTTCTCGATGAAGATGCAGGGACCGGTTTCGAAAGACGGAGGCTCCGCGGCATGAGGCTGTACCGGCGATCATCGAACCGCAATCCGATTCTGCGGGATGCCGGCGCAGGGGGTCGACTGCGGCGGTTCATCTGATCCGTGATCATCAGAAGAAGACGGTAGAGGGGTCAGCACGCGTATCGCTTCTGAATATGACGTGTTTGAGCCGCAGAGGACCACCGTCAGGATCGGTCGAAACAGGCACCGTGTTTGCCCGGGAGCGCATGGTCAAGACAACGCCAAGCGAGGGCGGCAGTCAGTGCGGGGGGGGTCGCCTTCCTTTGTACCTCTACTGCGGCAGGACGGTGTCCAGGGTGATCTGCCGGCCGGTGCCGGCCAGGAGACTTACCGCCCGTGCGGTTCCGACGGCGAGGCGAGCGATCTGCCTGATTTCAGGAAGTATCACATCCTGCTCGGGCAGGGGGAAAGTGGCGAGAACGAGGGCCAGATAGCTCAGGCAGGTCATGGTCAGCAGGAAACCCAGCAGGCCTCCGCCCAGCCGATTGATGAACGGCGGCAAGGCGAGCTCAGGCTCATCGAGGCAGCCTTGGGCCAGTTTGCGCTGCAGCGCGTACATGAGCACGGCGACGGTGAGCAGGCACGGACCGTAGAGAAAGCGGTTGTCCGTCGGAATGGACTGTCGCAAGGGGCCGGAAAAGCCGATCCCGGCCGCGACAGCCAGGACGACCATGACATAGCGGCTCAGCATGGCGTAGAGACCTATGTTCATGCTCCAGCAAGCGATGACGGTCGACAGTATGATCACGACAAGAAGAATCATCGAAACACCGTTACGCGAACAACCTCGGCCACGCTGGTCGTGCCGTTCAGCACCTTGGCGATGCCGTGCTGCCTGATCGTGGTCATGCCGGCGGTTCGTGCGACGCCGAAAAGGGCGTTCATCGTGGGCCGGGTAGCCAGTTGCTCTCCGAGGGCCGGCGACATTTCGAGCATCTCGAAAATGCCCTCGCGGCCGCTGTAGCCGGTTCCGTCACACGCCGGGCAGCCGACGGGCTCGTAGATGTTGCCCAGCGGGATACGTCGCTGGTCGGCCTCCCGCTTGAGACGAGTGGAAATCGAGGTTCGGGCCCGACATTTGGTGCAAAGCCTGCGAACCAGGCGTTGAGACATCAGGCAATTCACGGATGCGGAGATGGTATGCGGCTCGATGCCCAGTTCAATCAGACGGATGAGCCCGGTCACGGCGTCATTCGAATGGAGAGTCGAGAACACGAGATGTCCGGTTTCGGAGGCCTGGAGTGCTATCCTGGCGGTCTCGGCGTCGCGGATCTCGCCGACCATGATAACGTCGGGGGATTGTCTCAAGACGTGGCGAAGCTGGCTGGCAAAGGTAATGTCGGCCTTGGGGTTGATGGCCGTCTGGCTGGCGATGGGAAGCGCGTATTCGATGGGATCCTCGATGGTGATGATGTTGCGGCCGGTGTTGCCGAGTTCGTTGATGGCGGCGTAAAGGGTGGTGCTTTTGCCGCTGCCGGTGGGGCCGCAGATGAGGAGCATGCTGTGTGCCCGGTGGATCTGGCCGCGGAGCCGATCCATCTGCGTCTGGGAGAGGCCGAGCTGGTCAAGGCGAAACAGGCCGACGGCAGCGTCGAGAACGCGGATGACGATTTTCTCGCCGTACACGGTTCCCGCGGTGGCGACGCGGAGCTTGATCTCGCGATCGTTGTAGTAAGCCAGCAGTGAGCCGTCCTGTGCGCGGCGGCGTTCGGCGATATTCATGTCCGCCAGAATCTTAAAGCAGTTCAGCGTAGCCAGGGCCGTTTCGCGCTCGATCCGCTGGGGCTCGCGAAGGAGGCCGTCGACGCGATAGCGGAGCTCATAACTCTGATCGGGCTTGGGGTCCATGAGGATGTCGGATGCGCGCAAGTCAACGGCCCAGTCGATGATCTGCCGAGCCAAGGTCAGGGCCATCGGCTCGCTGCCGCGTCCTGATCCGCGGGACAGGCCGGCTGCCGCCGTCCCGTCGGCGCGCGCCAGCACGGTAATGACATCGTCCTCATACCTGCGGCCGACCCAGCCGCGCCGGACAAATGCCTGAATGTTTGAGGCAAGTTCCTTCCAACCCTCAGAGGTATGCAGCCGATGGTTTTTGCCCCACCAACCGAGCCAGGCAAACGGGCCGGTCAAGATGATGAGCAGGTTCAGGTAAGGTGCGGAGCGGTTTTGCGAGGTCAGCCGCTTGCTGAGGCCGGCGACGCAGTGCAGCCAGAGGTACATCAGGCCGACCAGCACGGTGAGCCAGAGCGGACTTATGAGGAAGGGGGGGTACTTCATGCCTTGCTCGTTGTCGGGCCGGCGGGTAGCCGGCTCATTGTGATTCGCCGCTTTCCTGGGACTCCACGAATAACTTGACGCTGCCTACCTGCACTTCGTCGTTCAGTTGCAGCCGCGCGCGGGGCATTCTGACCCCGTTAACGCTCATTATGTGATTGCCGGTCATTTCCTCGACCCAGACGGCTCCCGCCTCCATCCATACGCGAAGGTGTTTGCGGCTGACGCGTGGGCAGCGAACGACGACGGTATTGATTCGGGAACGGCCAATGCCGATTGCGTTGCCGGCGAGCTTAACTACTTGATCGGGTTCGCCCGGCTCGACGATCCGCAGCACCAGCGGAGCAGCCGCAGGGACCTCTTGAGGCAGGGGGGGATGGTCCAACACGGTGTCCTCGAGGGGTTCGAGTGGCAAAGGCAAGAGCTCGTCGTCGTGCGAGGCCGGTTTCGGAGGTATTGGGAGGGTCTGATCATCCTCGCCGGCGGGGAGCCGTGGTCCCTTGGGGCCGAGTTCCTCGATCAGGATCTCGATGAACCGTTCATCGATTGCTTCGGGAGGCGTCGAGTAGGAGACCATCGCAGCACCACCATGCACAAGCGAATAGGTCGACGTCAGAACAGCTTACCACAAGTGACAGCGGTATGGGAAGGTCCGCCGCAGGTATCTTGTGGACGCAGCCCTTCGTCGGTAGACTCCGTCGGGAACGCCGGCGGGCCAAGTGAGCATCGCCGGACCGGCGGTCTTGGCGCGGCGATCTCATTGCGGAGTGGTCGGCCCATGAACTCAGGATCCATGTCGTCACGGTATGGTTTGGGAAGTAAAGATGGGGCCCCGAGGGCGCGGTGTGCCGGTCGGCTGTTTGTGAAGCGGGCTGGGCGAGCGTTCGGGATTGTTGTGCTCGGGGTTTGCCTGGCTTCGGTCGGTTGTTCGCGGCAGGCCAAGCGTCAATGGAAGTACCGCTCTCTGGAGACGGCCATGGAAGCGGCGTTGCCTGAGGACCTGTCCAGGAGCAACGCGGATGATCGCCGGGAGGCGGTGGCCCGGCTGGCCGAAAGCGGGGACTATGCCCGCCCGGAGGTCTTCCATGTACTCGACGCGGTCGCCCGCACGGATCCGGTCAGCCAGATTCGGTGCATCGCCATTCGCGGCTTGGCTCGCTACAAAGACGATCGGCCGGTCGGAACGATGCTCGCCGTTTTGCAGGCGGCGAAGCCCGGTGACAAGGCCGTTCCGGCTGACGATGACGTGCGGTGGGAGGCGTTGCATGCCCTTGCCGAACTGGATCAGCGAAAAGCGCTCGCGAGTGCCCAGCGTGAAATCGCCCGAGACCTGGCGATTCGGATGGCCGAGTTCGATTCGTCGCGCAGCGTGCGTATCACGGCGACGGAAATGCTCGGTTGCTTCAAGGACCGGGCCGTGCTGGCGCCGTTGATCCGCCTGCTGCGTGACCGGGACTTTGCCATCGCCGAGCGGGCCGAGTTGTCCTTGATCGCCTTGACGGGCACGACCCATGATTTTGACGCGGATGCGTGGGAGGCGTGGATCGCCCAAACGCCGGATCCCTTCGCCAAAGCCGGCCAGACTCCGCAGACGACGCGGCCGGCTCCGCCGAGCTGGTTTGAGAAGCAACAGCGAGCCATCCGCCGGGCGTTGCGGCTGGGTGGCTGGGACTGACGCGGCCGGTTCGGAATCATCGCGATCGGGTGTCACCTGGCGCTCAGTCGGTCGTGAACGAACCGTTGAACTGACCGCCGCTGCCGAGTGGGAGACTACGGTGGTCCCGGATGTGGGTTTTGATACCGGGTCTCAATCGCAGGTGATCGCGAACACCTCTGCGTCGTACAGGTTGAACCGGATTTTGACCGGCTTGCCCTTCAGATCGGCCGGTTTGCCGGACGTCCACTTCACGGGTAGGCGAGTCTCGTCGCGCATCTTGATCTTTGCGGTGAAGCCGGGAATCGGCCGGCCGCCGTTGTCGAGCACCTCGATGTCCATTTCCTTATAGACCCGGGCATTGATGGACAGCGTTTCGCCGTTCAGGATCACCGGTCCGATGGTCCATGTTCCCTTGCTCTTCCAACTCCGGGCGGAGACAACCCGGCCGACGGGCATGCGGGCGAGGCCGATGCCCGTGTAGTAGTGCTGTTTGCGCAGCGGATCGTCGTGGGTAAACGGGTAACCCGTGTAGTACAACCACCACAGGCCGTCTTTTTCGATGATGCCGGCGGCTTGGCGGGTCTGACCCCAATCCCACTCACCCTCGGCGCTTCGGGGCAGGATGAACCGGCCTCTGAAAGGCCGGTGCCACTTGATGGTATCGGTGCTGTAGGCCAGGCCGACCTCAATGTTGTCCTGCTTGCCGCTGTGCCACTCCATCGTGGTGGCCAAGTATAAGTCGCCGACCGGCAGGATCCCGATTCCGTAGAACTGCAGGTAGGGTTCCCAGGCCTCGTCCTCCTCGTCGACGTAGAAGGCCCACGTCGGGCTGTCGATGTTCCAGGTGATGCCGTCGGTGCTTTCGAAGCGGGCAAACTGGCGGATATTGCCCACGCCTTTGGTCGTCGAGTAGGGCCGTGGATTGCGGGTCATGACCTTGTGATAGCACACGTACTTGCCGAGCCGCTCGAACCAGTAAACGACCGAGACGTCGTCGATGACGCCTTCCACGAGCGGCCGGCCGGGGTCGTCGGGGAAGGTGGGCGTGACCTTGGCGTTGCCGGGGATACACGGCGTGGTGGAGGCGCGGCTCCAGTGAATGCCGTCGGGCGAGGTAAACCGGTAGATGCCGTTTTCCTTTTCCTCGCCGATGCCGTCGGGTGAACGGGTCATCTGCAGGGCCCACATGACGTAGTGCCAGCGTCGTTCTGAAAGTGCAGAGATTTCGCCGGTTTGAATATGTAGTCTTCTTCCTCTTGGTCTTCTTCCCTCCGGGCGCGCACTTGTCTTCTTCAACTGGGTCTTCTTCCCGCTGC
>Ga0116146_1002996_pt1 | contig 14336 bp, 8 predicted proteins | sample AD_JPNHG2_MetaG_FD_89748 | JGI IMG/M metagenome (GOLD analysis project Ga0116146, IMG submission 89748) | Active sludge microbial communities of municipal wastewater-treating anaerobic digesters from Japan - AD_JPNHG2_MetaG | ecosystem: Engineered > Bioreactor > Anaerobic > Digestate | place...
AGGATACCGTTGATTTTAAACCGAACTTTGATGAGCATGATTTTGAACCCGTAGTATTGCCGTCAAGATTTCCGAATCTTTTGGTCAATGGTTCTTCAGGTATTGCCGTTGGTATGGCAACAAATATTCCTCCTCATAATCTGGTTGAGGTTATTGATGGAATAGTAGCGGTGATAGACAATCCGGAAATGACTATTGATGAGATTATTAAAATAATTAAAGGCCCTGATTTTCCTACTGGTGCTACAATAGTCGGAACACAGGGTATCAAGAATGCCTATAGAACCGGCAGGGGAAAAATAGTGCTGCGGGCTGTTACCAATATTGAGCAAATGACGGCCAACAAGCAGAGAATTGTTGTAACAGAGCTTCCCTACCAGGTTAACAAGGCTAGATTAATTGAGAAAATAGCAGATCTGGTTAAGGAAAAGAGAATAGAGAGCATATCGGATTTGAGGGATGAGTCTGACAGAGACGGAATGAGAATAGTTATAGAGCTTAAGAAAGAAGCCAATGCAAACGTTGTTTTAAACCAGCTCTATAAAAACACTCAAATGCAGGATGCTTTTAATGTTAACATGGTAGCACTTGTTCAGACTCCTGATAAAAAGTTTGAACCCCGCGTACTTAATTTGAGGCAGGCTATGGACTATTATATCGAACACCAGAAGGATGTAATAGTCAGAAGGACAAAATATGAGCTTGATAAAGCTGAGGCAAGGGCTCATATTTTGGAAGGTTTGAAAATTGCAATAGATAACCTTGATGAAGTAATAAAGATTATAAGGGGATCCAAAAACGAGACCACAGCTAAGGAAAGGTTGATGGAGAGGTTCTCTTTCAGTGACAAACAGGCACAAGCCATTGTAGATATGAGGCTGGGAAGGCTTACTGCACTGGAAAGAGAAAAGCTTGAAAAAGAGTATCAGGAGCTTTTGGAAAAGATTAAATACTACAAAGATGTTCTTGCAAATGAGTTTATGGTTTTAAATATTGTTAAGGACGAACTTAACGAGATAAAGGAAAAGTACGGGGATGAAAGAAAAACTAAGATTGTTCCCGATGAAAGCGATATAGATATAGAAGATCTGATCGATGATGAGGAGACTGTTGTAACCCTTACTCATTTCGGGTATATAAAGAGGCTCCCGGCGGATACTTATAAGAGCCAGAAGAGAGGCGGCAAAGGTATAACGGGTCTTAGTACAAGAGAAGAAGACTTTGTTGAAAACCTTTTTGTTACCAGGACCCATGACTATATTCTTTTCTTTACGAGTAAAGGAAAGGTATATAGGCTGAAGGCTTATCAAATACCCGAGGCAGGACGCCAGGCGAAAGGAACGGCAATAGTAAACCTGCTTGAACTTGATCAGGATGAAAAGATTACAACCGTGATTCCGATAAGTGAGTATAAGGAAGGATTGTATCTGTTCCTTTCGACAAAAAAGGGTATAGTTAAGAAAACGGACCTTATGGACTATGATAACATCAGAAAGGGCGGACTTATTGCAGTTTCGCTGAGGGAAAACGATGAGCTAATTGATGTGCAGTTAACCGACGGAACAAAGGATATATTACTGGTAACAAGAAACGGATTGTCCATAAGGTTTAACGAGCAGGATGCAAGGCCGTTAGGCAGGGTGTCCCAGGGAGTAAGGGGCATTAAGCTTGAAGACGATGACGAAGTAATCGGCATGAGTGCATATATTGAAAATACCAGTCTTCTGGTGGTTACGGAAAACGGTTTCGGTAAGAGGACGGAGCTTGACGAATATAAGGTGCAGTTCAGGGGAGGAAAAGGCATCCTCACATACAGGGTAACGGACAGGACCGGAAAGCTGGTGGGAATGAAGCTGGTATGTGATGATGATGATGTGATGCTCATAAGCTCGGATGGTACCATCATAAGGATCAAGGTACGGGACATAAGTGTTCTGGGCAGGGCAACACAGGGCGTTACCCTTATGAGAATGGATGAGGGAGTTAAGGTTATGGCTGTTGCAAGAATTGTCAACGAAGATGATGATGAAGTGGAAGACAGCAATCATTGCAATGATGAGAATGAAGAGAAGTAGTTGGATAAAGCAATATATGCCCGTATAGAGAAAGGAGACGTGAAAAAGCGTCTCCTTTTGGTAAAGATGTTTTAAAGCATATTATAGATTATAATTTACTTTCTATGTAAAAACATTATTTTTATTGAGAGGAGCTAAGCAAAATAATGTTAAAACAAGGCTCTTTTTTTATACAGGTTATTTGCATATTGATGAGCAGCATTTCTTATGCAGCTTCGGATATTAATACGCAATCCGATATCAATTAAACAAATATACGTGAACAAATTTGTTGTAGAAAAAAAACTCTTTACAGTTTGAAAAATATAGGGTTTTATTATATAATTAATAAAATAGTATAGTAAATTATGTTTACTTATATTGGATGCAGAAGAATAAATATATTCATGGATATGCATTCAATATATTTATTATATAGTTTCGTAAAATTATGAGTAAATCGTTGTAATTTTTTTACGAAACGTATGGAATTATATTACTTTAGGGGGATTAAAAAATAATGGAGAAAAGAAAAAGGATTATTTCTTATTTACTTATTATCTGTATGATAATAAGCAGCCTTTCATGTGTAGCTGCGGGTACAGAAGTTCAAACCGATAGTAATCAAAATATATCGGTTGTCAGCAGCAACAATTCACAAACTTTTCCGGACATTAAAGACCATTGGTGCAAAGAATATATTGAAAAATTCTTGAGCAAAAAATGGGTTGTAGGCTATGATGACGGACTATTTCGTCCCGATAGGTTTGTAACCCGGGCAGAGTTTACTGCAATGGTAGTGAACATTTTTAAGAAAGTAGAAAGTGTAAATGAATGCAATTTTACCGATGTGGAAAAGAGCGATTGGTTTTATAATGCCGTGGCTTATGCTGCTGCTGAAGGCTTAATACAGGGATATGAAAACGGAACGTTCAAGCCAAGGGATAATATGAGCAGGCAGGATGCAGCGGTATTGGTTGCAAAACTGTTTGATGTCAGTTTTTTTGAAGGGGCACAAGATTATAAGTTTACCGATGAGGATACATTTCCTGAATATTCATATAAAAGCATAAAAAATCTTGCATCCCATGAAATAGTACAGGGATACCCTGACGGAACATTCAGGCCCACAAGGCTCATAACCAGGGCCGAAGCGGTCAGGATGCTCGATGTAGTGTTAAAGTATATTGAAGTTCCGGAGGAAACTATTCCGGTGGCACCACCTGAAACGGCGACTCCTACATATACGCCTGCAGCGACGCCGACAGCAATACCGACCTCAACACCCGATACAGGGAGCAATAAACCGGACCCCGGACCGGTTTCGACACCAAAGGCAACGGCTGCACCTACGGAGATACCTAGGATTCATAAAATTTATACTGATGATGAAGATTTTAATGAAGGAACCAAAATAAATCTGATAAATAAAGTGTCGGGCCAGCTTAAGCTCGATGATACTACAAACCCGTTCAACTTTATTTGGGTAGCGGTTTCAACAAAAGGTACTGTAGTTAAGATTGATACGGATACGGGCAAAGTTGTTGGGGAATACCGTACAGCTCCGCAAGGACAGCCTACAAACCCATCCCGTACTACAGTAGACCACAACGGAAATGTATGGGTGGCGAACCGTGACGGTAATAGCGTAGTAAGGATAGGACTTGCAGAGAACGGGCAGTGGATTGACAAGAATGGAAACGGAGTATGTGATACCTCAACAGGCTTGGGTGATATAAGGCCGTGGAGCAATGCCGGCGGTGCCGATACAAACGGAGGAGTTTCAACTGCTGAGGATGAGTGCATAATAAACTATGTAAAGGTAAGTTCATCGGGAACCAGGCATGTATCTGTAGATTCCAACAATGATGTATGGGTGAGCGGAACCGGAAACCGCATATTTAATTTGATTGACGGCGAAACCGGTGAAATAAAAAGAACGGAAGGCCCTGTAGGATATGGCGGATATGGCGGACTGATAGATAAAAACGGTGTTATATGGTCGGCAAGACCGTTCTTAAGGTGGGATACATCACTGCCATTAACAGGACCTAAAGGCGGCAATTGGTTAGGTCTTGACCATGACAGTTACGGTTTGGCAATTGACAGCCAGGGGAACGTTTGGAACGCATCCCATACGGAAAATCAAATCAGAAAATTTGCTCCCGACGGAACATTAATAGGGACCTATCAACACGGGTCTTATTATGCCCAGGGATGTGTTGTGGATAAAAACGATGATGTATGGGTAGCCCATTATTATGGCGGAGACAAAACCATAGGTCATATTAAGAATGACGGAACCTTTGTCGGGAATGTGGAGATTCCTTCAGGGGCTACAGGAGTAGCAGTGGATGCAAAGGGGAATATATGGGCAATATGTTATAATACCAGAAACGTAGTAAGGATAAATCCCAATGCCGGACCGATAGGTGAGGACGGCAAAACTCCCGTTGGAGAAGTAGACTTTGTTTCTGAGGATTTGGGAGGCAATTTATACAATTACAGTGATATGACCGGAAGTACCCTTACCGGGGCACCGAAGGTGGGAACCTGGTCTACGGTTTTCGACAGTAAGCAGGAAGGAACCGAATGGGGTGTTATTGACTGGAACGGAAGAGTGTACAATGACGGGAAAATTGAGGTATATGTTTCAAGCAGTGAAGATAACGTAACCTTCAGTAGTCCTGTTCAGGTAGACAATGGTAGCAGCTTTGAATTACCGGCAGGACAATACATAAAAATCGAAGTAAGGTTTACCCGTTCAACGGACGGAAAGAGTCCGGAATTATATGATTTAACCATTGGGGAAAAGCTTTATAAGATTAAGTCGGTTAAAAATGGGGCACCTCGAGTTGAGGCAGGCAGCAATAAGACTATGAACGAGGGTGATACTATAACCCTATCCGGAGATGTCTGGGACGATTTAAGACCTTTGGGCAAACCATTGACATTTCTTTGGGAGAAGGTATCCGGTCCGGGTGAGGTATCCTTTAGTTCGGAACAGTCGTATAATTCAGAAGTGACAATAGATAAGCCGGGGAATTATGTACTTCGCCTTTCATCAAGCGATTACCAATCCACCGGAAGGGATGAGTTGAAGATAGAGGTTAAGGCGTTGCCGACACCTACGCCAACGCAGGCACCGACGCCATCGCCGACGCCATCGCCGACACCATCACCAACACCATCACCGACGCCATCACCGACACCGGACCCAACACCTACACCGGAACCGACCCCGGAGTCGACGCTTACGCCAACGCAGTCGCCGACACCATCACCGACACCTACACTGAGTACTCTTAAGGTGAATATAGGGATTGTTGAAGGTAAAATAAATGAAGAGATTATTATTCCTGTATTTTTTGAAGGTGCTTCAAAAAGCGGGATACATAGCTGTGAATTTATATTGTCCTTTGACTCTGATGTTATAAGAGTACAAGAGGTTATTGCAGGGAATATAATTGAAAATTCTGATGCAAATTTCGGTACAATAATTAATAATGAAGCAGGAACTATAAAGTTTGTATTCTCGGATGAAATGGAATCGGATCTTATAAGCGTAGACGGTGAATTTGCAAATATAAAGGCAACGATAAATGAGACTGAAAAAATAGGATTCAGCCCGATAGAATTGGTTGAAGAAAACTTTATAGATGCCAACTTAAATACAGTAATTGTTACATTTAACGGTGGCGGTGTAAATGTAAAAGAAATAGAAATAACCCCGACACCGGAACCGACGCTGGAACCTACAGCAGAGCCAACGCCGGAACCGACACAAGAACCCACACAAGAACCGACACCGGAACCGACATCAGAGGAAAGTGACTTTATTCGTCCTGTTGTTGATATTTCTATAAATCCCAAAATAGCAAAAGTAGGGCAGGCAGTATCAATATCAGTAATGGCATCGGATGATAACAGATTGGAATCAAAGACTCTTTTGGTAAATAACGAAATAGTAGAAATAGATGAGCAGGGTAGTGCCAAATATGTGTCAGATAATCCCGGAACTTTTAAAGTTGTTGCAAAAGCCTATGATGCACAAGGAAATGAAGGATATAAAAGTGATGAAATCATGTTTTTGGAATCGGGAGATTCAAAACCTCCTGCTGTTAGTATAAGTTCGCCTGTTGAGGACACAACACTTTATATGCCTGTAGACATTATAGGGACTGCAATGGATGATAATCTACTAATGTATAAGTTGGAGTATTCAATTAAGGATAAAGGAGAATTTATTGAATTCGCCAGGGGAACTTCTTCAGTTAATAACGGAGTTCTCGGTAAACTGGACACTACATCATTGCATAACGGAATATATGATATTAAACTTACAGCAGTGGACAAGAGCGGAAATGGAGTATCTATTACCAGTAGTTTTCAGGTAGCGGGGGAAGCAAAAATAGGTAATTTCACTGTCAGCTTCGAGGATATGATGGCATACGTAGCGGGAATTCCTATTAATATTGTCCGTACTTATGACAGCCGAAATAAATACAAGGGTGATTTCGGGACAGGATGGACGTTGGCAGTAAAGAGCATGCAGGTAAGCGAAAGCTGTGAGCCGGCTTCAAACTGGAGCTATAGAGCAATAAGTGGTGGTTTATTCACTAACTATTACTTAACGGAAAGCAAACCGCATACTGTGACTATTACATATCCGAATGGAAAGACAGATGAATTTAGAACTGTAATAAATCCTGAAAGCAGCATAATTCCTTTTGATGGCAGACCTGTTGCGATTTCTTACAAACCAAAGGCAGGAACGAATTCGAAGCTTGAGGCATTGTATGATGATACAGCTTTAGTTTTGACTGAAGGAGAAAATAAAGCTGTTTTGTATACATATGACTTAACCGAAAAATATAATCCAGACAGGTATAAATTAACAGCAGAGGATGGAACTATATATATTATAAATCAGCACACGGGGCTGGAGAGCATTACTTATACAGATGGAAGCAGCATTACCTTTAGTAATAAGGGAATTATACATTCTTCAGGAAAAGGTATTGTATTTAAGAGGGATTCAGAAGGACGAATTACTTCCGTTACGGATCCTAAGGGTTATAGTGTATCGTATGAATATGATTATTATGGGGATCTTATAAGTGTCACAGATCAGGAGGGAAATGTAACCAGATACAAATATAATTCAAATCATGGCCTTGTTGACATGCTTGACCCTAGAGGCAGAAAACCTGTGCGAAACGAATACGATGACAGCGGTAAGCTTACAGCACATATTGATGCTGAAGGGAACAGAATTGAATTTTCTCATGATATTGATGCCCGTCAGGAAATTGTAAAAGACAAGTATGGGTATATTACCGTATTTTATTATGACGAGACGGGTAATATTATTGAAAAGGTTGATGCGTTAGGAAATAAAACCAGTTATGAATATGACGCAAATAACAATATGGTTAAGGAAACAAATCCCCTTGGAAAAACCACATCTTATACTTATGACTCCAATAACCGTATGACAAGCAAGACGGATCCAATGGGAAATAAGTATGAATATAAATATAACGAACGGGGACAGATAGAAAAAGTAATTGAACCTGAAGGAAACACAACAGTATATGAATATGATAATAATGGAAATCTTGTTACTGTTACGGACCCAATGGGGTATAAGAAAGTTTACAATTATGATTCGGAAGATAACATGACCGGTTATACCGATGAAATGAATAATACAACAACCTATACCTATAAAAACAGCTTTATGATGACGGAAACCAGTCCATTGGGGGTAGTCACTTATTATGATTATGATGATAATGGCAATATGATATCTAAATTGGTCAGAAGAACGACAGAATCAGGAACTGAGGATATTGAAACCAAGTATGTTTATGATGGAAAAAACAGGTTGATCGAGGAAATCGATGCATATGGAAACAGTAAGAAGACGGGCTACAATGAAATTGGAGAAGTAGCATTCGAAGTAGATAAAAACGGAAGATATACTTATTATGAGTATGATATTCTCGGAAATCTTGCTGAAGTAAAATATCCTGACGGAACAAAAGAGACCTATACTTATGACAAGGGAAGCAGAAAGACATCTTTCACAGACCGGGACGGACGTACCACCAAATATGACTATGATAAAATCGGACGTCTTGTTAAAACAATTTATGCTGACGGTACCTCTGAGGAAATAAAATATGACGCTGCAGGAAGGATAACCAAAAAGATAAACGAGAGAGGATTTGAAACTGAATACAAATATGATGATGCAGGAAGAAATACTGAGGTAATTGATGCATTAGGAAATGTTACTCTATATGAATATGACAAAAACGGCAGTGTAATTAAAATGACCGATGCAAAGAAAAATGTTATTGAATACACGTATGATCTTTGTAAGAGAAAGACTCAGACAATTTATAATGATGGTACGTCAATATCTATAGAGTATGACAAGGTCGGCAGAAAAATAGCCGAGACTGATCAGGCCGGAAAGACGACGGAATTTAAGTATAATGAAGACGGAAAGATTGTAAAAGTTATTGACGCCTTAAAAAATACTACGGAATTTGGCTATGACGAAGCCGGCAACAGAATTACCGAGACGGATGCAAATAAAAACAGTATTACATATGAATATGATAAACTGGGCAGAAAAACGAAGAGAATTCTACCCATGGGAATGAGCGAGAGCTTTGTATATAACAGTCAGGATAAAGTTTCAGAGTATACAAGCTTCAAAGGTGATGTTTTAAAATATGAATATGATTCCAACGGAAGACTGATTAAAAAAGTATTCCCCGATAAGACAACGGAAGAATACGCATATACCGGCACCGGTCAGCTGATATCCGTTAAGGACTCAAGAGGTGTAACTTCCTTTGAGTACGATTTGAGAGACAGGTTGGTTAAACAGGTTAACCCGGACGGTACTTTGATTGAATATGAATATGATGATGCAGGAAACAGAACGGCTGTTAAGACCTCAAGCACAACCGTAACATATTCTTATGATAAATTGAACAGGCTGTCGACTGTTACCGATTCAAAAGGAAATGTAACAAACTACGAATATGATGCGGTGGGCAACAGAATAGGCATTAAGTATCCTAATTCTACTGAGACCGAATATGTTTATGATGACTTGAACCGGCTTGTAAAACTAATAAACAGGAAGTCCGCCGGTGAGATTATTTCTTCCTATGAGTATGAACTCGGACTCGCCGGTAACAGGGTTAAGGTTACTGAAAATACAGGCAGAACCGTCGAGTATGATTATGATGACACATATAAGCTTTTGAGCGAAACTGTTAATGAGCCCGGAGAAGAGGAAAAGATAACTGTTTATGAGTACGACCAAGTAGGCAACAGGTTATCTAAGAACGCAGACGGAGTTGTTATCGAATATTCCTATGATAAGAATTACAGGTTGCTGTCTGACGGTACATATACTTATACATATGATGATAACGGCAACACTTTGAGCAAGGAGAAAGAAGATCTGTCGGTTAAATATGACTATGATTACCAGAACAGATTGACGAAGGTTACAACAACAACGGAAACCGGCTCTTCCGAAATAAGTTATATATACGACTTTGGCGGAATTTGTGTGGAAAAGACCGTTGACGGTGAAGTAAGCAAATATATTGTGGATAAGAACAGAGAATATTCACAGGTAATTGAAGAAACTGACGCTGCAGGTACAACAATTGTAAAATATACTGTCGGAGATGACCTGATAAGCCAGGAGAGAAATGGAGTTGTAAGCTACTACCATTATGACGGTCTTGGAAGTACAAGGATTTTAACGGGGGAAGACGGTAATATCACCGACCAATATACGTATGACGCTTTTGGAAACATTATTTCAAGTTCAGGGAATACGGTTAATGAATTCTTATTCACTGGAGAGCAAATTGACTTGAACACAGGATTTTATAATCTGAGAGCAAGATGGTATAATCCTGAAATTGGAAGATTTATGACTATGGATACGCACCCCGGATCGATATTTGACCCGCGTACTTTGCACAAATACTTATATTGCGGAAATGATCCTGTTAACAATACTGATCCGTCAGGGGAATACTTCTTAATTTCGATTACAATAGGAACATCCATTTCCGGTATGTTGCGAAGTTATGCATTGACAAATTTAAAAATTCTGTTTGATGCGATTTATATGGCACAGACAATGTTGAAACCGGCCTTGGAAATACAGAACTATTGTTATAATGCTATACTCAGCGGATATGCCGACAGTAATATTGATAGCCTGTTTAGATCGGCAAAAGAACTCGAATGTGAAGCTTATAGATTCTTAGCACAGTCTATTGTCAACAATTACAAAACTTTTGCAAAAGGTTTAATTTTTACAGTTAAGTTTAAGCTGGTTTTAAATCCTGAAACCGAGCAAGCTCTGGACTTGAAGAAGCTTGAAAAATATATGAATCTGTTAATTGGTGCGGTTAACGGTAATGAGAAGGATAAAGCTGAGTTATATAAAAATACAGTATGTGATACTGTCAATACATTACTTAGCAAAATGTAGAAAAATGACATTTTGAATATTAAGTTTCAGTTTAACTCGTTCAGCTTCGGCTGAACGAGTTGGCTTTTATTAGCGGGATTTTACGAAGTGAAATGACCGATGGTTAAACGGGTTTTGAGGATTTTTATTTGAATGGAAATCTGAGAAACTTATTCCAGGGACAGATACAAAACAATTATGTATATGGGTTGATATGAAGCGAAGCATTGAGATATAATATTACCAGGTTTTAGCAAGATTTTCAGAGAAATTGATCCAACTGATAGCTGATACATATTTGCAGTTTAATTATTTAAAGAAGAAAGGTGAAGGAGAGGCTATGAAAAGAGTAGTTATAATCGCTTTAATTTCAACTATGATGATAGGACTGAGTGGGTGTATGTTTATTCAAAATGGAAATTCAATATATAAACAAATGGTAGAATATATGGAAGAGAAGTATGGAGAGGAATTTACATTTATAGAAGCGACGGGAACAAATAAAATAAAAGGTTCATCGCAAAGGGAAGCTACAGTGTCAACGGAGAGGTTTCCGAGAGAACAAATCAGTGTTATGGCAGATAAGGATGAGGACGGCAATTATTATTTTAGGGATAACTATGTTTCGTTTCTTCTGAGGGATGAAATAGAGAAGCTGCTAACAGAAATTGCTGCTCCGATTTACAAGGATTGCAAGGTTATTTTTGATGCAAATACTCCTGTTTATCCTGAAGAAACCGGAAAAGAGATAACAATGGATGAATACATAAAATGGGGGTCTCTGAATATATATATATATATGTTTAGGTCCGGGTGCTGATGTGGAGAAAAAAGATGAAGACATTGAAAAACTTAGATTAAAACTAAAAGAAAAAGGGGTCTCATGCAGTATCTTACTATGGTACTTCAAGGATGATAAATTGGGAGGCATAGACCATAGTAATTATAGGAGATATAGAAATTACTCCGATAGTGAAATTCGAGAAGAGCTAAAGACAATTGGAGTTTTCGATATGCATCCTTCAACGTACGAATTTTATTATTCTAATTGGTGGTGATTTTTATGGATGAAAGAATGCCTTTATACTGTTTCTTTTTTGAAGTAAAATAGGATGCATGTCAAGCTCGGATTTTTTATATGATATTTTTTTCTTGAAATTTGTGGTGCTAAGTTCTAAAGACGGGTATAGAAAAATGCAGAAAGAACGTAAGCTTTAAAGAAACTTTCTTTACATTTACTACATAAATTGGTATGTCGTGTCAAGTCTTATATATTGAAATTCAATGAATAATTTGGTATTATAAATACAAAGGTAAATACAAATGTGGTTGGAAAAATGAGGGGGAATATAAATATGAAAAAAAATTTGAAGTCTCAACATAAAAAGACTACGCACTTAATAGCCAATCAAAAGGGTTTTGGAATTAAAGAAATAGCAATATCTTTAGGGGCAGTTGTTGCTGTGGGAATAATTCTTACGGTATTTAAGGATCAAGCAGGTACAATTTTAAACGATGTCTGGAACATGATAAAGGACTTTATTGGCAATAATATTAAGTCTTAAACTTGCTGTAATATTTAGTATTTCAATTTTAAGTTAACTTTTGGAGGTCTAGCATGAAGGGAGTAGCTAATTCCATTCTTGCAGTTATTTTGATTTCATTTTTCATATTGTCATTTACCAATTTTTTATTATTTTTCCCATGGTATCTAACTTTAGTATACAATACTTTTAATACTGCTACGGAAGCATCCATTGTAAATTATGTAACCGGAGATATGGTTGGGAATGTGATAAATGATTTGGAGTCAAAACCTTTATATAAAGACTATATAGGTGACGTAAAGGTATATATGAATGATCGTGTGATAAAGGAAGGGGAAAATGACACGAATCTTCGCCTTCAGAAAGGAGAGAGCTTTAATGTTAGTATTGAGGCTCAATTTCCTTTTGTAGTAAAAGTATTCGGTCAAGATTTTGAAAGGAAATTGCCAATCAAATTCACCATTCCCACGACAGGTGTCAGATACTATAAGGATATGGACCCTAATGCTTATATTAATTAGGAGGAATTGAATGAAATTTGTAGCCTATATATTGGCGGCAGTTATTTTTTTTACTGTATTGTTAGCTCCATTTGTGGAGCTTCTTAGTGCCTTTGGGGATATGTGCAAAATCAGTGCTGCTGTTAGTGCATCCAGTCGTGCCGCGATAATGAGTTCGGAAGTTGTTGAGAGTGCCATGGATGCTGAGGCAAAGATTGATTTTGATAAGTTTAAAAGTATTTTTAAAGATAATTTTTGTTCTGCCTTAAATTTAAATGAATATTATCGATCCAACGATGATAAGTATAATGATTTTACTGTCAAATTTGAGCTGTTAGAAGATGATAAGTGCAAAATTGAAGTAAAAACCGTATACAAGTTTAAGACTGCTCTGTTTAACAAATATTTATCGGAGCTTTCGAGTGATAGTAATAAATTAAGGGTAGTTAAAACACAGACATTGGAAATAGAAAACTAAAATATAGAAAGAGTACAGCAGATATAAAATTAATCCAGAGTATGTAATGATTTATATAAGGGTTGGAGGTTAATGTGATAAAAGTTGAGGCTGATGCCTATACACACAAAGGATTGATTAGAGATAAAAACGAAGACAATTTCTTCCTGGATGGTATTTTTATTGATGAAAACGAGTCAAATAATTGTGCTAGGTTTTCAATTTCAAAATCTTCAAAGGAATATATATTTGCCGTATGCGACGGTATGGGCGGGCATAAGTATGGAGAAAAAGCATCTTTTGCCGCTGTGAAAATATTAAAAAAGCTTCATGAAAAGATTGCAGAAAATTCCGGCAGGAAAGACATTGAGGCTATTATTCGTTGCCTTAAAAGTTATGTACTAAAGGCAAATGAATATATATACGATATGTCCGTTAAAAAAGGCAGTCCTGTCGGAACTACCTTTGCCTGCCTGACCATCTCTGATAATAAGGCAGTGGCGTTGAATTTGGGTGATAGCAGAGTTTATTTGATCCGAAAAGGAGAAATTAAAAGGCTCACCACTGACCATACAGAAGCCGAGCGGCTTATAAGACTCGGAGCCTTGACCCGGGAATCGGCTTTAACTCATAATAGCAGACACCGTCTATACAGATATTTTGGAATTTCTCCTTCCGAAGGAATATTGGAACCGGATTTTTCGGACATTATTGAAATAGAAAAGGATGACAAATTTTTAATATGCAGTGACGGGCTTACAGACACAATTGAAGAAAAGTTATTGCTGGAAATAGCCCGGAGAAAAATGAAAAACAGTGAAATGTGTGCATCTTTTGTGGATGAAGCTTTAAACAGAGGCGGCAGTGATAATATTACTTCTGTATTAATTAATATTAAAGATGTTGGTTAGTTAAAGGTGTAGTTAGTAGGAGGTAAGCTGTGCAAAGCGATATAGATTATATAAAAAGATATGAACCCCTTTGGGGTTGCTGGTATGTTGAGAATTTGATTGGAGAGGGAAGCTTTGGGCAGGTATTTAAAATAGTTAAGGATGAATGGGGATTTAGGTACGAAGCGGCATTAAAAGTAATACGTGTGCCTACGAAGGGACAATATCGTGAAGCTTCTGCAGTTATGGCCACAAATGATAATTCTCTTATGGATTATTTTAAGGATTCCGTTAAAAATATTGTTAATGAAATAAGAGTTATGTATACACTGAAGGGTAACAGCAATATTGTAGGATATGAAGA
>Ga0116146_1003012_pt1 | contig 14292 bp, 13 predicted proteins | sample AD_JPNHG2_MetaG_FD_89748 | JGI IMG/M metagenome (GOLD analysis project Ga0116146, IMG submission 89748) | Active sludge microbial communities of municipal wastewater-treating anaerobic digesters from Japan - AD_JPNHG2_MetaG | ecosystem: Engineered > Bioreactor > Anaerobic > Digestate | place...
AGCCGATCGGCATTCGCCTTCATGAAGCGGGCATACGCTCCTTTCGGGATATCCCCCGCAAAGGTCATGCTCTTTTCGTCTTCGTCGATGCCTAGGATACACCGAACAACGCCTTTTTGATCTTCAGCGAAGCGAATGCTTAAGGGGAAAAGTAGCGCTGTCGCCGGCAAGCCGCGGGCATAAGTACCCAGGTATTGTTTGTAGATTTCAAGGGCGGACCTTCCGTCCAGTTCATAGAGGACATTTCCCCGCGACCGCGTCACCAGCCTCTCGGGGCCGAAGGGGTCCCATCCGCCGAAGGAACAACAACAAACACGCAGTCCCTCTCCGTAAAACGCCGCGACGGCGACCGTATTTCTGGCCGGAGGCCCATTGCCGACGACAAGCGTCTCCGCGAACCGTTCACCGTCACCGGCCAACCCTCCCGAAATCGTTACCCCTTCCGGCAAACATGCCGACAGGCCTTGTACGAGTGCGCTTCCGTTCACGTTGAGGCCGTCCGAGACGACAAACAGGTGAACGAGGCCCTCATGTCCGACGGACTGGGCCAGCTTTTTCCCCACTTCAAAACTCTCTTCTCTGTCCATGATCTCCATCGAAACCACGTTGACCGTCGTGGATTCGAAGTGTACCGCCGTGGTGACGAGGGAGTCATCAAAGACCCGAGGGCCACATATCTCCCCGGCGGTCGAGCAACCGATGAAGTCGGCCCTGGGGTAGGCCTTTCTGATACGGTATAAGCAGCCGTCATCCTTCAACAGCGGCGTCGCACCGAACACAAGCACCAGTTGGGCCGATTCTTTCAAGGGGGAAGGGCCATCGGGAACCCACCCCTCTCCATGGGTCCATTCACGCTGCTCAATTTTCATGTCAGGGCTCACCTTTCATGAATATGCTCATCTGTCACCCCAGGTAACCGAACCAGTACTCCGCAACCATGCGGAAGTTGTCTTTGACCTTCTCTTTACCGACCACGGCCCCTCCGTGGCCGGGAAGAAGGTATTCGACGTCCAAGACTGAAAGTCGCTCTATGCTTTCCTTGAGCGATCTTCCGTCCCCGCCGGGGAGGTCTGTGCGCCCGATACCCTGGCTGAAGATGACGTCTCCCGTGAAGAGGGCCTTCCGGTCGGGCCAGTAAAAGCTGAGGGAACCGGGACAATGTCCCGGCGTCATCAGAACGTCGAGAGAAACGTCTCCGACTGTGAGAGTGCCTTCCCGCAAGAAGAATTCCGGCTCCCTGGTTTCGCCGCCGTTACCTTCGATAAACTGAAAGGACTCCCGGCCCATGGCAACGAGAGTCGACTCGCCGAAAAGGGCGACGGCCTCCATATGGTCGGCGTGGGCGTGCGTTACCAGGACTACGTCGACCTGCGCCGGGGTTATGCCGAGACGGCCGAGGCCGTTTATGACGTGATCGAAGAGATGAAGATGGCCAGGGTCGATGAGGATGTTTTTCTTGCCCGCTATGAGGTAGGTGTTTGCGTTGTTCGCCCTGGGGTTTTGCCAGATAAAGGCATGGAGACCCGCCGTTATTTCCATGGTGGTTGCTCTTTCTGCTTGAAAACTGCGGCGGAAGTTTATATCATAAATCCACAAAAAGTCACGCAATCAGTTGATTGCATCTCGAGTCTACACCTTAACCCACATCCCCTGTCGGGGTCCGCATGCAAATTCTCAATCAGGAGGTCGAACGATGGCGGTCAAAATCCTCATCAAAAGAAAAGTCCCCCGGGAAAAAGGCATGGCGCTCCTCAATCTGATCGGTGAACTCCGGGTACGGGCCGTAGCCCAACCGGGATACATATCCGGGGAAACCATGAGGAGCATCGACCGGCCCGACGAGTATCTGGTCATCAGCACCTGGCAAAGCATCGACGACTGGAAGGCCTGGGCGGCAAGCAAGGACCGGGCCGAAATCCAGTCCAAGATAGACGAGATCATCGGAGAGCCGACGCAGTACGAAGTCTACGACTACCCGGAGAAGAGCGCCGCCTCCCTGCGCTCTTTCAAGGGATGGGAGGGGGGCTGAGAGCCTTAGCCCTCTCCGGAAATTAAGCCGCAGAACGAGCGAAGAGGTGGGGCCGGGTCACGCATCCGCCTTTACCAGCCGGAGGATGTTTCGGTGTGCTATGTTTTCGACGTCTTCCCGGTCGAGGCCAAGGCCGGCAACCGTCTGAAACTCGTGGTAGGGGATCCCGAAGGGAAAGTCGCTGCCGAAGATAAGCCTCGTACTTCCGTACCGGTTAAAGAAAGTCTTTATCTCCCGGCCTGAGGCCAGTGCCGTGTCGGCATAGACGGCCTCATCATCCCAGATGCCCGAATCGAAGAGCGCCCGGAAGCCGCCGTTCAAACCGCCCATGTGGGGAATGATGACGGGCGTCCTGCCCGTCACCCGCCGGACAAAGTAGCGGGTGTTTTCGAAGGACTCCTCCAGGACGATGGGAAGCCGCAGACGGTAGACTTCCTGCAGAAACTCCTCGCACAGGGGGCTTTCGTAGTCGTACTCCGGCTCGCAGGTGTGCCGGTGCCACTTGACCCCCCTGTAGCCTTTTTTCAACTCCTCCTTCCGGAAGTCGTTCCAGACGAAGAAATAGGCAAAGATGTCCTGCCGACTCCTCTGGATGTCGAGCAGGTACTCGTTTGCCCTCTGCCGGCAGGCCGCCCAGCGGGGCGTATCTTTAAAATGGTAGTCGTACCTGTCGTAGATGTCCTCGACCGGCGCAAAAAGGCAGGCACCTTGGATATCGCCGCTTTCGATGAACCGCCGGACTGTCTCAAAGGGTAGGTCTGTGTTCTGGACGCCACAGTGGATATGGGAATCGATGACCGTCACTGCATGCCTTCCATGAGGATTTGTCTTACCCTCTCCAGTTCCGCGGGTGTGTCGACTTCGACGGAATCGTATTGCGTTTCCACGACCTTGATCCGGTAGCCGTGCTCCAGGGCGCGAAGCTGCTCCAGCGCCTCAAGCCTTTCGAGCTCCGTCTGCTCGAGGCGTGAAAAGCTGTCGAGAAAGCCCTTACGGTAGGCGTAGATACCGTGATGCTTGTAGTACGACGCCCGAAGCCCCTTGTCCCTCACGTAGGGGATCGTCGCCCGGGAAAAGTAGAGGGCAAAGTGATTCCTGTCGAAAACGACCTTGACGGCGTTCGGGTGCGTTATCTCTTCTTTCCTTTCGATCTTGTAGACGAGCGTCGCCATGTCTACTGCAGGGTCTTCCAAGAGAGGCTGCGCGACTTCCTGCACCTGCACCGGCTCAAAAAGTGGCTGATCTCCCTGGACGTTCACGACGACGTCCGATTCACCCAGGCCGAGTAAGGACGCCGCTTCGGCGACCCGGTCCGTCCCCGAACGGTGACGAGGGGCCGTCATCACGGCCCTACCGCCGAACCCTACAACGGCTCGGTAGATACGCTCATCGTCCGTCGCCACGGCCGCGAGGGCAACGACCGGCGAGGCGAGCACGCGGTCGTAGACGTGCCGGACCATGGGTTTTCCGCATAGGTCGGCGAGCGGCTTCCCCGGAAACCGGGACGATTCGTAGCGCGAAGGGATGATGCAGACGACTGACATGGTTGGTGTCTCTTTGGAAACCCCCTTGTTCTCTACAGATAGGGGTCTTTCTGCCGGAGGTGAGTCACTACATAATCCCGGACGCCCTCTTCGAGGGACCGGAACTCCGCCTTGTAGCCGGCGGCGCGGAGCTTCTCCATCCGGGCCTCGGTGAAATACTGGTACTGGTCGCGCAGTCCTTCGGGCATCTCGACATACTCGATCTGCGGCTCCATGTCGAGGGCGGAGAAAACCGCCCGCGCCAGGTCGTTCCACGTGCGCGCTACACCTGTGCCGAGGTTGAAGATCCCCCCGACGCCGGGGTTCCGGCACAACCACCAGAGGACGTCCACGCAGTCCTTGACGTAGATGAAGTCCCGCATCTGCCCCCCGTCGGGGTAATCCGGCTTGTAGGACTTGAAAAGCCTTACCTTCTCCGTTTCCCGGATCTCGCCGAAGGCCTTGTGAACGACGCTCCTCATGTCACCCTTGTGGTACTCGTTGGGGCCGAAGACATTGAAGAACTTGACCCCCGCCACCTTTTCCCCCAACTCGTTCTTCAGGATCCCCAGGTCGAAGAGGTGCTTGGAGTAGCCGTACATGTTGATCGGCCGGAGCGTACGGGTCACGGCGTCTTCGTCGGAAAACCCCTGCGCGCCGTCGCCGTATGTCGCCGCGCTGCTGGCATAGACGAAACGGACGTCGTTCCTCACCGCCCAGACGGCGAGGGCGCGGCTGTAAAGGTAGTTGTTGCGCATCAGGTGCTCGGCGTCGCGCTCCGTCGTCGAGGAGTTGGCGCCGAGGTGGACTACGGTCTTCACCTGAAAAGGAACCTTGTCGGCTAGCACCATCTCGAGAAAGGATTCTTTGTGGAGGTAATCACTGAAACGCCGCTTGACGAGGTTTTTCCACTTCTCCGATTCGCCCAGTTCATCGACGATCAGGATGTCGTCGACCCCCTCTTCATTGAGCTTCCAGACGAAAACGCTCCCGATGAAACCCGCACCGCCTGTTACGATGATCATTCTCTTCGTTTTCCTCTATCTAAGGGCCGACGGCCATCAAAGCGCCTTCGCCGCCTTTTCGATCCCCCGTCTGACAGCGTCGAGTCTCTCTGTCGGCATCTTTACGTTTATCCCCATGACCAGCGTCCGGCCCAAGAGGTCTTCCGCCTTAGGGAAGCCGCTCTTGTCGTAGGTCACCTTCCCCTTATAGGATGGGTCAGCGAAGGGGTACCTCTTGGAATTCGCTGTAGATTTCGCCAGGAAGTGCTCCCAGTTGGGGAGGTAATGCCATAGGTTATCTTTGTAACAGACCGTGTCGACGCCCTCCGCACCGAGGGCCTGCTGGAATCTCTTCGCCCTCGCCTCCTCGGGCATGTTGAAGGCCAAGAACGTGGCCGAATCGCCGTCAGAGTCGGCGAGCTCCCGGAAACCGACACCCTTCACCGCCGTGAGGGTTTCCTTGATCGCTGCCTTGTTCTTCTTCTGCTCGGCGACGATGTGATCCAGCTTTCTCAGTTGGGCCAACCCGACGGCCCCCTGCAACTCGTTCATCCGGTAGTTGAAACCCAGTATGGTCCGCCCCTCCATCGCCCGGCTGACCGCGGGGTTGTGGTCGTGGCCGTGGTCGTGGTACCAGTCGGCGCGGTCGTACAGCGCCTTACTGTCCGTCAGAACCATCCCCCCTTCGCCGGTCGTCACGGTCTTGTAGTAGTCGAAGCTGAAGATACCCATATCGCCGAAGGTGCCGAGCTTCTTCCCCCGGAAGCTCGCCCCGCATCCCTGGGCGTTATCTTCTAGGACGAGGAGGTTGTGTTGCTTCGCCGCCGCCACGATACGGTCGATCCTGGCCGGCGCCCCGCACATATGAACGGGGATTACGCCCTTCGTGTAACCTGTGAGCTTCCGCTCGATGTCCTCCGGGTCGAGGTTCAGCGTCTCGTCGATGTCCGCGGCAACGGGGATGGCCCCGACCTCCAGGACGGCCTCGTAGGTCGCGATGAAGGTAAAGGCGGGCACGATTACCTCGTCCCCCGGCCCCACGTCGAGGGCGGTAAGGGCAACCTTCAACGCAGAAGACCCGGAGGTCACTCCCAGGGCGTACCGCGCCCCGCAGTATTCGGCGAAGGCTTTCTCGAACTCGCGGACCTTGTAGGCGCCCCGCCGTTCTTTATCAAACCCGTACCGCATCAGGACGCCCGTCTCCAGGACATCCATGACCTCTTTCATCTCTTCTTTTCCGATGAGTTCCGCTCCCGCCATCGTCTCCCCCCGTTAGAATGCCCGTTTGTACAGCTCGACCGCGTCTTCCCAGGTGACCCTCCTGGGGTTGTTTTCCAACGGCCTTGTCACCGTCAGGGCGGTGTCGGCAAGCCCGGGAAGGTCCTCTTCGGCGATCCCTCTTGCCTCGAGTCCCAGCTGTATGCCGCAATCGTCGACCAGGGACTCGACGGCCTCGAGGGCCAGGTAGGCCGCGTCACGGACGGAGAGTCCCTTCACGGCCTCGCCCATCGCCCCGGCGATGACGGCGAACTTCTCGAGCGTTGCCGGTAGGTTGAACTCCATCACCGGCAGGAGCATCAGTGTGTTCGCGAGGCCATGCGGTATCCCAAACCTTCCGCCCAGCGGATAGGAGAGCGAGTGCACCGCCGTGACCCCCGCGTTCGCAAGGCCCAGCCCCGCGTAGAGGCTTCCCAGGAGCATAGCCTCTCTCGCATCGACATCCAGGCCGTTATGGACGCAAACTCTTAGGTTTTCCGCGATCAGCCTGATCGCCTGGAGGGAGACCATCTCGCTCATCGGGCTTGCGTTCACCGAGGTGTACGACTCGACGGCGTGGCAGAGTGCGTCCAACCCCGTCGTCGCCGTCGGCTCCGGCGGGAGGCTCAGGGTGAGCATAGGGTCCAGGAGGGCGATATCTGGATAAAGGTAGGGGCTGTTCATGCCCTCTTTTTTTTGCAGGTCCTTCCTCACGAAGACTGCCGTGAAGGTGACCTCGCTCCCCGTCCCTGCGGTCGTGGGCACCATGACCTTGGGGAGTCCCGGGCCTGGCACCTTGTCCAGCCCCAGGTAGTCTGCGGCCTTGCCCTTGTTGGCGGCAAGGACGGACACGGCCTTCGCGCAGTCGAGGGCGCTCCCGCCCCCGATGCCCACCACGGAATCACACCTTTTTTCGAGGGCGACCTTCGTCGCTTCTTCGGCGAGCTTGAGCTCCGGTTCTGGCTTAACCTTATCGAAGAGCACGAACCCGATGCCGGCGTCACCCAGGACCTTCGTTACGTCCTCTCCGCAGCCGCAGGCGGACAGATTCCCGTCCATCACGACGAGGGGCTTTCGCCCGCCCAGTTCCCGTAAGTGGACGGGCAGCGTGGAGAAAGACCCCCTTCCAAATACTATCTTCTTTGCACCGGTGAAGGAAAATGGTTTGATCATTTTTGGATACTCCGATTGCCGGGGGCAGCTGTCACGCCCGGCTGAGAATGGCGCCGCGGCAACTTAAATAAGTTTCCGGGGGAGGAAAGTCAAGTCTTTTTGTTCCGTCCGTAGTACCAATCAAGCTGTCTGCAGACCCCGCGGATGACCCTGACTTCCCGCGAATAGAGCTTCACACGGGAGAGAAAACGCCTTATGTTCATCATCCGGTGGTCGGCGTCCCCGGGACTGATGAAGTCGACCCTTGTGAGCAAGGCCTGAATCTGTCCGTACATCCCTTCCAGTTCCCGCACCGTGGCGAGTTTCGGGGTGAAGATTTCCCTGTCTCCCCGGCCGGCAAGGAATATCTCGTAGCAGATGATCATCACCGCGTGGGAGAGGTTGATCGATTTCATGGCCTCCGCTGTTGGGATGGTAACCAGGGCGTGGCAGTATCTTATCTCGTCGTTCGTGAGGCCAAAGTCCTCGGGGCCGAAGAGGAGGGCGACCTCGTTATTCTGAGACAGGTCGACGAGCTCGGCGGCGAGTTCCCTGGGGTGGAGGCTCGGCCGTCTCGCCCGGCCCAGCCGGGAGGTGGTCCCTACGACGTAATTGAAGCCGGAAAGGGCCTCGCCCAAATCGTCGAAACGGCGCACCCCGTCCACCACGTCGGCGGCCCCGTGGGTGGCGAGCTGGAGGATCTTTTCCCGGTCCGCAGGCGGAGAGCCCACGACGATGACATTTTCGATCCCCATGTTTTTCGCACAGCGTGCTACGGAACCGATGTTACCTGGGTATTTGGGTTTGTTGAGGACGATGGTGATGTTTTCTTTCCTGACTCCGACCGTCATCGTTCAGTTGCCCCGGGCCTCAAGATTTGCTAATCAATACCACAAGACGTTCTTTTTGACATCTCTTCCCTTTTTTAGTGGGTGAAGAAAGATCCTTCTCCCGTAGGACCTTGACAGATGAAGAACCCGTCAGCTTCCGGGGCTTACCCATACGATGGACAAAGACACAACAAACGCCGAAAGCAGCGTCCCCGCCATGACACACACCCTCGTCAAGGCGTCCTGCGAGATAGGCATCTCCCTCGGAAAGAGGGAAATCGACCTTTTCGTGGAATACTACCAGGAGCTCCTCTTCTGGAACAGAAAGATTAACCTGGTCTCCCCAAGATCATTGAAAGATACCGCCGTCCTGCACTTCGTCGATTCATTGACTGCGGCGGAATACATCGAAAACAAGGAGGGGGCCCTGATAGACATCGGATCGGGCGCCGGATTTCCGGGCATCCCGCTCAAGATAATCATGCCCCGCCTCCGGATCACCCTTTTAGAGGCCTCACGGCGGAAGGCCTCTTTTCTCAAGGAAGTCACGCGGAAGCTCGGGCTCGACGGCGTAGAGGTCGCAAATGCAAGGGCCGAGCAGCTCGTCGGAGAAGATAAATATCGGGGTTCTTTCGACGTCGTTGTTTCACGGGCCACCTTTAAGCTGCCTGAGTTCATCCGCCACGGGGCAGGGTTTGCGGCACCGGGCGGCATCCTCATCGCCATGAAAGGGCCCGGTGTCGGCATAGAACTCAAGGCGGCGGAGGCGACGATCAAGGACAGGGGGCTTGTGTTCTCCGGTTGGCGGTCTTTCGTACTCCCCTTCGCAGGCGGCGAGAGAAAACTGCTAATATTTCAAAAGAATTAGGCTTAATTTTCCCCGCAAAATAACCCTTTGATTAACACCCTTTTTGTGCTAAAAATCGCAGAACGAATCCTGAAACTTGGTTCCAAACCCCAAACAATCCAGGTGCCTGTCGCTCCTCTTCTTCTTAGCTTTTTTACCGAAGTCTGTTTAGCATTCGGAATTTTGTGTTTAGTATTTATCCATGGGATGCGCAAAACCATCTGCATAGCGAATCAGAAAGGTGGCGTCGGGAAGACGACGACGGCGATCAACCTCGCCGCCTCCCTCGCGGCGGCGGAAAAAAAGACCCTTCTCGTAGACTGCGACCCCCAGGCAAACGCATCGAGCGGGCTCGGCGTAGACCGCGAACTGGCCGGTAAGACGAATCTTTACCATGCGTTGATCGGTGAAGTACCGCTCGACGACGTTATCGTCGGCGCGCCGATCCCGACCCTCGAGATAGCCCCGTCGAGCCAGGACCTCATCGGCGTGGAGGTCGAGTTCGTCTCCCTCGAAGACAGGGAGAAAAGGTTGCGCAACGCCCTGCGTGCGATGAATAGGCATTATGACTTTGTGATCATCGACTGCCCGCCCTCTTTAGGCCTCCTCACGGTCAACGCCCTCGTAGCGGCGGACGACGTCATCGTCCCGCTCCAGTGCGAGTATTTCGCCATGGAAGGCCTCGGCCACCTGCTGAACACGATCCGCTTGGTCAGGGCGCGGCTCAATCCCCCGCTCTCTCTGTCGGGCATCCTCTTGACCATGTTCGACACGCGGAACCGCCTGTCCCATCTCGTCGCCGAGGACGTGAGAAAACACTTCGGCGATAAGGTATTCAAGACCATAATCCAGCGCAACGTCCGGCTTTCCGAAAGCCCGAGCCACGGCCTGCCGGTCATGCTGTACGACATAAAATCGAGGGGGGCAGTCGCGTACCTCGAACTGGCAAAAGAAATCCTTTCCAACGGGAGGGCATGATGCCTCCGAAAACGACTCTCGGCAAGGGTCTGGGTGCTATATTCCCCGACATCCTCGAAAACATCGAAGAAAGAAAACCTTTCATCCTCTGCGGTATAGAAGAACTAATCCCCAACCGGTTCCAGGCCAGGAAGGTGTTCGACTCTAAGGACTTGGAAGAGCTCGCCGTTTCCATCAGAGAAAGCGGCATCATCCAGCCAATCGTGGCCCGGAAGGCTGAAGGGGGGTACGAGATCATCGCGGGAGAGCGCCGCTGGCGGGCCGCCCAGGCAGCAGGCCTCAAGGAAGTGCCCATCATCGTCAGGGAGGCGACGGACCAAGATGTCGCCCTCGTCTCCGTCGTCGAAAACCTCCAGCGGGCGGACCTGAACCCCATAGAAGAGGGCACGGCTTACTATAACCTAATGAACAGCTTCGGCCTTTCCCAGGAAGAGGTTGCGGAGAAGGTAGGGAAGGACCGCTCGACGGTGGCAAACATGGTGAGGCTCCTGAGACTACCGCAGGACATCAAAGACGCCCTTGCCACAAAGAAGCTCTCCGCCGGCCATGCCCGGGTCCTCCTGTCCCTGAATACGGAGTCAGAGCAGGTCGAGGTGTACAATCTGGTACGAAAAAAAGGGCTCACCGTACGGGAAACGGAGGTCCTCGTCCGTAGATTCAAAAGCTCACCACGACCGGCTACTGTAAAAGCAAAGAAGAATGAGATACTTGACCTTGAGGAGAAACTTTCGAAGGCCTTGATGACCAGGGTCCTCGTCAAGCCGGCAAAAAAAGGGGGGAGTATCGAGATCCGGTTCCACTCTTCCAAGGACCTGGACCGGTTGGTAGGGTTGATTCTGGAAAAGGGAGAGGCATTAAATCATCTTTGAAATTTGCCGTAGTTTGTATTATGTTTCTCCCCGTCTTGGCAGGAATACCCGTATCCTCACCGTTCAATCAGAGATATTAAACTTATTTATAGGTTAGAGTCTTTTACTTCTTGGGACGATATCCCTCTATTTGTCAACAGCTGTTGATAACATTGTTCATAGGTAGCCGATCGTGAGAGAAATTTGGAATAAAAGCATTGATATAATTAAGAAAAATGTAACGCAGCAGAACTTCGAGACGTGGATTCAACCGCTCGAAATAGTCTCCTTGCAGGAGAATAACGCCTACCTGAGCGTACCGAATAAGTTCTTTAAGGATTGGCTCTCCGAGAACTACACACCTGTCATCAAGGACGCCCTGTCGTCCGTGACCGGTTTCCCCGTACAGGTTGTTTTTGTAGTAGATAAGGATTCCGACGGCGCCCATTCCCACACTACAACACAACGCGAAAGGGTAGAGCACAGCACAAAAAAACAGACTCCGAAGAAGACCCTTGGGTTGAAGGTGTACACTTCTCTAAACCTTAATTACAGCTTCGAGAGGTTTGTCGTCGGACCGTGCAACCAGTTTGCCCACGCCGCCTGCATGGCGGTTGCCGAACAGCCGGCCCAGACTTATAACCCCCTCTTCATCTATGGCGGCGTCGGCCTCGGTAAGACCCATCTGCTTAACGCCATCGGCCTCCAGGCCCTGAAGATCAACCCTGAACGCCACGTCCTGTACGTCTCGGCGGAGGAATTCATGAATGAGCTCATCGGGTGCATAAGGTATGACAAGATGCCCATGTTTAGAGAAAAATTCAGAAATATCGAATACTTGCTCATAGACGACATCCAGTTTATCGCCGGGAAGGACCGGACTCAGGAAGAATTCTTCCATACCTTCAACACGCTCCACGATTCGGGAAAACAGATCGTGGTGACGAGCGACAAATTTCCTAAAGACATCCCGAACCTCGAGGGAAGGCTCCGGTCCCGGTTCGAATGGGGTTTGGTGGCGGACATCCAACCACCGGAGATAGAAACCAAGATGGCGATCCTCATCAAAAAAGCCGAAGAAAATCAGCTTAACCTGCCGAATAATGTCGCTTATTTTATTGCCTCTAAATCTGAGTCGAGTATCCGTGAACTGGAGGGATACCTGATCCGTATCGCCGCCTATGCCTCACTGTCCGGCAAGGAAATAACTATGGACCTTGCAAAAGAAATCCTCAACGACATTCTCAAGCAGGGAGCGCCTGTCGAGGTATCGGTCGATGAAATCATAAAGACGGTGGCAGGAAAATTCGCGATTAAAATCAACGACTTAAAATCGGAAAAGAAAAATAAAAACCTCGTCATTCCCAGGCAGATAACGATGTACCTGGCACGAAAACTGACAAGCGATTCCTTTCCCGATATCGGCGCCAAGATGGGGGGGAAAGACCACTCGACAGTCATATATGCCAACAACAAGATTAAAAAACTTGTTGATACCGACATGAAGATAAAAAAAATAGTCGAGGAACTGGAAGATATCCTCTTAAAAAAGGGCTGATACCCACAAAAAACGACAACCCATCAACAGGCGCGTTCTACGGAATCTTTATTGCTATTCGCGGCGTAGCAAGTTATCAACAATTCCACAGGTACTATTATTATTCATACTGATTTAATTTAATCTAATCTAAGAAATGTAAGGAGTAGAGATGGAATTCAATGTTGACCGAGAGGTATTGTTGGACGGCATCCAAAAGACCCTCAGTATCGTGGAAAGGAAAACAACGATGCCCATCCTGAACAATGTGCTGCTCCGGGCGGGTGATAGGGGGCTGGGCATCATCGCAACGAACAGGGAGATAGGGCTGATTGCCCATTACGATGCCCAGGTGGTCACAGAAGGTGAGATCACCCTGTCAGCCCGTAAACTATTTGAAATGATAAGAGAAATTCAAGAAAAGGTCGTAAACTTCAAGATGAACGATGCGAACTGGGTGAACGTAAGTTGTGGGAAGGTCAGTTATCGTATCCCGGGTATCTCCGCCGCTGAATATCCTAAAGTTGAGGAGGGCGAGGGTCTCATGTTTGTGAATATGAAGAGTTCCGTACTCGGGGACATGATAAGTAAGTCCGCTTTTGCCATGTCCACCGACGAAATCAGAACCAGCCTCAACGGCATTTTTTTTGAGGTCATAGAAGAGGAAGGTGGGACGAGGAAATTCCGGATGGTGGCCACGGATGGTAGTCGTATGTCGCTGGTCGATAAGGACACCGGGGGGCAGGAGTTGCTCTCACTCGGGAAGGGAATAATCATCCCCAGGAGGGGTGTGAGTGAGATCAGGAGGTTGTTGGACGAGGGAGATGAAGATGTGGCGGTCGGCGTGGATAAGGGTATGCTGATCATGAAAAAGAAAAACACGATTCTCAAGGTCGGCCTGATCGATGCAGAATTTCCCAACTACAGGAGAGTAATCGACAGTATCGAGAAAGGGACGGCCGTTACCTTGAATCGTGAAGAGTTCCTCCATGCCCTGAGGAGGATGGCGGTCATGGCAAGCGATAAGTACAACGGGGTCCGGATAAAGATATCCAACGGAAAGATGCTCTTAGACTCGACCAACCCCGATGTGGGGGAGGCCAACGAAGAGTTGGATGTCCCCGGTTCGGAGACGGAATTGGATGTAGTTTACAATGTCCGGTATCTGGTCGACGCCGTCGACGTAGTTGATGACGAAAATGTCGTCTTCGAGATACGAGAGGGGATAAAACCGGGGACGATCAGTCCGGCGCGAGGTGGGAATTACCTCTCTATCATCATGCCGCTATGCATGTGAAATTGTTGATCATCATCGATATTACGCTGAGAAAAGTCTATTTTTACCCCCATGCCGTCAGGTATGATATGGTATAATTGATTTGGACCCCGGTGTTACTTACTCGGGTTTTGTATGGATAAATTACTGGTGTGTGGATATTTGGAAAGGCATTATGACAGAAAACAGTTATTCGGCTGACAGCATAAAAGTTCTCGAGGGTCTCGAGGCCGTCCGCAAGCGACCGGCCATGTACATCGGCAGTACGGGGAAAGAAGGCCTTCACCATCTCGTCTATGAGGTCGTGGACAACAGTGTCGACGAGGCGACTGCCGGCTTCTGTGACACCATCGATGTGCGCATCCGGGCCGACAACAGCATCATGGTTGACGATAACGGCAGGGGGATACCGGTAGACATCCACAAAGACGAGGGCATCTCTGCCGCCACGGTGGCCCTGACCAAGCTTCATGCGGGCGCCAAGTTTTCCAACGAAAGTTATAAGATTTCCGGAGGATTGCACGGCGTAGGCGTTTCTGTTGTCAACGCCCTTTCGGAGTACCTCGAACTGGAGGTCCGCAGGGACGGCAAGGTGTACAGACAGTCCTTCAAGAGGGGTGTCCCGACATCCGACCTTGAGGTGGTCGGGAAAACCCGGGGGAGGGGGACAAAGGTCGTATTCAAGCCGGACTATGAGATATTTGAGGATCTGGACTTCAGTTTCGACATCCTTTCCAACCGCCTGCGGGAACTCGCCTTCTTGAATAGAGGTATCAGGATCACGCTTACCGACGACCGGGACGGAAAGAAGAGCGAATTCTTCTACAAAGGCGGGATCGTCTCTTTTGTCGAGTACATAAACCGCAACAAAGGCGTCCTCCACAAGAAGCCCATCTACTTCAGCGGGGCGCGGGAGGACTGCGAGGTAGAGGTGGCCTTGCAGTACAACGACACGTACACGGAAAGCATCTTTTCCTTCGCCAACAGCATCAACACGACGGAAGGAGGGAC
>Ga0116146_1003017_pt1 | contig 14285 bp, 11 predicted proteins | sample AD_JPNHG2_MetaG_FD_89748 | JGI IMG/M metagenome (GOLD analysis project Ga0116146, IMG submission 89748) | Active sludge microbial communities of municipal wastewater-treating anaerobic digesters from Japan - AD_JPNHG2_MetaG | ecosystem: Engineered > Bioreactor > Anaerobic > Digestate | place...
AGGCTTGGCGGCCGCGTTCATTTGGGCTATTGACCCTCGCGAAAGTCGCGGCTGGCGCGGTCCGTGAGTGGGACGCTCCGGCGGCGGCGAATTGCGATGAACCCGATAGACGATTTGCCCCATGTCCTGCAGGCGATTGAAACCGCGGTGGTCCAGGTTTGGCGCCAGCACCGGGACATGACCAACTATGCGGTGCTGCGCGTTTACGAGGCCGCGATTGTTTACTATCACGCCTTGGAACGGGGCCTGACACCCAAACCGGTCAATTTCACGGGCGTGGATGCCCTGCTTTACGACGCGGTGCATGAAGCGTGCGAATGGAGCCTGGGTCGCAGACCGGGGCCGGAATCCATCAAGGAACCGATTCGGACCGAGGACTTGGTGGCCTGCCTGCGGCGGTTGAAGAAATCGGTGGATTTCTGGACCAAACAGGGCGGCCGCCAGGGGTACCTGACCTACATCCAGCAATTCCTTCGCTGAACCGGGCGGTGCGGGGCTCGTCGGGGCGCCCCGTCCTGCCAGCCGGCTGCTTTACTCCCGGCCGTCCCAGCAATAGGTGCAAAGCCGCTCCCGGGGCAGGCCGATGGCATTTACCAGGTCGTCGAGTTGCTGGTACTGGAGGGTGGTGAGCCCCAGCCGATGCCGAATCCGCTCCACCATCTCCCGGTATTTGGGCGAATCCGGCTGCGAATATTCCGGCGGGGGCGGGCCCTCCTGGCCTTCCAGCTCCTTGATGGCGCGGCGGCCGGCGAGGTCCAGCTCGGATTTCGAGCGGGAGAAATTCAGAAACTTGCAGCCAAAGATCAAGGGGGGACAGGCCGGGCGCATGTGGACCTCCCTGGCTCCATAGTCAAACAGCCGCCGGACGGTGTCGCGCAGTTGCGTGCCGCGCACGATTGAATCCTCACAGAACAGGAGGCGCTGGCCCTGGATCAGTTCCTTGATGGGAATGATCTTCATGCGGGCGACCAGTTCGCGGGTGGGCTGGTCCTGCGGCATGAAACTGCGCGACCAGGTCGGAGTATATTTGACGAACGGGCGGCGGAACGGCACCCGCTTCTCGAGCGCATAGCCCATGGCGTGGCCCGTGCCGGAGTCGGGAATCCCGGCGACGACGTCCACGGGGGTCGGGTCGCGCCGGGCCAGGGCCGCGCCGCAGCGGTAGCGGGCTTCCTCGGCGTTGACGCCGTCATATGTTGAAGCCGGGTAACCGTAATAAACCCAGAAAAAGGCGCACATTTGGCAACGCGAGCGCGGCAGGGCCACCGTCTCGACCCCCTCCGGCGTCAGCCGGACGATTTCGCCGGGGCCAAGGTCCCGGAAGGGTTCATAGCCAAGGTTGGGAAACGCGCAGCTTTCCATCGTGGCGGCATAGGCGCCCGGCTTGCGCCCCAGCACCAGGGGCGTGCGTCCCAGTTTGTCCCGCGCCGCATAGACTCCCTTGTCGGTGAGCAACAGCATCGAACAGGACCCCGCGATCGCGTTCTGAGCGATCTCGATCCCCTCGGCAAAAGTTGCGCCTTGGTTGATGTACAAAGCCGCCAGCTCCGTGGGGTTCACTTCCGTCCCGCTCATTTCCGAAAAATGCGCCGACCTGAGGCTGTAGGCCTTTCTGACCAGCTCGGCCGCGTTGGCAATCCGGCCCACCGTCACAATCGCATAATTGCCCAGGTGCGATCCAATGATCAGCGGTTGATCCTCGGTATCGCTGATGACCCCGATGCCCATCCGGCCTTTGAGTTTGAGCACGTCCTGCTCGAACTTGGACCGGAACTGGGCATTGGAGATGTCGTGAATGAACCGCGTGCAGCCCGCGCCGTCATGCACGGCCAGGCCGCCCCGGCGGGTGCCCAAGTGGGAATGATAATCCGTTCCGTAGAACAGATCGTTAACACAATCGTCTTTTGAAACGACACCAAAATAGCCGCCCATAAGAAATCAACGCTCTGGCGGATCACGCATCCGCGGCCGCCAGCTTGCGTTTGCCCGGCCGCGCGGTAAAGGGAAAAACTCGGCGGCGGGCGGCGGGGCGGGCGCGGGACGGGCCGCCTTCCTGAACCGGCCCTGGCGGGCACGCGCGCGGACGGCAACGAACGGTTTGCGGGACCTGGGGAGCGCGTTTGGCCCCCGCGCACTTTCCTCTTTGCTCAGGCGTTGCCAGACATACACTGGCCGCATGAGTTTGTTCGCAGCAGGCCGGTTTCCGGCTTATCGCCCACGGCGTTTGCGCCAGTCGCCCGTGCTCCGGGCGCTGGTGCAGGAAACCCAGCTCGACCCGGCGCACCTGGTGCTGCCGCTGTTTGTGCGTTCCGGGCGCAAGCTCCGGCGGCCCATCGGCGCCATGCCGGGCGTGTGTCAGTTGTCGCCGGATGAATTGGTCAAAGAGGCGGCGCAGGCGGCGGAAGCGGGGGTGCCGGCCGTGTTGTTATTCGGCATCCCGGACCGCAAGGACGCCAAAGCCTCGGGGGCCTATGCCCGCAACGGCATCGTCCAGCAGGCGGTGCGGTTGTTGAAGCAGGAGCTGCCCGGGTTGCTGGTCATCACCGACGTTTGCCTGTGCGAATACATGGACCATGGCCACTGCGGGCTGGTGCGGCGTGAGGCGCGCGGCGCCCGGATTTTGAACGATCCGACGCTCAAGTTGCTGGCCCGCACGGCGGCCAGCCACGCCGAGGCCGGCGCGGATGTGGTGGCGCCCAGCGACATGATGGACGGCCGGGTTCGCGCCATCCGCCAGGAATTGGACCGCCTGGGCTTTTCGGAAACGCCGATCATGTCCTATGCCGCGAAGTTCGCCTCCGCCTTCTACGGGCCGTTCCGCGAGGCGGCGGAATCCGCGCCACGGTTCGGCGACCGGCGCAGTTACCAGATGGATGCGGCCAATGCCGCGGAAGCGTTGCGCGAGGTGGCGCTGGATATTGAGGAGGGGGCGGACATCGTGATGGTCAAACCCGCGCTGGCTTATCTGGACATTATCCACCGCGTCAAGACCCGGTTTGGGTATCCCACGGCGGCTTACGCCGTGAGCGCGGAACACGCGATGATCAAAGCCGCCGCCGCCCAGGGCTGGATTGATGAACAGGCGGTCACGCTCGAAAGCCTGCTGGCCATGCGGCGGGCGGGCGCCGACATCCTGATCACTTATGCGGCGACGGATGTGGCCCGCTGGCTGCGGAGAAAATAATCCGGCCGCGGGAGGGTTCCACGGCGCAGGTTGAACTCCGGCCGGGGGGAGCAGCCGGCGCGCGCGGCGCGCGAAGCCGGTCTATTTGCCGGCGATGGCAAAGACGTAAATCAAAAGCAGAACGATCACCACGCCCAGAATAATGCCCCCAATGGCGAACATCTTGTTGACCTTGTTTTCCTTCTTGGAAAAGCCCTTGCCCGCCGTGTCGAAGCCGGTGGTGCGCGTGCCTTGTTCGAGTTCGTTCAGGCTCACGCCGCGGGTCATGGCGAGCGTTTGATCCGCCACCTTTTTGGGTGGCGGGGGCGGCGGGGCCGGGGCAGCCCCGGGAGCGCCGGTTTCCAAGCGCATCTCGATTTGTCCCAGGCGCAGAGTCTGCCCGGGCTTGAGCACCTTCTCGGTAATTTTTTCCCCGTCAATGTAAGTGCCGTTGGTCGAATTCAGATCGCGCACCACGACCTCCTCGCCGCGCAACAACACTTCGCAGTGATGGCTCGAAACCGAAGGTTCCGGAATCTGAATCATGTTGTCCTCCAAGCGCCCAACCGTGGTCTTTTCCACCGTCAGGTCGTACGTGCGTCCGGCCAGTCCCGCGCTCAGGAGAACAAGTTTCGCCATAATGACTTAGGTTTCGCGATTATCACTTTCAGCCGAATCAAGTCAACCGTAAACGTTGAATGCCCGGCCAATCAAGCCATTTGCACCGGAAAGTGGGTCCAGCCTTTCCGGCCGCCCACGCGAGGGTTCCCCGGGCGGGAAGGTGGGGACCGCGGAAGCCGGCGGGGACTCAAGCTTTGCAAATCAGCTCACGGAACCGCGCAAACAGGGGGGTTGAATCGTGAGGCCCGGGCGAGGCTTCGGGATGATACTGGACGCAGAAGATCGGCTTGCTCCGGTGCCGCATCCCCTCGACCGTCTGGTCATTGAGGTTAATCCGGTCCACCACCACCTCCGATGGCAGGGAGGCTGCATCCACCGCAAACCCGTGGTTTTGGGAGGTGATTTCAACCCGCCCCGATTCCAGGTCTTTGACCGGCTGGTTGCCGCCCCGATGTCCGAACTTGAGCTTGAAGGTCCTGCCGCCAAAGGCCTGGCCAAGGATTTGGTGTCCCAGGCAAATCCCGAAAATCGGCAGGCCGGTCTGAACCAGCTCGCGGACCGTGGAAACCGCATAGCCGAGCGCGGCCGGGTCGCCGGGCCCGTTCGACAGGAAAATTCCCGCGGGCTTGTGCCGGAGGGCATCGGCTGCCGAAGCGGTGGCCGGAAGGACCCGGACGCGAAACCCGTGCTGCCGCAAGCGGCGCAGGATGTTGTACTTCATCCCGTAATCGAACGCCACGATGGGAAGGTCAGCCGGCGGCAGGGCCGCGCGAACCTGGCGGGGGTCGCCAGCCAGGCCTTGCGTCAGGCGGAATTCCGCGCTCTGCTCATCGTTTTCGTCCCAGACGAAGGACTCGCGGTGGGTCACCTCTTTGACGTAATCCACCCCAATCAATCCCGGCCATGCCTTGGCGCGCCGCAAGGCTTCCTCGTCCGCGATGTCCTCGGTGGAAATGAACCCATTGAGCGCGCCGCGCACACGGAGCTTCTTGGTCAGCGCCCGTGTGTCCACCCCCTGGATGCCCGGAATCCCGTTCTGCTCCAGATACTCCGCCAGCGAGGCCTCGGCCCGCCAGTTGCTCACCACCGGCGACAACTCCCGGATTACAAACCCCGCCACGTGCGGGCGCCACGACTCGACGTCCTGCCGGCTCACGCCGTAATTGCCGATCAGGGGATAGGTCATGGTCACGATCTGCCCCTTGTAGGACGGGTCGGTCAGGATTTCCTGATACCCCGTCATCGAAGTGTTAAAGCACACCTCGCCGCAGGCGGACGCGCGCGCGCCAAATCCTTCACCGCGGAACAGGGAACCGTCTTCCAGTGCCAATACAGCCTTCATTGCAAAAACCGACCGGCGGATGCTAGGCGAGCCCGCCCCCCGGTCAAGCGCAACCTACCACAGATTTTGCCGCCGCGCCCGCCCCGGTTTGAGTTTCGCAAAGATTCCTGACGGCCCGGCGCCCGCTTCGCGGGCAACGAGCGAGCCGCGGCGGGTCAATCAACGCCGGGATGGCCGGCGCGCGACATCAAGCGACGGAAGTGTGCGCGAGTTCGCAATACGCGGGTTCGGAATACTTGCCTTTGGTTTGAATCGCCTGGATACTTCAACGCCGTGCGGGACACCATCCATTTTGCCATCGTCGGCTGCGGCGGAATCACGTTGCAGAACCATTTGCCGGGTCTGGCCCTTTGCCCTCAGGCCCGCCTGAAAGCGTTGTGCGATGCGGACGGGGCCACGCTCGAGCGGGCGCGCCAGCAGACCGGGGTGGAGCTGGTTGCGACGGATTACCGGGAGGTCGTGCGCCGCGAGGACGTGGACGCGGTGATCATTGCCACGCCCAACCACACGCATGCGCCGATCGCGCTGGAAGCCATCGCGCACAGGAAACACGTTTTGTGCGAGAAGCCCCTCGCGCTCAATGCCGCGGACGCGCGGGCCATGGCGGCGGCGGCGGACCGCGCCGGCGTGCGGCACATGACGGCCTTCACGTACCGTTTTGTGCCGGCCATGCGCTACCTGACCGAGCTGGTCAGGCGAGGCGACCTGGGCCAGCCGTACCATTTCCGCTCCTGCCGGTTGCAGGACTGGGGCACGCGCGGGCTGGGCTGGCGTCAGGTCAAACGGCTGGCGGGCAGCGGCGAGCTGGGCGACATGCTGAGTCATCGAATTGATTTTGCCCACCTGCTGGTGGGGCCCATGAGCCGTCTGGTGGCCCACCTGGCGCAATGGCACCCGGTCCGCGGCGGGCAGCCCAACGAATTGGACGATTGGGTGGCAATCCTGGCCTGCTTCCGCTCCGGCGCCACCGGCGTGCTGGAAAGCAGCAAGCTCGCCAGCGGGCGCAACGAAAGCTGGCGCAGCCTGGATTATGTGGAAATCAACGGAAGCGAGGCGTCGTTTGTCTTCCGGACGGGCGAATGGGACCGTCTCCAGTTCGGCAAACGCGGCGGACCGGGGCTGGAAACCCTCCCGGTTCCCGAATCGTATTGGAAACTGCCCGGTTCACCCCGGGACCCGCGCCAGGGCGATCCGCTGGTGACTTTCCGCTACGATCAGATTTGGGAATTCGTCCAGGCGATCCGGGAGCATCGGCCGTGTGTTCCGGATTTTCACGATGGCGCGCGGGCACAGGGGGTGATGGATGCCGCGCTGCAATCGGCTGAAAGCCGGCAATGGGTGGACCTTGCGGCGGAGGAACACGATTGACCTTGAAACCAGCGATTATGAATCAGACTTGCATCGTAACGGGCGCCGGCAGCGGAGTGGGGCGGGCGGTGGTCTTGAAGCTGGCGGAGCGAGGCTGGCCAGTGGCCCTGGTGGGCCGCCGCGCGGAAAACCTGCGGGAAACCGCCCGGCTGGCCGGCGAGGGGACCTCGCGGGTGCGGGCATACGCCTGCGACGTGGGGGATGCGGCGGCGGTCATGACCACCTGCCGGCAAATCGAGCAGGACCTCGGCCCGGTTGGGGTGCTGGTGAACAGCGCCGGCACCAACGTGCCCCGGCGGGCCTTGGCGGAGCTGTCGCTGGAGGATTACCACCGGATGATTGCCACCAACCTGCATGGGGCGTTTTACTTCGTCCAGGCCGTGCTGCCGGGAATGCGCGAGCGCGGCGAAGGCACCATCGTCAACATCGTCTCGGACGCCGGGAAACTCGCCTCGCCCAAGGCCGGCCCGGGCTATGTCATGAGCAAGTTCGGCCTGGCCGGCCTGACCCAAAGCATCAACGCCGAGGAACGCGCGCGCGGCATCCGGGCGTGCGCCATCTTCCCCGGCGACATTGACACGCCGCTGCTCGAGAAACGCCCCCAGCCCCCCGACGCGGCCGCGCGGCAACGCATGATGCGCGCCGAGGATGTGGCTGAATGTGTCCTGTTCTGCCTTCAGCTTCCTCCGCGGGTGATCGTCGAGGAAATGTTGGTGCGGCCGCGCTGAACCAGTCGAAACCGGTTGTCAGGCTCCGGGGAAGCCGGTTATGCTTGTCGCAGTTACCCCAGAACCGTATGGAAAACGAACTGCGCTACATCACCGGCGAGCCCGTCCATGCCGGGGATCGTGTCCAATACAACACCACCTACGCGACGGTGGTTTTCGTGAGTGACGGCACCAACGAAGAGTTCGAGCCCGGCTATGCCGAGTACAGCGGCAGTGAGCGGGGCATCATCATCTGCGACGACGATGGCGAGGTCACGACTCTGGGCGATCCGGACGAGCGCCTCACTTTCATAGATCGCGGCAGCGACTTTTCCTCCAACTCCGCTTAAAGCCGGTAGAGCCGGCTCAGAGCGTCCCGCGCCAGCTCGGCAATGCCGGACAGGGTGCGGGCGTCCCGCCGCTGCACCAGCAGCTCGACCCACTCGGAAAAAGCCGCCTCCCGGTCGGTTTCCGGTTCCGGCAGCAGCTTCCAGCGACGCGTTTCCCAATCAAAAAAGAGGCGTTTAAGATCATACGCGTAAGGCCGCGGAAGGTCCTTCAACAACACTTCCAAGAGGTTCCGGTCACACCCACCCACCACCAGCGCCCCAACAAAACGCAGTTCCGCCTCCTGCGACTCGTCCAGTCCGGCGGTTTTCTCCGGGGCAAAACTCAGCCAGCCCTCCTCGTGCAGCTTCTGCGCCGTCCACCAATTCAATCCCAATTCCTGGCACACGGCAACCGGGGTTTTGGCAAACAACAACCGCTGCGCGTTGGTGATTTGCGCCGCCTCCGGGGTCGCGGCGGGTGTTGGCGCCAGCCGCGCCTCGCCTTCGGCCGCCGAGGGAGAGCGTTCGGCCGCGAATGAATTCAAGTGAATGACGGAGTCCATACGCGATGCTGACGCGAGCTTGTGCTTAAAACAAAACAGCCGGCTGTCGCCGGCTGTTTTAGAACTTCATGGCTGAGCCAGTCAACCCTGGCGTCGCCGCAGGATGGCCAGACCGGCCAGTCCCAGCGCAAGCAGCGTCACGGTTCCCGGCTCGGGAACGATCCGGACATTGAGGTATTTGTCCTTGCTGATGGTCACATACCCGCCGGGGTTGATGAGGAAATCCCATTGCAGGGCCCACGTCGCATCGCCGGGCCCAACCGGGCCGCCCACATCACTCAAATTGGAGGCCACACCGTCGTTGAGCTTCACCAGGGTCGCATTGTACAGCCCGGCCTCGCCATGATTGGCTCCCGGCGCGGTCACCGTTTCGGTCAAACCTACCAGGTTGTCCACCTGGACCGCTTCGTTCCACAGCCCGCGCAGGTTCTTGCCCAGTTGGACCGTGTCGTTCAGCGGGTCGCCCAAGTTGAAATCCGAGTATTGGAAAAAGCTGAATTCGAGCGGGCTGCTCGAGGTGTTGTAAATCGTGATCGTCTCGCCGATATCGGACGACGCTTGCTCGCCCACGCCCACAAACGGACCGCCGCTGAGCAAATAATCCACGCGGATGCCGAACAGATTGTTCGCATAATACGTGGACAATCCTCGCGTGCCATTGAAGAGCGTGACCGTCGCCGGACTGATCGTATCAATGGACGCCTCGGGATTCTGTCCAACCCGATACCAGAACCATTGCTGGTTCAGCATGTTCTGCCCCTGCACCGCCCAATAATTCATCCCCGCCTGGCTGCCCACATCTATTTTGGCCACGGAATTATTGTCCGTGAGCGTAATAATCTGGGCCGGAGCCGTGAAGGCAATCAAAACCGCCGCGGCTGCGCAAACACCTGAAATCCACTTCCTTGTAAGGTTCTTCTGAGTTGGTTTCATAGTTTTCTTCTCTTGAATACTTTATCTTTTAACCAGACGACGCAAAAAAGTCAAGCTCTTTCTCTTTTTTTTTTTACCGTTTTTTTGGGTTGAAAACCTGATTTAGTGTGAATACAAAACTGTTGGTGGTCAGGGGTCAGCACGGTCTCCGTGCTCATCCCGCGGAGACTCTTCATGCGGCACATTTGATGCAGAACAGGATGCAACCAGGAAAGAAAACCAGTAATTCGGGGCAACCGGCAGGCAGGCAGGGCCCGGCTGGTTCAAAGAAATCCAACAAGCTGCTTTGCATCAATAACTTGCGAAAAAGCCGCGGCAAGACCAACCCAAGACGAGCTGCTGTTTCCCCCCAGTCTGAAGCTGGCACAAGGCGGTTCTCAGTCGCGCCGATTGCTGCCGAGCTGAACCCCGACGACATTCTGCTTTCTGCCCGGCTTCGGGGCGCGCTGAGCCAGTTGGGCGTCCGCAAGCTGGGTGACTTGAACGGCGTCAAGGTGAGCGATTTCCTCAAGTGCCGAAACTGCGGCAAACGGAGCCTCCGGGAACTCGAGACGGTCCTGCGGCGCGCGGCGGCGGGCGAATACTCGCTGCCTCAAGACCCTTCGGCTTTGGAGCCCTCCGGGACAATTCGGGCGCTGGACGCGAGTTTGTCGTCGCTCGCGCCCCGGGACCGGGATTGCCTCATCAAACGATTTGGGGGGCTTTCCGAGGAAACCTTTACGCTGGACCGGATTGGCCGTCGCTATCGTCTGACCCGGGAGCGGGTCCGCCAGATCATCAATGGCAGCCTGAGGCAGGTTCGGCTTTTGCTCGGTCCTGCCGGCAGGTTGCGCGTTCAGCGCCTGCTTGAGCTGTGCCGCACCCAGGTGCTGCCGCTTACCCCCGAGCTCGTTGCCCGCTGGCTGCCCCGGCCATGGCCCCTTTCCTTGCGTCCCGCTTTCTATGCCCGTCTGCTGGCCGCAATCTGGCCGGAGCTGCCGGTTTGGACTGGCGGCGAACTCTCCGCCCCGTGGATGGACCCCCGAAAGGAAGCTCTCGTGCAGGAGGTGCGGGCCGCCGTCGAAGCGGCAGGAGGCAGGCTCGCCTGCAAGGATGCCTACTCGCGGGTAACCACCCATCCCAAGTTCATGGGGCTTGCCCCTGAAGAATTCCTCGCCGGGCTCAAGGACGCCTCCTATGCAGGCCTGAAGTTGAATCTCGAGAATCCTGAAATGCCGCAGTTGGTTCTAGCCTGAAGCGCCCCCGCGGGTTCATTCAGCCTGGCAACCCTCGACTCCGCCCCTCGCGCTCCGAGTGGAAGGGGCCTCTCGCGCCGGGGGCGGGCCGGGCGGCCGAACAAGGTCCGTCTCACGCCGCCTCTGGGGCCCGGGAGTGGCGAAATCTACGGCTGGCAAGAAGCAGCACAGAAAACACGGCGCCGATCGCCGCCACGATCAGGAGCCGCACCGCTCCGGAGGCTGGCTGGGTCTGAACGGCCCGAAGTTGGAGTTTGAGTTCCGCCCACGGGTCCACCACCACCGCCCGGCTGAACACCAGCACCCGTCCTTGCTCCGGGACGTTGGCCCGCAGGGCTGCCGGGCTGGAGACGGCAGCGTCCTGCTGCTGGACGATTCGCTCGGCCAGGCGCATCAGGGCGGCGTTTTCCTCGGCTGAATTGCGGTCAATGATCTCGCGGGCATCCTGCTGGCTGTAAGCGACTTCTTTTCGAGCGCGGAGGTCGCGGAGCTTGCCACCCAACGGTTCGGTGTCGCCAGCCACCGCCGCCTTGCGGACGTTAAGTCCGACCAGGGCCTGCTGCAGTTTGATGTTGTGGAGCTGGACGCGGGCATCCTCGTTGAAGGCGGCATCATGGGCGGACAGGCCGTAGGCGGCCTGGAAGGCGCGCCGGGCTTGTTGGGGATCGCCTTGCTCGAGGGCGGCGTTGGCGGCGGCCATGAAGGCCTCGGCTTCCTTGGTGCGGGCGAGCTGGAGGTTGTTCTCGTTCTGGAGGTAGGCTTGGAAATCCACCGCGCCTGCCAGCGGCGCCACGTGTTGCTGCTGCAGTTGGAGCGTGCCGGACCAATCCTTGAGCCGCCATTTGTCCCCCAACGACACCCGCCAGGTGATGTTTTCGAGCGGCAAATCGAATTGCGGAGCCAGCAGGGCCAGGTCCAGCTCGTTCCGGCTCGCCGTCCCCACGCGGCAACTGTAGGAAAACTCGACCGGCACCGGCTGACCGCGCCGGGACTGTTGCTCGAGCGGGATGAGAATGCGCTCGCCCTCGCGCCAGGGCCAGACGCCATTCTGACTCACGAAAGCAAACCAAAATCGCGCTTCTTTGGGCAGGGTCAGGTAAAGCAAACGCTTGTCTCCGGGCACCATGTCAAGCCGGGCCTGGGTGAGCATCACGCCGTCATCTGAAATGACGGAAGTAAGCGTGACCGCCAGCACCCGCGCCGGCAGCAGGCGGGCGGCGTCGTGACGCTCCAATTTCAGCGGCAAATGGAAAGCGGGTTCAACCAGCCGGCAGGCCAGGTTGGCGGCAGCCGCCGGCAGGTCCTTTCGCAAGGCCTGCGGAATGCTTTGCCACTCGGCCGGTTGCAGCGCCTCGGGCAAGGTTCCGGCCCGGACGGCCAGCCTGCCGGCCGATTGGACCGTGACGAAGCCGCGCTGGAGGTTGACGTCGGCAGCGACGACCCCTTGCAGCGAGGCGTCCGCCGATTGCTCGGGCAGCAGAGTCTGATAGGTTGCCTGGAGCAGATAAGGTCCAATCACCCGCCGATGCAATTTGATCTCCCACAGTTGCAGTTCGTTGGTCACCGCGCCCGGGACCGGCCGGAAGTCCGCCAACTGCTCGCCCTGGAACCGGACATTGTCCGCATTGGTGGGCAGGTACACCCCGAGCAGCTTCAGCCCCGTATTTTCAATTTGGTATTGAAGGTTGGCCGCGACCTTGACCAGCGCCTCGCTGAAGGTGGCGTGCTGGAGGCTGGTCACCTGCACCCACGGCTCGACCTGCTCGAGATCCAGGCTCAGCGTCCACGGGGCCTGCAGCACCCGGAACGCGAGCACGCCCTTCTGGCGGATGCCCGACTTCTGCGGGTCCAACTGGGTGAGGCCCTCGGTGGTGGCGGCCTGGAGACGCATCCCCTGCTCGGGCACCACCAACAGCGTGCCGCGATGCTTCCCCGCTTCGCGCAACACCAATTGCGGCACCCGCCAGCCCCGGGTCGCTTTGACGCCCGGCCCCGCCAGACTCACGGCAAATTGCTGCCGGCCTTCGGTCTTGCCGGTCAGATGCAGGGTAATCACCCGGCCGGCGTCGGTTTTGAGTTCGGTCCAATGGCTCAGCGCCGGTCCGCTGATGGCCTCGACTTCGAACCCTTCCGGCAGGACAAAGCTGAGCCGGAAAATCCCCGCCCGCGTGATGTCCACGACGAGATTGGCTGCCAGCACCGTCCGATCTTCGCCCAAAGAAAGGGTGTCCTGCGTCTCCACCCGCACATCCGGCTCGACGGCCGAAGCCTTGAGCGAAGCAGTCGCCGCGGCATCGCCATGGCGGAAGGCGCGGCGCACGGTCAAACCCGCAATGCGCGATTGCAGGACGCTGGCGGTCGAGGCAGGGAAATCTTCGAGGTTGATCGCAGACCAGGACGGGGCGCTGACGCCATCGAGTTGCACTTCGTTGCCGGTGGCGATGCCCACCAGACCAATCTGTCCCGCCGCGCCCTCGACCCGCAGCAGCCCGACGGTCTGCTCGAGGGGAAGCGGGCCGCAGGCCAGTTGCGAGCGGACCAGCAGCGCGAAGGGGCGGGATTGTCCCGGCTTGAGGGAGACCCGCAGCCGGCGGGTGTCGGGATCGAAGCGCCAGAGGGAGACGGTTGTGGGCGCGACGGTTTGAACCCCGTTGCTCTTGCTGGCCGCGGCGATCAGGCTCGAGGCGTCCGTGACGTCAATGATGGTGACGCCGCCTGGGACGGCGAGAACCAGCTCGGACAATTCACCCTGCGCGGGGCGGATCGAAACCTGGTGGACCCCTTCGACCACCCCCGCCGCCGGCACATAGAGCTGAACCAGCTCGGCATAGAAAACCGCCGCCTCGCGCTTCACATCGCGGCTCCGCGGCTTCCAGCCGACCCACACCTCGCCCGCCGGCGCCAGCACCAGCCGGGCCACCGTGTTGCTCCCCACCCTCTCGCTTTGCAGCGAAACCGCCTCCGGCGAGAAAACCTCCACGTCCCGATTGGCGACCGCCAGTTCGAGGCGGTTGACCAGCCCGTAGGAAACCGGCAGCCGAAAGCCGGTCTGGCCCTCGCGCTGGCTGGTCCGAATCTGGTAGGCCAGTTCAATCTCGAAGGTGCCGCGTTTGCGGGCGGTCACCTGGTGCGCCCGGCGTGAATCCACCCACCCGTGGGTCAGCTCAACTTTGTCCTGCGGATAGCTGATGCGTGTCAGCACCGCCGGCTCGAACAGCAGCGGCAGCACGTCACCCCGCTCCGCCGGCCAGCGAATGGTGGCGGTCGCCAGCACAAATTTGTCCTCGACGCGAATGTGATGCGAGACGAGCTCCGGCAGGGTCGAAAGCCCGGACGCCGGGCTGGCATTGGTGGCGCCGGGCTCGGACGCGGAGGCGGTTCCCGCCAGAAGGCCGCCGGCCAATAATCCCCCGAGCAACAGGGCCGCCACGGCTGAGGCGGCGCTGCCGCCCGGCTCCGGCGCGGGAGCGGGGACCGTGCGAGGAACCCGCTGGCCCAGCCGGCGCAAGGCCGGGATGGCGATATGCAAGACGAGAAACGCGGCCAGCAGAACCAAAAAAGCGACGGCGCCCTCAGACCAACGCAGCGCAGCCCAGGCCAGCAGCACCCAGCCCAGCACCACGGCCGCCGCTCGAGTCGTAAAGGAGTCGCTCCGCCAGCCGTAAACCCATACGGCCAGCGCCAGCAGAACCGGCCAGGCCAGCCCGGCGATGTCTCCCAGGCGGGTTTTGTCCTCGAGGTTGAGCACCTCGACACTGAGGGCCGTTTCCGCCTGCTGCACCGGCGCCACCAGCGAGACCTCGCGCGCCACGGGACTTTGCTGCCGCGCGGCGACGGCGCCCAGCATCCCCAGGGCAGCCAGCGCGGCCACAAAGGCCGCCAGGCCGAGGACAAGGCCGGCCATGCGCCGTGCGCCGGAGGCGCCGGCCCCGTTGCCCCCCGCCCATCGCCAAAAGCCCAGCGCACCGGCCAGCAGGGCCGCCAGGGCCGCCGCCGTGGCGGTTGCAGTTGAAGCCTCCGAGCC
>Ga0116146_1003024_pt1 | contig 14258 bp, 7 predicted proteins | sample AD_JPNHG2_MetaG_FD_89748 | JGI IMG/M metagenome (GOLD analysis project Ga0116146, IMG submission 89748) | Active sludge microbial communities of municipal wastewater-treating anaerobic digesters from Japan - AD_JPNHG2_MetaG | ecosystem: Engineered > Bioreactor > Anaerobic > Digestate | place...
ATAAAGATAAAAAAATTAATGTTTATTCTTCTCAAGATATTTCCAATTTTAATCAGATAAATTATTTAAATCCAAGATATACTTTTGATAATTTTGTTATTGGAAAAAACAACCAATTTTGTGCAGCAGCTGCTTTAAGAGTTGCTCAAGCTCCCGGTCAGCATATGAATCCATTATTTATCTATGGAGGGGTTGGTCTAGGAAAAACACATATCTTACAAGCAATAGCGAATTATATACTTACAAATAAAAGCAACCTAAAAATATTATATATGCATGTAGAGCAGTTTATTGATGAATTTATTCATTCATTAAAAAATGAACAGATGAATTCTTTTAGAATGAAATTTAGAAATACAGATATTCTGCTTCTTGATGATGTTCAATATCTTGAGCAGAAAGATGCTTCTATGGAAATGTTTTTTCATACTTTCAATTCTTTATATCAAGCTCAAAAACAGATGGTTTTTACATGCGATAAACCACCAAAAGACTTAAAAGATTTTGAAGAAAGAGTAAGAAATAGGATGGAATGGGGTTTAACAGTTCAAATTACTCCCCCGGACTATGAAACAAGAGTAGCAATTTTACAAAAAATGTGTGATTATGAAAAAAGAAATGTCGATGAAAAAATTTTACATTTTATAGCAAAAAATGTTAAATCATCAATTCGAGAACTTGAATCTGCATTAATAAAAATTATTGCATATTGCGATATATTTAAAATCGATATAAACTCAATCACATTAGAACAGGCAAAAGAAGTATTAAAAGACCAATTTAAATATATAGATGAAACAAAAATTATTCAGATCGATGATATTATTAGAAAAGTTGCTGAAACATTTAAAATTTCAAGTTATGACATAAAATCAAAGAAAAGAAATGCATCTATTTCAAGAGCAAGAAATATTGCAATGTATCTTTGTAGAGAACTTACATCAGCAAGTACAACAGAGATTGGTCTTTCTTTTGGTGGAAAAGATCATACAACAATTATTCATGCATGCAAAAAAATTTCAGATTTAATGAAGGATGATGAACTTCTAAGAATTTCAATTGAAGAGATGATCAAAGATCTTACCTCATAAATAATTCACAAATTGCACATATTATTTTTGAATTAAGTGAAAAATGTGAAAAAGTAGGTTCATTATTAAATTTATTTTTATTTTTAACAAATGTAAATAATTTTGTTGATAATATAAAAATTTTATTCACATATTTAAATTATGAATTACCCATAACTTATATAAATTATTAACATATTAACAAGCTTTAATATTAGTATTAAAATTAAATCATTTTAAAATAAAGGATAAATAAAAAGAAATTTTTCAAAATTATTTTTAAAAGTTAAAAGAAAATAAAATATTGAATGAATTAACAAAAAACTGAATAATAGAATATTATTTATTGAATAAAATATTATTTAATATAAAATTTTTTAGGGGAATAATATGAAGTTTAGCATTGAAAAATTCAAAATAGCAGAACTTCTTTCACAAGCAGATTCAGTTATTGAGCAAAAGACTTTTTCTTTAGTTTTTTCAAATCTTTTATTAGAAGCTGAAGAAGGAAAAATAATTATTTCAGCCACCGATTCTGTTACTTTTTTTAAAGCTTATGATGATGCAAATGTTACGGAAAAAGGTAAAACTTTAGTTAATGCTAAAAAATTATTTGATATTGTTAAATCAGTTCCAGACACCTTGCTTTATTTTGAAACCAATGAGAATAATGAATTAATTATATATTCTGAAAATCATTCATTTGAATTTGAATTAAAAACGATGGATTATACAGAATACAATATATCTTTTGATATATCTTTTGATAATAGTTTTGAAGTTGATTCTCAAATTTTTAAAGATATGATTCATAAGACAATTTTTTCTGCATCTGATGAAGCAGATAAGCAATTTTCTACAGCAGGAGTAATGGTTGAAAAAAAAGATAATAAAATTAATGTTGTCGCAACTGATAAAAAAAGACTTGCTGTATGTAAAAATTTTGAAGAATTACCTGATCTTATATCTATAATACCAAAGAAGATGATGAATATAATACTTAAAGTTCGTTCAGCAGATCAAAAATTCAAAATATCTTTAACAGAAAAAAAATTCAGTATTGAAATTGGATCAATCCAATATATGAGTCATCTATTAGAACCTAAATTTCCAAATTATAGAACACTTTTACAGGATACTTTTACTTATACAGCTATAATAGAAAAAGATATCTTCAATCAAAACCTTAAAATGATATCATCTATGTTTTCGAATGAAGATACCATTCTTATAAAGATGGAAAAAAATACAATGATAATATCAAATATTGAAACAGATATTGGTAAAGGTAAAGTTAACTTTGAAATTGATTATGATAATGAACCTGTTGAATTTGCTGTTTCATATAAAAATATTGCTGATTTTACAAGAGTAATTGATTGTTCAATGTTTAAACTTTGTTTTAATAATCCTCAAAAGGCAATCTTCTTTATGCCTTTTGAAGAAAAAAAGGATTATGGTTATATATTTATTACAGTTCCTGTTAAAATATAAATAAAATATAATGAGTTTTTTACTTAATATTTTTAATTTCAGATTGTTTGATCAAAAAAATATTTATTTTGAAAAGCCTATAACTTTTATTACTGGTAAAAATCAATCTGGAAAAAGCTCTATTATTGAAGCTATATATATATTAAAAACTGGTAAAAGTTTTAGAACAAATTCATTAAACAACTGTATCAAAGAAGGGCAGAAATTTTTTAGTATTGAATTAAAAGATAAAATTACTGAAAAATTAATATACAATGAACAAGGTATTAAATCTTATTTTAAAAATGAAGAAAAAAGCAAAAATGATATAATTAACCCCGAAATTTTTATTTTATATAATAGAAATCTTTTTAATTTTATATTTCAAACTGATTTTAGAAGAAAAACAATAGATGAATTAATATCTTCTTACGATAAAAAATATCTATATTATCTTATTCATTGTAAAAAGATAATTGAGAAAAAAAAGGAAATTATTTATTCTAATATTGATTTTAATACTAAAAAAAATTTGTATTTTAATTTAGTAACAAATTTTGCAGAATATACTAAATATGTAAATTCAAAAAGGATGGATATAATAAATCAGATAAATCAGTTTATTTCGAAATATAGTAATTATAATATTGAATATCATTCAAAATTTTCTGATATGAATGTTGAAATGATTACAAAGTTTTATGAAAAAAATTTTTCTATTGAAATCGAACAAAAAAAATATTTTGGTCCACACAATGATTTTTATAGCTTGATTGATAATAATAAAAAACTTATAGAAAGTGGTGCAACCTCAGATTTTTATAAATTCTATTTTTATCTTTTCCTTTTTTTTATTAATAAAGTATATAATGAACAAAAAATATATCCAATTGTTTTGTTTGATGATTTTTTTTTACCTTTAGATTTAAGTTCTTCAAAAAAATTGATATCATACTTTAATGATGAAATGACTATAATAATCTCTCAACATGAAAATATTCAAATTGATAAAGATTTTGGTGAAATTAATCTATGAAAGAAAAAATATTTTCTATAGAAGATATTTTACCAGAGAATATAAAAAAAATTTTTGAAATAGCAAAATTTGAAAAGGAAATATTAAATTTTACAAAATCTTTATTTAATGAAAGTATAAAAAAACATTGTAAACCAATTTATATTACAAATAATATATTGATAATTGCAGTAGACAATCCTTTATGGGCAAGTGAGATATTAAATTATAAGCAACATCTTTTAAATAACATAAATAAAAAATATAATAACTACTTAAAAGATATTAAATCTAAATTTCTTCCAAAATATTTTATCGAAAAAAATATTAATAAAAAGCTATCTTCTGAAGAAAAAGAATTTATAGAAAAACAAACATCAAAAATTGAAGATAAAGAATTAAAAGAAAAATTATCTAATTTAATAGAGACTTTTATATTAGTTGATAAAAAATAATCATCCTGTAATTTCAATTAATAGAGGAGAATAAAAGTGTCAGATAAATATACTGGTAAAAATATAAAGTTTTTAAAATCAATTGAACATGTAAGATTAAGACCTGGAATGTATATAGGAAATACTTCGACAAAAGGTCTTCATCACCTTGTCTATGAAATTGTTGACAACTCGATAGACGAGGCAATTGCGGGTTATTGCACAAATATAAAAATAGAAATTAATGAAAATCATGAAGTTACTGTTGAAGATGATGGAAGAGGTATACCGGTCGATCTTGTTGATAAAGGAGATGAAAAAGTTTCTGCATTAGAGCTTGTTTTAACCGAGTTGTTTACAGGTGGAAAATTTGATAATGTTGCATATAAAGTTTCTGGTGGTCTTCATGGTGTCGGACTTTCTGTTGTCAATGCATTATCGGAATATATCAAGGTATGGGTATATAGAGATAATGGTGAATATTTTATAGAATGTAGAAGAGGTATTCCTATCGAGCCCGTCAAAAAACTTGGTAGTTCAACAAAAAGAGGCACAAAAATACTTTTTAAGCCCGATAAAGAAATATTTAAAGATACTGAATTTGAATATTTAATTTTAAGAAATAGATTTGAAGAGCTTTCTTATTTAAATAATAAAATAACAATTCAATTTAATTTTAAACCTGAAAATAAAATAGATATATTTCAAAATCCAGGCGGTCTTGTAGATTACGTTAAATTCCTGAATGATGAAAACAAGTCAATATTTAGCTCACCATTATACTTCAAAAATGAATATAAGACTGAAAACAATAAAATGGTTGAAATAGAAATTGCCTTCACATATAACGATACAGATGATGAAATTTTATACTCATTTGTGAATAACATAAGAACTTATGAAGGCGGAATGCATGTAATTGGATTTAAATCAGCATGTGAAGAAATTTTTGATAATCTTTTCGAAAACTCTAAGTTAAAAAACAATTATAAAGAGTTGGGTATAACTCCATCAAAAGAAGTAGATTCCGGTCTTGTGGCTATAGTTGCAATAAAAATGCAAGATCCACAATTTGAGGGTCAAACAAAAGAAAAACTTGGTAATGAATATATTAAAAAACTTGTAAATACTGAAGTTAAAAGTTGGTTAAAAAAAGAAGTTGAGAATAATGAAAATGATTTCATGAAACTTATAGAATTTTTAGCAAAAAAAGCATATATTAAATATCAGCAGAGAATTGATAAAAAAACAAAGGTAAAATCATTTTTAGAATCTGATTCTCTACCAGGAAAACTTGCTGATTGTTCAGAACAAGATCCTTCTAAAAGAGAACTTTTTATTGTAGAGGGAGATTCTGCTGGTGGTTCTGCGAAACAGGGTAGAGATAGGAGATTTCAGGCAATTTTACCTCTATGGGGTAAGATGCTTAATGTTTCAAAAGCTGATTTTGAAAATGCTCAAACAAATGAAAAATTAAAACCTATTATAGATACACTTGGAACAGGTATTGGAAACAACTTTAACATTGACAATTTAAGGTATCATAAAATAATAATAATGGCAGATGCCGATGTAGACGGATCTCATATTAGAACCTTGCTTCTAACATTTTTTTATAGGGTTCTACCAGAAATTATAAATGGTGGATTTGTTTATCTAGCAGTTCCTCCACTTTATGCCTATAAACAAGGCAAAAAACAGATATATCTTTATGATGATGAAGAGAAAAATAGATTTTTAGAATCCATGAAAAAAGATCAAAACTTTGAGATTCAAAGGTTTAAAGGTCTTGGTGAAATGATGCCACAACAGCTCTGGGAAACAACAATGAATCCAGAAACAAGAAAACTGATTCAGGTCAAAATAACAGATGCACTTATTGCAGATATGATGTTTGAAGTCCTTATGGGAAAATATGTTAAACCAAGATATGATTTTATTTCCAGTAAATCTGTAAGTTTCGATAAATCTAAGTTAGATATTTAATCAAAGATATATAAAGGTAAAAGAAAATATAATTAAATAAATAATAATTAATTTTAATTGGATAGATTACTTTAATTTTTAAGGATACCAAAATGGATAAAATTGAGAATTCTAAGAATAATATTTCTATTGTACCAATTCAAGATGAGATTGAAAATTCCTATCTTGTATATTCACTTTCAGTTATAGTTGGTCGAGCAATACCAGATGTAAGAGATGGATTAAAACCTGTACATAGAAGAATACTATATTCTATGTATGATCAAAACATAACTTATGATAAAGCAACAAAAAAATGTGCAAGAATTGTAGGAGATGTATTAGGTAAATATCATCCTCATGGAGATCAGGCAATATATGAAACTTTAGTTAGAATGGCTCAATCCTTTTCTCTTAGATATCCTTTAATATATGGTCAAGGAAATTTTGGTTCTATAGATGGTGATACTCCAGCAGCAATGAGATATACCGAGGCAAAACTTGAAAAGATCACCGAACAATTATTAAATGATCTAGATAAAGAGACCGTTCCTTTTAGAAAAAATTTTGATGAATCTTTAGATGAACCAGAAGTTTTACCAGCACAATTTCCAAACATTTTAGTTAATGGAGCCGAAGGTATTGCTGTAGGTATGACAACATCTATTCCGCCACATAATTTAAATGATGTTATAGATGCTTTGTTATATTTAATAGATAAACCAGATGCGACAAGCGAGGAACTTTTACCAATTATTAAAGGACCAGATTTCCCTACTGGGGGTATCATCATAGCCGATGATGAAATGAAAAACATGTATTTAACTGGTAAAGGAAGAGTTCTTTTAAGAGCTAGAATATCTACGGAAAAACAGGAAGATGGTGATGCAATAATTATTAATGATATTCCATATCAAGAAAACAAAGCCTTAATTATTAAAAAAATAGCTCAACTTGCAAGAGATGGTGTTATTGAGGAAATAGCCAATCTTAGAGATGAATCTGATCAAAGAGGTATAAGAGTTTTAATAAAAGTAAAAAAAGGTAAAAAACCCGAAGTTGTTATTGCTAAATTATATAAACACACTTCTTTACAAAAATATTATAATGCAAATTTTGTTGCGATTCACCAGACTGAACCTAAAACATACAACCTTAAAGAAATAATTAAAGATTATTTTGAATTTAGAAGACAGATTTTTATAAATAGATATAACTATCTATTAAAAAAAGCCAAAGATAGGCTTCATATATTGGAAGGGTTATTAATTGCACTTGATAATATAGATAAGGTAATTGCTACAATTAGAAAATCTCAGGACACTCCTACAGCAAAAAATTCTTTGATGAGTATATTTGGACTTTCTAAAATACAAGCAGAAGCTATTTTAGATATGCGATTGCAGAAACTTACAAATCTTGAAAGTTATAAAATAGAAGAAGAACATAATCAAATTCTTTTAGAGATAAAGAGAATTGAAGACATATTAAAAGATGATTTTTCGATAAACAATGAGATAAAGAATGAACTTATTAAAATCAAAGAAAATTTTGGAGATGAGAGAAAAACGAAGATAATATTAGGGGTCGAAAGTGATGATTTTAACCTTGATGTAATAAGAGAAGAGGTCGTAGTTATATTAACCAAGAATGGTTATATAAAAAGAGTTTCTTCCACCAAATTTAAAACATTAAATAGAGGCTCTAAAGGTCAAAAAGGTGTTAAGCTTGAAGAAGGAGATACTGTTAAAACAATTTTGCATGGATATACCACAGATAACCTTGTATTCATAACATCAAAAGGAAGAGCTTACCATTTAATGATTAATGATATCCCTGATTCAGAGTTTAGACATCATGGTGAACATATTTCATCTTTCTTAAAATTAGAAGAAGATGAAAATATAAATTCAATTAATATTGTAAATGAATTTCCTCAAGATTCATATTTTGTCTTTATTACTAAAAAAGGCATAATTAAAAAAATGGAACTGGCTTTAATAAATACAAGAAAAAGCACAGGAATTAATTGTATTAAGCTTGCTGACGATGATGTCGTGGTCGATTCTATAATAATGGAGAAGAATGAAGAGGTAATAATCGTAACTGCTTTTGGTTATATTTGCAGATTTTCAATTAATCTAATAAATGATATTGGAAGAACAGCCATGGGTGTAAAAGGAGTTTCTCTTAGCGACGGTGATTATGTAGTCAACATGACAAAAGCTGAAAAAGACAAACATATACTTATTGTTTCAGAAAAAGGATATGCAAAAAGAATTCCTCATGAGCAGATCAGACTGACAAATAGAGGTGTAAAAGGTGTTCTTTGTGTATCAAATAGAGAGAAATCTGGTAAAATTCTTGCTGTTACAAATGTTTCTCAGGATGATGTTATTATACTTATAACAAAAAATGGAAAGACATTTAAAACATTAGTATCAAAAATAAAGGTACAGAATAGAAATACATTAGGGATTAAACTACTTAGCTTAGATAAAGATGATCTACTTTCAGATATTTCTAAAATTTCTATTTCTGAGGATGAAGAAGATAGTACCCTTTCTTTAATAGAACCTGAGGAAGAATAGTAAAATTATAGTTATGAAATTATGAGAAAAATTCTTCGATATCCTCTTCAGTAAGATTTTTGAATAGATTATTTACATTCATTACAGAATCAAAAAGTTTTTTCTTCTTATCCTGAAGTTGTAAAATCTTTTCTTCAATTGTATTATTGGATATAAGTTTATAAACATTGACAATCTTGCTTTGTCCTATTCTGTGGGCTCTATCTATTGCCTGCATCTCTACCATAGGATTCCACCATGGGTCAAAAATTATTACGATATCTGCTTCGGGCAAGTTTAAACCATATCCACCTGCTCTTAAGCTTATTAGAAAAATTGGTATATTTGTTTCTTTAAACTTTCTAACCTCTTCCTGTCTTTGTTTTTCAGGGGTAGAACCATCAAGATATGAATAATCAAATTCCAATCCCTTTATTTCTTTTTCAAGAATTGAAAGCATTTGAGTAAATTGTGAAAATACAATTATCTTATGTCCCGCATCAACAGATTCTATTAAAATTTCCTTTAACAATTCAGTTTTCCCAGAAATATCTGGCTCATTTAATAAAGTTTTATTTATAAGACCTGGGTGATTTGCAATTTGCCTTAATTTTAAAAGTGCTGTTAAAATATGTATTTTTGATTTTTGTAATCCATCTCTTCTTATTCTATTCATTATGTTTTCTTTGACTTCTGCTAGGATTTCCTGATACATAGTCTTTTGTACTTCTGAAAGTTCAGACTTGAAAGTTTGAATAATTTTTGGAGGAAGTTCTTTCAAGACATCATCTTTTACTCTTCTTAAAATAAAGGGAGAAATTTTGGATTTTAACTCGTCTAATTTATTATCAGTAAAATTATCAATATAATAGTCTTTAAAAGGTTTAAATTTACCTAAAAGCATTGGTGAAACAAAAGAAAAAATAGACCACAATTCAGTTAGATTATTTTCAACAGGAGTTCCAGTTAAGACAAATCTATAGTTACCATTTAGTTGTTTTACCGCATTAGAAACATTGGTATTAGGATTTTTTATGTGGTTGGCTTCGTCCAATACTATGACTTCAAAATCATATATTTCATATAATTCTATATCATTTCTTATTAAAGAGTAAGAGGTTATGACTATTTCATATCTATTAATATGTGAAATAGCATTTTTTCTTTCGTTAATATTTCCCTTAATAGTTAAAATTTTAGTATTTGGGAAAAATTTATTTATTTCATTTTCCCAGTTAAAAAGTAGAGATGTAGGGCAGATTATCAAAGATGGCTTTGCAGAGTCCAAACTTTTAATAAAAGTAAGAACCTGAAGCGTTTTACCAAGGCCCATGTCATCTGCTAAAATACCACCAAAATTAAATTCTTTAAGAAAATGAAACCAGAAAAAACCAAATTTCTGATAACCTCTTAATATATCTTTGACATTAGAAGGGATCGATACTTTTTTCTTAAATACTGATATATCATTGTTTTTAACAAATGCATCTCTCATCTCTATCATTTTTTGTAGTTTGGAAGGAAGATTAAGATTAATTTTTGTTTCAGGTGATAATTGCATTATTTTGGTAATTTCATCATAAAGATATAAGAAATGAGAAATATGTATTTTTGTTAAAAATTGTTCTTGAAGCTTTTTAACATTTGAAGCTAAAGAATTTAAAAGATTTTTTAATTGACGAATTTCATTATGATTTTCAATTGCAGTAGTGGTATTTTGAATTTCTATAAATCTTTTATTAGAAGCGATTTTCTCAATTGATTCAGTATCAATCTTGGTTCCATCAGATAAAAAATAATATTCATGAATTTTCAAAGATGAGGATTCCTCTTCGTCAAATTCAAAATCAAGTTCGACTGAAATGTAATTCTTTTCAATCATTATTTTTTTGAATTCTTCTGTAAAAAAAACTTCACCTTCCTGCTTTAATTTAGGAAGACCTTCCTCTAAGAAAGTTTTAAATTTAATTTTATCTGTTTGGACAAATTTATTGTCAATCAATGAAAAATTGTATTGTTTTAAGATAATCAATATCTTTTTTTCCTGTAAAAGATTTCTTTTACAAACAAAGTATTTATTATTCTTAAACAAAGTGATATAAATTTTCTCTTGAGATCCAAATATAAAATCATATATACATGGAGTATCATCATCGCAATAGATAGCAAGTTTTGGAGAGATAACTATATTGCCATTATAATCACATTCAAAATAATATGAGTTGTTTTTAACATTTTCAAGTTCTATAGTTCCCTTAAAATCTATGTTGAAAGAATGACTGATTTTGGGGATAACATCATAGTAAAAATCAGCAATTTCTGATTGATTAAGGATAATTGAATCATTTATTAAAAAATTCCAGACCGATTCAGGAAGTTTAATTCTTAAAGGATATAATACATCATCTTGCATTACCCACTGGTGGAAATTTCCATCTATTATTTTTATACTTTTTTCGAACTTAACATTAACCTCACCATTTTTATTAGTATATCTAACAATTAAGTTGGGTTTTAAGTAGTCTTTAGAAATAGAAAATTTCTTATCCTTTGAATAATATAATTCAGGGAAATCAGAGATCAACTTAATAAATTGATCTACTTTATCTTTTGGTATTAGGAAATCTTCTTCTGGTATATGTTCAAGCCAATCTTGGATAGTTTTTATAATCAATCTATCTTTCATTGGAAAAAGAGTATAGTTAAAGTTTCTCTGTTCATCCCATTTTTCATTATATGAAATATCTGTATAAAAATTTATTTTTGTGTCATTTCTATAAAAATCTATTTTGAATCTAAGTTCCTGATTAAAAAAATCATCAATAATAAGAACAAGTTTAATAGAATATTTTTCGATAATTCTTTGAATTGACTTAAAAAATCTTAGTTTAGAGAGACTTCTTTTATAATCAACAAATTTATCATTATTAAGAGTGTTATCATCATTTAAAAATAAACTACTATCTTCTATAAACTTAAAGATAATTGCAGTTCTATGTGAACAAAATTCACCGAAATCTTCACATGTGCAAAAAGAGGTCGAGAAAGAACCATCTGGAAGATGAATTAAAATTTCAGGTGAAAAAGATTTATCATCGATCAGTAAAGTTCCTTTTATTAGAAGAGAATCGTCTGAAACCTTCTGAATATCGAAGTCTTTTATATAATTTTTTTTAAAATAAGATTCTCCGGTTTCAACAATTATCTTCTCTTCAATTGAATCAAAAAGACTAATAGTGAACAAAACACAACCTCCATAACAAAATCATATATCATATAAAATATGCATAAAAGAAAAAATAGTAAATAAAATATTTTTTAATAATTAAATTTTTTATACATATTTAATTTTATTTGTCAAATTTAAATTATTAAATTTTTCTTACTCTTTACTTTATTATAATTTATCTATAATTAGGTTGGAGCAAAAAGATGTTTGAGTTTGATATTATAATTTGTGGCGGAGGACACGCAGGATTAGAGGCTGCTCATGTAGCATCAAAGTTTGGATTAATTGTTGGACTATTTTCTTTAAATCATGATACTATTGGACAGATGTCCTGTAATCCTTCAATAGGCGGTATAGCTAAAGGGATTGTGGTAAGGGAATTAGATGTTTTTGGTGGTTTAATGCCTCAAATTGCCGATAAGTCGGCTATTCAATATAAAAAATTGAACACAAAAAAAGGTCCTGCGATGCAGGCAATTAGACAACAAACAGATAAATATATATATTCAAGGAATGCTCAAGATTATATTGGTTCAAAAGAAAATATTTTAATTATTCAGGATGAGATAATAGATTTCAAGGTTATATCAGAAGAAAAGTTTGTTATATATACTAAAAGGCAAATGCAATATTATTCTAAGGCATTAATTCTTACAACCGGGACATTTTTAAATGGTCAGATTTATATTGGTAAATTCAAAACTTATGGAGGAAGGATTGGTGAATTTTCTTCCATAGATTTATCACAATCTCTTATAAATAAAGATATTAAAATGAAAAGATTTAAGACTGGAACCCCAGCAAGAGTTAAGAAAAATTCTATAAATTATCAAAAACTAATTAAACAGGAAGGTTCGAATGAACCACTATTTTTTTCTGTTAGTTCAATTAAAAATAATATAAATATACTTCCAATTTTACCTTGTTATATTGCACATAGTAATGAAAAAACAAAAAAAATCATAATAGATCATAAGGATGAAATCCCACTTTATTCTGGTCTTATTAAAGGCATTGGACCAAGGTATTGCCCATCTTTTGAAGATAAGGTATTTAAATTTCAAGATAAAGTTTCTCATCAGATATTTGTTGAACCTGAAGGTGTGAGTTCCGAAACAGTTTATTTAAATGGAATATCAACATCTTTAGCAGAAAAATATCAAGAGGAGCTTTTACAAACTATCGAAGGTTTTGAAGATATAAAGATAGTAAAACCCGCATATGCGGTAGAATATGATATTATTGATCCAACTCAACTAGATCATAGTCTCGAGTATAAAAAAATTAATAATTTATTTTTTGCGGGCCAGATAAATGGTACTTCGGGATATGAAGAAGCCGCAGGGCAGGGATTTATCGCAGGCATAAATGCTGCCTTAAAAATACTAAAAAAACCAAAATTTATTTTATCAAGAAATGAGTCTTATATTGGAGTAATGATAGATGATCTTGTATCAAAAGGTGTCGATGAACCATATAGGTTATTTACAGCTAGGGCTGAATCAAGATTAGAGATTAGACATGATAATGCTTATGAGAGACTTTTTGAATATTCCAAAAGATTTAAATTATTAGATAAAGAAATAGAAGATATTATAGAAGAAGAATTAAGAAGGAAAAAAGATTTACAAAAAGAGATTTATTATATTAAATATGAATTAGAAAATGATATAGAAAATAATAAATTAAAAAACGATTATGAAATTGATAAAACTAAAAACAAAATAACAAAAAAAATGTCATTAGATCTTGTTATCAAACAGGGTATTATAGATTTCCAGCAATTTTATGATAAATATTGCAAAGAAATAAAAATTAAAGATATAGCAGAATCTATATATATAGATATAAAATATGAAGGCTATATTGAGCATGAAAGAAATCTTCAAAATAGAGTAAATAATAAAAAAGATATTGAAATTCCAGAGGATTTTGATTACAATAAAATAGGAAATTTGTCCTTTGAAACAAAACAAAGGTTAAATATGTATAAACCAAAAAGATTTAAAGATCTCTTTTCAATACCTGGATTAAAACCAGTAGATATAGTTACAATTGATAATGAATTAAGAAAATTTAAAAAATAAATGTTACACGTGAAACATTATGATAATTGAAAAAAAATCAATTGAACCATTTTTCTTAGAAAATATTGATAAATTTGATTATTATAAAAATTTAATTTTAAAGAATAATGAAATATGTGGTCTCACAACTATAAAAGAAGAAGAATTTAATGAAAAACATTTTTACGACTCTTTAACATTATTACCACTACTTGAGAAATATAAAAATCAAAATTTATTAATCGCTGATGTTGGTGCAGGTGCAGGCTTCCCTTCCATACCAATATTAATAGTAAATCAAGAATTAACTATTGATTTGATAGAATCTAACCATTTAAAATCAGAATTTTTACAAAAGGTAATAAATCATTTTAATTTTCAAAATTCTAAAGTGATTTGCTCAAATGTCAGAGAAATTAAAAAAAAATATGATATA
>Ga0116146_1003042_pt1 | contig 14182 bp, 10 predicted proteins | sample AD_JPNHG2_MetaG_FD_89748 | JGI IMG/M metagenome (GOLD analysis project Ga0116146, IMG submission 89748) | Active sludge microbial communities of municipal wastewater-treating anaerobic digesters from Japan - AD_JPNHG2_MetaG | ecosystem: Engineered > Bioreactor > Anaerobic > Digestate | place...
GACTGAAGACCGAGCGGAAGTGCCAAGGCCACTGGTGGGCCTCCCGGACTTCAAATCCGGTGTGGGGGGCTAACAACCTCCCGGGTGGGTTCGATTCCCATGCACTTCCGCCATTTTTTTAATTAGGGGACACAATACCAATTTTTCTTGAAAATTTCCATAATGATCCCGTTTGGTTATAAATTAAGTATTGTGTCCCCCGATTTCTGAGGCCTCCGACGGGGTCGGGGACGGAGCAAAAGACGAAGGTCGAGACAACGGTGTCAAAGGAATCATCAAAAAAGGGCAAACGCAGGACGTCGCCCACGGCGAGCCGAACGGGAAACCCCCGACGCTCCGCCTTCACCCGCGCCCGCGCAAGCATCCCGTAGGCGATATCCAGACCCGTGACTTCGGAACCCGGGGAATAGAAGAGCACGTTTTGTCCCGTACCGATGCCGATTTCCAGGATCCTCCCCCGTGCCTCCCTCAACAGTTTTTTCCGCCACGGCCTGAAACGACTTTCGCCGATCAGCAACATCCCGTCGTAGATAGGGGCGATCCTGTTGAAGCGGGCCTTCGTGCTTTCGGTGATGGTTTTTCCCCCTTCTATCACGGCCTCCCCCGGGGGGTCACGGCACCGGTTTTTCGAGGTTCCATGCCCCTACTTCAGCCGGGCATGGCATCTCGGGCAGACATGGGGATTCAATTCGAATCCTCCCAGTTCGCCGTAATTCTCCGTCAGGGGAAGCTCGTTGCACCTGGGACAGCGATAATTGGAGGTCACGATCAGTATGGCCAGACCCCAAGACACAAACAGGACCATCACGAGGACGGGCATGACGAAGAAAGGGACGTCCAGATCGAAAACCCCTATCAGCACCATCAGGATTAAGCAAATCAACGCGGCCGACCCAAAGAGCATGGCCATGCGGAATGTCTTTCTCCGCCTTCTCTGAAACTCCCGCGCCGTTTCCTCGTCATTCATTTCTTTAACCCGCCCGATCCCGACAATTTTACCTTCTCTCCTTAGCCGATTCGACCCGACCATATAGAAAACGGCTACCTGGTGTCAACACGGCAAAGAGGCGGGGCCTCGCAAATCGCCCCCGTCTTCCCTTTGTCCCGCCGGGTCGTCCCTCTGAGGAATCGGCGACGTTGAAAAAATTTCCTGTCGTGGCGGTCCTTCCGGGCTCGCGAGGGCCGGAAAGCCTCGTGGGAAAATGGTTTGCTGATCACGCCCCGGGGAGATTTCGCCGAAAGCGGGGGAGATCCGGGGACGCGATAGCCGTTACCCCCCTCTCTAAATTTGTCCAATGAAAACAAGATATTTGCGAACTAACGGTGTCTTGTCGTTTCAGCCGACCAGACCGTTTCTCATGGCGTAGAAGGTTATCTCGGCGTTGTTTTTCAACTTCATCTTCTCGAGGATGTGGCTGCGGTAGGTGCTGATCGTCTTGACGCTCAGGCAGAGCTCCTCGGCGATGGAGGAGACGGTCCTGCCGGAGGCGATCATGAGCATCACCTGGTACTCCCGATCGGAGAGGAGCTCGTGGGGGGGGCGGGTCACGTCGGTCCCGAGGAACTCGGTCAGGCGTTCACCCAGGGTGGCGCTGATGTACTTGCCTCCCCCCGCCACCTTCCTGATGGCCGCAATGAGCTCGTTGGGGGCGCTGGCCTTGGTCAGGTAGCCCGAGGCGCCCGCCCTCAGCGCCCGGATGGCGTATTGCTCCTCGGGGTACATGCTGATGATGAGGACGGGGAGCTTCGGGTTTTCCTCCTTCATCTCCTTGAGGACCTCCAGGCCGCTCCGCCCCGGCATGGAGATATCGAGGAGGACGACGTCGAGGTGTTTTTTCCGCACGCACTCCATGGCCTCCTGACCGTTTCCCGCCTCGTCGGTGACCTCCATGTCCGGGGTCTCCGAGAGGATCTGCTTGAATCCCGCCCGGACGATGGGGTGGTCGTCGGCGATAAGGATGCGGATTTTCTTCATACCCCTCCCCTCCGGTATGGGATGCGGATGCTCACCGTCGTCCCTTTCCCCCTCTTGCCGATGATCTTCACTTCCCCGCCCCAGTAGGAGACCCTTTCCCGGATCCCCAGGAGGCCGAAGGAATCGGGTTTCGCCATCTGCTCCTCCGTGATGCCCTTGCCGTCGTCCTTCACGACCAGGCAGAGCATCCCGCCGGTCAATCTCAACGACACCCGGACGCTCTTCGCCTCGGCGTGGCGGGAGATGTTCGTCAGGGTCTCCTGAAAGATACGGAAGACCGCCGTGGACAAATCGGCGTTGAGCTGCATGTCCTCCGGCTTCACCGCCACCCGGCAGGGGATCCCCGTCCGCTTGGTGAATTCGTTGGCCTGCCACTCGATGGCCACGGGCAGTCCCAGGTGGTCCAGCATGCCCGGCCGGAGGTCCATGTAGATACGCTTGAGGGTCTTCATCGTCAGGCCCACGAGGTCGGACATGGCCTTGATCCGCTCCCGCAGGTCCCTATGTTCGGCGGGCACCTTGCGGTCCAGGAGGATGATGTCCATGTTGAGGGCCGTCAGGAGCTGCCCCAGCTCGTCGTGGAGCTCCCGGGCGATGTGGGTGCGCTCCTTCTCCCTCACCGACTGGAGATGGGCCGAGAGGTTCCGCATCTGCTGACGGGACCGCTCCAGTTCCTCTTCGGCCCGTTTCCTCTCCGTGATGTCCTCGTAGGTGATGACGATCCTCTTGTTCTGCAGGCTCTCCCCCGTCCGGGAGGCGCTGATCAGGCACTCGATGTCCGTCCCGTCCTTCCTGCGGCACGGAAACTCCACGCGGACGGTGCTCCTCTTCTCCAGGGTGCTGTAGAGGATCTTGGCGATGGCGTCGTAGTCCTCGTCCGAGCGATACAGGACGCGGCTGCTCATGCCGACGATCTCTTTCGCCCCCCAGCCGAAGACGGTCGTGACACCGTCGTTGGCGAAGATCACCCGCCGATCCTGGAGACCGATCACGGCATGGGGAATCGCCTCCAGGATCGACGCCTCGAGGGCCTCGAGCTTCTCCAGCTTGTCCCGGGCCTCGATCTGCTCCGTGATGTCCATGGAGTTGCCCAAAACGGCCCGCCTACCCCGGTATTGGATGAACGTCACCGTCTCCATGATCCAGCGGACGCGGCCGTCTTTCGTCACGATGCGGAACTCGTGGGGCGATTTCCTCTCGCCGTGGAGGAGACGGTGGGCGTTTTCCTTCACCATGAGCCGGTCTTCGGGATGGACGAGCTGCATGGAGTTCATGCCCGTCAGTTCCCTTTGGCCGTAGCCGGCGTAACCGGCGGCGTTTTCGTTGACGAACTGGAAAACCCCGTCCTGGACGATGTAGACGCCCGCCTGGGAGCTGTCCGCCATGGTGCGGTAGGCCTCCTCGGCGAGCTTGCGGTCCGTGATGTCCTCGAAGGTGATGACGATGTTCTTCTCCTTTAGGCTCTCGCCGATGCGGGAGGCCGTGATCAGGCACTCGATGGGCCGACCGTCCTTCCTGACGCACGGGAACTCCGTGCTGTGGGTGCGGCGGGTTTCCAGGGTGGTGTAGAGCTCCCGGGCGATGGCGTCCCAGTCGCCGTCGCTGCGGTAGAGGACACGGGTGGTGGCGCCGATGAGCTCGTCGGCCCGCCAGCCGAAAACCCTCTCGACGCCGTCGTTGGCGAAGATGATGCGGCGGTTCTTCAGGCCGATGACGGCGTGGGGTATCGCCTCGAGAATGGAGTTCTCCAGGGCCTCCAGCTCCGCCAGCTTGTCGCGGGCCTCGATCTGTTCCGTGATGTCCATGGAGTTGCCCAGGACGGCCCGCCGGCCCTGGTAACGGATCGAGGTGATCACCTCGGTGATCCACCGGATATCGCCGTTCTTCGTGACGGTCCGGAATTCGTAGGAGGAGGTGCGATTGCCCCGGAGCATCTGGATCGCCGCCTGTCGGACCCGCTCCCGGTCCTCGGGGTGGACGAGGCTCATCGACTCCTTACCGATGAGCTCCTCCCGCGGGTAGCCCCAGTAGTCCGCCGCGTACTGGTTGACGAAACGGAACTTCCCGTCCTGGACCACGTAGATGCCCGCCCGCGAGGTGTGTTCCAGGGCCCCGTAGAGACCCTCCGCGAGGAGGGGGTCCATCCCGGGAGCGGTCAACTTCTCGCCCTTGACCCTCGAACTTCGGCGCCTGGTGACGATGTTTCGAAGCATCTCGGCCGCCCTATATCAGATAAGCCCCCACGGCTCAAGGCGCGTCCGCCGCGGCGCCCAAAAAAGGCGCAGGCGGCAGGTACATTTCCCGGCGCCTTCGCAGCCGGGGACCGCGGGAGGTGAAAAGGGACCGCCGCCTTTACCGGGGACTAAAGGCGGCGGTCCCTGTTTCGCAGAGCCTGAATTCAGGAGGTAGATCGGGATTTCCCAAGGAGGCTCCCGAAGGGCCGTCTGGCGTCGATCCCGTCCTTTCCCCGGACAAGACTTTGGGACCCACGCGGGTCATTTAAGGAGAAGGTAGTTTAGGCCTCGTTAATTCCGGTCGCCGGAAGGCGACGCCCGGCCGCGGGTTGGGCTGTCCACCGTCCCTCCGCGCGGCAGGCGGCCGTCCTCTCACCCGTCGCCCATGCCCCCCTTCGGGCGACGGGCATCGGGCATTCCCTATCCCGGCCAGACGGCATCGTGGAGGAGCTCCCAGTTGATCTTGACATGCCTTCTCCTGATGGTGGCGGTTTCCCATACCCACGGCGTCAAGGGCATCCTCCGCGCCTTTCCCGTCATCGCCGCCGCCCTGAAGGCTTCTTTCTCCATCTGTTGACCCTTTCTTTTCATGGCGCGACTCCTTTCTTATGTCTCTTTCCCGGCCGCCCTCCCCGGGGGCGGGTGTGTTGGTTGAACGTCCTTACCTCGCCGTCTTTGCCTCTGTCGCGGGAAGGATAGCCCCACGGGCCGCCCCCGCCAATGGGGTGAAGTCTGAAAATCGCATAGGATAGAAATTCCTGTCGACGCCGGAAGAAATCCCTTCCCGGCATCGGTGTCCGTCCGATACCCCGGCTGTCGCCCGCGGGTCACAGAGGCGGCGTAATGTCCCCCGACTTGTCATGAAATGGGAAATGTTCAGCAAATGATCAACGGTCCCTGTCGTGCTAGAATCGCCCCTCTTATCGTCGCCCTAGCTTTATCTACCCCGTCCCTCCTTCACGTCTTCCTCAAGGACCGGCTTTGGGCGTCTTTTCCGTCACAACAACATAATCAATCAAATCAAATATTTGCGTCGACGATGGGCGTGGCACCCCCCTTGCTGTTCCCAAGATTCGCCATGAACTTTTGACCTTACGGTCATGGAGGGGGCACGGGGGTTTCACGTCACAAACCCGGTAGGAGCAAGGAGAGGATATGGACTTCATACTTACGGAAGAGCAAAGAATGTTGCGTGACACGGTACGGCGCATCGCGGAGACGGAATTCGCGCCCAGGGCCGCGGACGTCGACCGCCGCGAGGAGTTTCCCCGACAAAATCTGAAAATTCTGGCCGAAAACGGCCTTCTGGGCATCCAGGTGCCGGAGGAGTACGGCGGCGCCGGGGCGGGGATGCTGTCCCTCATCCTGGCCGTGGAGGAGACGGCCCGGGTCTGCGCCTCCACGTCCGTTATCCTCACGACCCAGGCCCTCGCGAGTGACCCTCTGCTGTTGGCGGGCACGGAGGAACAGAAGAGGACGTACCTGTTCAGGATGGCATCGGGACAGTGTCTCGGCGCATGTGCCATCACGGAACCGGGCGCGGGCTCCGACGTGACGGCCATGAAAACGGCGGCGAAAAAAGTGGCGGGCGGATATCTCCTCAACGGCTCGAAGATCTTCATCACCAACGGCGGGGAGGCCGAGATCGTCACCGTCCTGGCCTACACGGACCGCGATAAGGGGCACAAGGGCATAAGCATGCTCCTCGTCGAGAAGGGCGACCCGGGTTTTTCCGTGGGAAAGCAGGAGCCCAAAATGGGCATCCACGGCTCCGACACGAGAGAACTGACCTTCGAGGACGTGTTCCTCCCCGAGGCGAGGCTGCTGGGCGGCGAAGGGAACGGTTTCAGGATCCTGATGACGACGTTCAACTATACGCGGCCGGCCGTCGGCGCCCAGGCCGTCGGCATCGCCCAGGGCGCCCTGGAGGCCGCCGTCAAATACGCGAAAGAGCGCGTCCAGTTCGGCAGGCCCCTCGCCGGTTTTCAGGGGATACAGTGGATGCTCGCGGAGATGGCCCTCGGTGTCGAGGCGGCGAGGACCCTGGTTTACCGGGCCGCCTCGACCATCGACAGGGAGCCGGATTCCCCCGATATCCCTCGCATCGCCTCCATGGCCAAGTGGCTCGCCTCCGACACGGCGATGAAGGTAACGACGGACGCCGTGCAGATCTTCGGGGGCTACGGCTACAGCAGGGAGTACCCCGTGGAACGCATGATGAGGGACGCGAAAATCACCCAGATCTACGAGGGGACCAACCAGATCCAGCGGGTCATCGTCGCGGGCCAGATCCTAAAATAGATCGGTAATGACGATGCTTTCAACAACGATTTCCAAAAGAGGCGACATGAAAAAATTCGAGAAAAAAGCGATGACATAGTCAGCGTCAGCTCCGTCAGGACCCCTTCGGGCCCTTCGGATGGGCACGCCTGAGGCGATGCCGCCCGTTCGACCCATACGGCCGCAACAGGCCTTGGGGTTTCGCCCCGGGCGCGGCCATGATTTCCGTTGACAATGCGAAGGCTTTGAAAGATCTTCTTAAGACAACGATATTCGCCGGATGCCGCGACGGATGAACAAGAAGGGGAGAGAGGGGAAAAACAGAAGGGACATCACGAGGGAGAAGCTCCTGTCGTCCATCCTGACGATCGGCCGCATGCTGACCCGGCCCGTCCCCATCGACGCCGTCCTCAACGCCATCGTCCGGGAAACGCAAAAGTTTTTCGAACTCAACCGCGTGGCGATCTTCTTGATCAACAAAGAAACCAGGATGCTGGAATGTCGATACCTCGCCGGCTTCGTCACGGAGGATGAGGTACACCGCGCCTTAACGAGGCCTCTGCACCTGGACCGGCATAACTGCCGGGAGACATTGGTCGCCCGGACGGGGCAGACCCTCTTCATCAAAGATCGCTTCACCGACCCGAGGATCACGGCCGCGGACCTCAAAATGGACGAATATTGGAAGAGGATATCGACCATCACGGCGCCCCTCAAGATCAGACGGGAAATAATCGGGGTCTTGGAGGGGGACAGTACGCAGGGGGTGCTAAACCTCAGCCGGAAAGATATCTCCCTCTTCACGTTTTTCGCCAACCAGGCGGGCATCATCGTGGAGAACGCCCGCCTGCAGGCCCAGAACAAACGCAAGATCGACCAATTTCTGCTCCTCCAGCAGTTGACGAACCGTTCCGGAACGGTCGATAGAATCCGGGAATTCATGGCCGTCATCGCCGCCAATGCCATGAAAATAACGGAGGCCCAAGGCTGCGAGGTGGCCCTCGTGAAAAAGGACGGAAAAACCCTCGTCGTTTCATCGCGAAAAGGATCCGTCCTCTCGGACGCGAGGTCCCGGGCGACTTGGCGGGCCATGGGGGGCCGGGTGGCCCAAACGGGCGTCCCGGCAATCATATACAACACAAAGGAAGAGGCGGTGGGCCTCGGCCAATCCGACAAGATCAAATCAGCCCTCTTCGTGCCGATGATCTGCGAGAAAGAGGTGCTGGGCGTGATCAGCGTCTTCGGTGACAGAATCGGCGCGTTCACGAAGAACGACATGGAAATATTGTCCGTCATGGCGAATCACACGGCGGTGCTCCTCAGGAACGCCAATCTATACGAACAGGTCATCGCGAAAAGGGATTTAGCCGAAAACATCCTGGAGAGCTCCCCGAACGGCATCATCACCATCGACGGCGACAACCGCGTCCAATCGATAAACACCAGGGCCGAGCAGATTCTCGAGATCCGCCGCGAGGACCTTTCCGGCCGGCACATCACGGAGTTGGGATCGGCGGCGGTCAACGGCGTCTTGCGGGCGGCCCTGAAGAACGACCAGAGGCACGGAACCGTGGAGGTCTGCATCGAGAAGAGAAACGGCGAGACGGCCATACTGGAGATAGAGAGCTCCTTCGTGAAGAATCTGGAGGGGAACCGGCCGGGGATCATCCTCACCATCCAAGACGTGACGAAGGAACGGGCGACGGAGGAGGCCATCAGGCGCATGGACAGGCTGACGTCACTGGGACAACTGTCCGCCGGCATCGCCCACGAGATAAGAAACCCCCTCGCCGGCATCAACCTGAACATCCAGATGCTCGCCAAGAGAATGGCGTGGGACGAACAGGCGATGGAACTTATCAATGACTCCCTCAGGGGGATCGAGAGAATAAACAGTCTGGTGAAGAATATTCTCGATTTCGCCAGACCGGCCGTACCCCAGTCCCAGAAATGTTACATCCGGGACGTCATCATGGAAACCGTCCGCATCCTGGAGCCCCAGTGCACCGACAAGAACATCAAAGTCACCGTCGATCTCCCCGATTCGATCCCGCCCATGGTTTTCGACAAGAACCAGATCCGCCAGGTCCTCCTCAACATCGTCATCAACGGGGTGGAATCGATGTCGGACGGGGGTGAAATAAGGATCACGGGCGCGGTGAATTCATCGGGCCACAAGAAGGGGGGGAAATTCCGCTTGGCGATCATGGACAACGGCGGCGGTATCAGGCGCGACCACCTGCCCAAGATCTTCGACCCCTTCTTCACCACCAAGCCCGACGGGACGGGTTTGGGCCTGTCCATCGTTCACAAGATCCTGGAACAGCACAACGCCGCCATCGAAGTGGAAAGCGTGGAGGGTAAAGGGACGAAATTTGTGCTGACCTTTCCTATGGAGACGCCGGCGCCGTGAAAGACCAGGCCCGCCACATCCCCTTTGCCAGGGTGCCATAAACCCGACGGAGGTGGAAAATGCTGAGATACAGGATCCTCATCGTTGACGACGACGAGCTGCTCCAAAAGCCGTTGAAACATATCCTGTCCGGAAAATACGAAACCGTCGTGGCGGCGAGCGGAGAAGAGGCCATCGACGTGATCGAGAGAGAAAAGATCGACCTCGTTCTGCTCGATATCCGTCTCCCGGGGATGGACGGCATCGAGACCCTCAAGGCGATCCGCGAAAGGGACGATAAGATCCTCGTCATCATGATGACGGCCTTCGAGGACATCAAGACCGTCATCACGTCAATGAAACTGGGGGCCTTCGACTACCTCGTGAAGCCCCTGGACATGGAAGAGATCGAGATCATCGTCGAGCGGGCCCTCGAAAATCTCAGGCTCAAAAAAGAGTTGGAGATCCTGAGGAAGGCGTACATCCGGGAATTCGAAATAGACAAGATCGTGATGGTCAGTAAGGAGATCTGCGAGATCTTCGACAAGGCCGATAAAGTGGCGCGCAGCCCCGACACGACGGTTTTGATCGAAGGGGAGACGGGGACGGGGAAGGAAATAATCGCCCGCTACATACACAATCGAAGCGCCAGATTCGGAAAGCCTTTTCTGGCCATCAACTGCGGCGCCATCAACAAGGACCTCGTGGAGAGCGAGCTCTTCGGATACGAGAGGGGGTCCTTTACCGGGGGGTTACAGGAAGGAAAGGAAGGAAAGATAGAAGCGGCCAACGGCGGCACCCTCTTCCTGGACGAGATCAGCGAGATATCGCATCAAACCCAGGTGAACTTGCTGAGATTCATCGAAGAGAAGGAGTTCTACAAGGTGGGGGGGAACACGAGGATAAGGGTGGACGTCAGGGTCATCGCGGCGACCAACAAGGACCTCGCGGAGGCCGTGAGGGAAGGGACCTTTCGGAGAGATCTCTTTTACCGACTAAACGTCGCCTGTATCCGGGTGCCCCCCCTCCGGGAGCGGAGAGACGACATTCTGCCCATCGCCATGTTTTTCATGGACAAATTCAACAACAAGTTCGGGAAGAACTTTCAGTCCATCTCGAAAGAGGCCCGGGCCCTTCTCCAGGGCTATGATTGGCCGGGCAACGTCCGGGAGTTGAGAAACTTCATAGAAAGGATCATCCTGATGGAAGACGGGCGGGAGATCGAGGCCTCTCATCTCAAGATGCTCCTCGGACAGACGGCGCGCGACACGAGGAGACGCCATGGCGAGGACATCGACATCCCCCCGCACGGCGTGGACCTGGAAGAAATAAACAAGAGATACATCGCCCGGGCCCTCGAGGTAAGCAAGGGCAATATCTCCAAAGCGGCGCGGCTTTTGAACATATCGAGGCCGACACTGGCGTATAGAGTCGACAAGTACGGGCTGGCAAACGGGCGGCGGCGCTGACCATTTCAGCAAATGGAGAAATCTCGAGCATATGGTCAATTCACGCCTCGTCACCCAAGGCGGCCCGGCCGGGCCTGTTTGGGGCGTCTCCCGTTTGCGTCCTTCATCATTTCCTGAAATCGACATCCCCGCCCCCCGGGGCGGCTGGTCCATACGGTAACGAATACAGGCCGTTGTGAATGCACGCGGCCCGGCATCCGTTTTGCTCTTGATAGGTGTTTGTCTTGCTCTGCAGCGTGGGGGAGCCGGGCGGTTCCCCCGTCGAGACGCCCAGAAACGACAGGGTCCAAAAGAAAGGAGGAGAAGGCTATGGCAGAGAGGAAATTAACCACATTCGTTTCCGGATTCGATTATCTGGAAGCACCGCGCTGGCGTGAGGGTCGTTTGTGGGTTTCGGATTTCTACACCCACCAGGTGATCGCCGTCGACCCGGAGGGGCGGGTGGAAAAGGTCGCCACGGTGGAGAAGCAGCCCTCGGGCCTCGGCTGGTTACCCGACGGGCGGCTCCTGGTCGTGTCCATGCTCGATCGCCGGGTGATGAGGCGTGAGGCCGACGGGTCCCTCGCCGTCCATGCCGACCTGTCCGGTGTCGCCGGCGGTCCCGCGAACGACATGGTCGTGGACGCCAAGGGCCGGGCCTACGTGGGCAACTTCGGTTTCGACCTCATGGGCGGGGCCCCCCTCGAGACGGCCAAGCTGGCCCGCGTGGACGCCGACGGCAAGGTTTCCGTGGCGGCGGAGGATCTCTTCTTCCCCAACGGGATGGTGATCACCCCGGACGGCGGCACCCTCCTCGTGAACGAGACCTTCGGCAACCGGGTCTCGGCCTTTGCCATCAAGGCCGACGGCACCCTGGGGCCCCGGAGGGACTGGGCCGTCTTCGGACCCCTGCCCGAGAGCGGCGATCTGGCCCAGTTCTTCCCCAAGATCAAGGTGGCCCCCGACGGCTGCGACCTCGACGACGAGGGCGCCCTGTGGATCGCCGACGCCGTGGGCAACCGGGTCATACGCGTGGCCGAGGGGGGGAAGATCCTGGACGAGATCTCCACGGGTAACATGGGGGTCTTCGCCTGCGCCCTCGGCGGACCCGATCGCCGGACCCTGTTTTTGTGCGTCGCCCCCGACTACCACGAGGACAAGCGCCGGGGGGCGGGTGAGGCGGCCCTGTGGACGGTGAAGGTGTAAACGGCCAAAAACGAACGAAACCTTCCGGGGGAGCCGCTCCTGTCACTCTGGTCCGGCGGCGGGACGGGGGGTTATTCGCAACCTTCGGCAATCGCTCAAGAAAAATTGACAAAAACGGGTTTAGTGGCTGAGGAAAGGAGGAGGGTTCCATTATGGATAAAAGGGAGAGTCTGCTCTTGTCGCCCCTGAAGGTGGGCGAGGTGACCCTGAAAAACAGGTTCGTAGTGGCCCCCATGGTGACGGTCTTCTGCGACCAGGACGGGATGGCGACGGATCGTTTCATCGCCTACCACGAGGCCAAGGCGCGGGGCGGCTGGGGGCTGATCATCGTCGAGGATTACGCCGTGGATCCCATCGGCCGGGGTTTCTGGACGCCCGGCCTGTGGAAGGACGAACAGATACCGTCTCACGCCCGCCTGGTGGAGGCGGTTCACAAGGCCGGGGCGAAGATCATCGCCCAGATATACCACGCCGGCCGCCAGACGAGTTCGGCCCTCGTGGGGGCCCAGCCCGTTTCGGCCTCCCCCGTTCCCTGCCCCGTCATGGGCGAGGTCCCCCGGGAGCTTGCCCGGGAGGAGATCGCGACCATCGTGAGGCAGTTCGGGGAAACGGCCCTGAGGGCGAAGAAAGCGGGGTTCGACGGCGTGGAGGTCCACGGGGCCCACGGCTACCTCATCGCCCAGTTCATGTCCCGTTACTCCAACAAGCGCACCGATGGGTACGGCGGCCCCCTGAAGAACCGCCTGCGGTTCCCCCTGGAGATCATCGCCGAGATCAGGAAACGATGCGGCCAGGACTTTCTCATCGATTTCCGCATCTCCGGGGATGAGCACGTCCCCGGCGGCCGCACCATCGAGGAGACGAAGGTCATCGCCGCGGCCCTCGAGGAGGCGGGTCTGAACATGATCCACGTCTCCGTGGGGACCTACGAGAGCGTCGCGTCCATCATCCCCCCCATGGGGACGCGCCTGGCCTGGATCACCGACTACGCGGCGGAGGTCAAGAAGGCCGTCAAGATACCCGTAGTCACCGTGGGACGGATTAACGACCCCCTGGTGGCGGAGGAGGTCCTCCGTTCGGGTAAGGCGGACCTCATCGCCATGGGGAGGGGGTCCCTCGCCGATCCCGAGCTCCCGAACAAGTACGCCCAGGGCCGTTACGAGGACATCAGGCACTGCATCGGCTGTCAGCAGGGATGCCTGGAGATCCTTTTCCGCAACGAACCCATCCGCTGCCTCGTGAATCCGACCCTCGGCTTTGAGTACAAAGAGGAACTCAAGAAGGCCTCCCAGCCCAAGAAGGTGACCGTCGTGGGGGGAGGCCCCGCGGGACTGGAGGCGGCCCGGGCGGCGGCGACGGCGGGGCACAGGGTGACCCTGTACGAGCGGGAGGACCGTCTGGGCGGTCAGTTCCTGGCCGCGGCGGTGCCGCCGGGCAAGGGGGAGATCACCTCCTACCTCGCCTGGGCGGAGCGGCAACTCGAGAAGCTGGGGGTGACGGTTAAACTCGACACCCCCTACGACGAGGCGGCTTACCGCCAGGACGAGGCCGAGGTCGTCATCGTGGCGACGGGGGCCTGCCAGACCAGGCCCCCCATCGAGGGTATCGACGGGAAAAACGTCGTGACGGCAAGGGACGTCCTAATGGGCAAGGCGACGACGGGCCCGCGGGTGGTCGTCGCCGGGGGCGGCATGGTGGGCTGCGAGACGGCCACCTTCCTCGCCTCCATGGGGAAGGCCGTCGCGATCGTCGAGATGCTCCCCGCCATCGCCACGGACGAGGAGATCACCCGCCGGGCGGCCCTTTTGAAGATGCTGGAGGAAAAGAAGGTGGAGGTCCACACGTCCGCCGAGATCAAGGCGATCACGGAAAAGGCGGTGCGCGTGACCAAGGGCGGCACGGACCTGGAGATCCCGGCGGACACGGTGGTCCTGGCCCTGGGCATGGCCTCGGAGTGCGTCCTCACGGACTCCGGCGGCAAGGCGGCGGAGGTCAAGATCGTGGGCGACGCCGTCAACCCCCGCAACGCCCTGGAGGCCATCAGGGAAGGCTTCCTCGCCGGGGCGGGCATCTAACCCCGTCGGGGGGCATGATACCTGACCCGTAACGACCCGGATTCCTCGGGTACACTTACGGGGGAAAGGTATCATGTCCCCCGATTTCCCATGATCTTCGCGAACTTCTGAAGTTTCCCCTTCTTAGCCAGTGTCAATGATCGGCGCTATAGAGCCATTCTGTGATCGCCGTAATGGGACCAAGGGGTGATCGGCACGGGCAAAACGGTCCGTTTTGCCCCGTTTTGCCTCTCGGGGGGAAAAAAACGGGCCATTTTGGCCCAAAAAATTTCCCCCCTCCCAAAACGGGCCGAAAGCGGCCGTTTTTGAGGGAAATTTCGACCGATTTTGTTAGTATAATATAGGCGCTATATTAGAACAAAAACGGCCGACCGCGGGGGTATGTCGGCGCGCCGACGTAGGTAGACTACCTGAAATCATTGAGGATTCGGCGATCGACAAAAAATTTCCCCCCCCGAATTTTTCTTCCCTCACCAAAAGCACCGCCGGGGAGAAGCCCCTAAAAGCCTAACACACCAGGGTGTCCCCCCATACCCGAGGGGGGTCCGGTCGTCCTCGACCGGATACTTCAC
>Ga0116146_1003051_pt1 | contig 14156 bp, 9 predicted proteins | sample AD_JPNHG2_MetaG_FD_89748 | JGI IMG/M metagenome (GOLD analysis project Ga0116146, IMG submission 89748) | Active sludge microbial communities of municipal wastewater-treating anaerobic digesters from Japan - AD_JPNHG2_MetaG | ecosystem: Engineered > Bioreactor > Anaerobic > Digestate | place...
AAAATAAAAAAGTGGGCAAAAGGGCCCACTCGAATAGGAACCATTCGAATTTCGGGTGCTTTTCTAGCACAGAAAAAGCGGCGTTGCAAGCAAAAAAAAACGCGGCTTGCCGTGGTTTGCAGGGAGTGCAGGAATTTTCCCGCCGCCGCGGCAAGACCCCTTTGCCGCACTAAATCCTTATGGGCTGTCACTCTCCTCGCCGTATCGCAGCCTGAAGCAGACAGGACAGATGCTGTGGGAAATCTCGAATGCAGGCGGTACTCTTGCCAGGAGGTCGTCGATCGGCGACCATTGATCGGATTCGGAGGGGTATCTGAAACGTTTGCAGAAAGCGCACATGACGACGATTTCGCCGCTCGTGCTGTCGTAATCGATGTAAACCGGGGGTGATATCGGCTCTTCTCTCTCAAGGGTGGATCGGTACACAATGCGGTTCTCTGAACAGTACATCTCCATCGTCATGTGCCGTTTCAAATCCGGAGCATCGCAACGGTACGAAAATACGATTTGTTTCTCCGGCTTGGCTCGAAGGACATCGTGCATAGCCCGATAGACGTGGGCGACCTCCGGTCCCCTGATGAAATCGAACAGGTTCCTGCCGATTGTCTCCGCCCGGGCCGGTGCCTTCCCGCCGTTGGCCGCCGCAAACCGATCCCACGGCCCTTCGATTGAGACAATGATGTCCTCACGATCCACTTCGTAGACAAGTGTCTGCTCCCCCATGTGAAACGCCTCTCGTGACGTGCAAAGATGCCGGGTGCAACCATACCCGGTCCAGATTCATTCCTGCAAGCGGAAATCGGGCCGTATCGTCGCCGTTTCGTTTCTCCCGGGACGTGGCGAGGCGCCGCGGCCGGAATACCGGCGGCCTTACGGGTCCTCGGGGGAAGGCCCGGGAGCCGTCCGGCCGTCTTCGTCGGCCGGGTACAGCCGGTCGAGGCAATCGTGGCAGAGACCGTGGCTGAAGGATGCGCGGGTATGATGCTCAATGTACGTCTCGAGGCGGTTCCAATATCCGCTGTCGTCCCGGATCTTCTTGCAATGGCTGCAGATCGGCAGGAGCCCCTTGAGCTCTTTGACCTCGGCAAGACTCCTTTGGAGATGCTCCTTTTCCCGTTGCAGCTCCTCCCTGTTGCGGCTGAGCTCCCGGAACAGCGACCCGTACGGTTTTGTCAGACCGGTCTGAATGATCGCGAGGTAGATGCAGTAGTAGGAGACGAGCTTCAGCAGGTGACCCAAGAGGTTGGCCTGCCCGTAGACACTCAGGTACCTTGTGAAGGCGAGTTCCGACAGGATCGTCAGACCGATTGACAGCATGATGCATCGGAGCATGTCGGGCTCGAACGCAGGGCGGCGATGGAAGAGAATGCCCGCCGACACCACAAGCAGCAGGCAGATGACGTATTCCGCCCCGATCTTGAACGGCGTGAGGCCGGTGCCTTCCACGTAACATTCGGGAAACATGCCTGCGAACACGGTGAAAATCAGCAAACCCGTGATGCCCGCGTACAGGGGAACGATCCATTCAGCCCGGATCCTCGCACCCCGGACCAGCGATGCAGCCAGGACGGACAGGCTCTCGAGTCCACGTCCCGCGATCCACAACTGCGTCGGCAGGTTTGCATCATATCCCTGAAACACGCCCATCCCCTTGTAAGCCAAGGCGTGCAGGAGGTCGAGGACCCCGACAAAGAAATAGGCGATCCCGATAAGCAGCAGGAAAGAACTATTCGCGAACCGTCGAGTGTTCCAGGCGATCATGAACAGCGCCACGGCGACCGTGACGCAGGCCATTTCCGCAAGGCTGTGAAAAAGGATGAAATGGTACAGGCTCGTCAGGTAGAGCATTACCAGGAATATCGCGAAACCGAGCCAGTGCATGGACCCTCCATCGGTTGTTCGTGGCAGCCGGGTAACGGGGATACGGGCATGATGACAAGCACGAGACCGCGCCCATGGAACCGGCCGGAGAGAGGCGTCAGCCGTATATCGCACACCAACTCCCCGATCCTCCGGTTCCGCAACGGGACGGGCTGCTGCACGGTGAGCCCCTGCAGAATCTCAGCGGCCAGATCGGGCGGAAAACTTTCGCTCAGCTCGCCGCCCACGGTCAGGGAAGACCCGATGCCGGGCAGACGCGAGGCCTCCCTGTTGATCAGGGCCACGATGCCCTCGGCGCTGACGCCGAGGATGGCCATCGGGACGTCCTCGAGCACGGCATGGGCCAGCTCGAGGGTTCGGTTCTTGATTTCCAGTTCTTGCGTTCTCTGGCGGATCATCTCCTCCAGCTTCTCGTTGATCCTGCGAAGCTCCTCGTTCTGCGCCACGACCGTTTCCTGCAGGGAGCGGTTTGCCTGGACGAGTTCATACTGCTCGAGCGCCTGGCGGATGTTGAGTCTCAGATCCTCGTCGTTCCACGGCTTGAGCAGGAACTTGTGGATCAGCCCCTTGTTGATGGCCGCAGTGATCGAATCCACGTCCGTATAGCCCGTGAGGATCACCCGGATGATCTCGGGGTGCCGTTCCCGCACGATGCCGAGAAAATCCGTCCCGGACGTTTCGGGCATGCGCTGATCGGAGATGACCAGTTGAATCCGTTCCCGCGCCAGGATCGCAAGCGCTTCGGCGGGTTTCGAGGTCGCAAACAGGCGATACCCGTCCTTCCGAAGCAGCCGCTTCATGGCGTTGAGGATGTTCTCTTCGTCGTCGATGCAGAGAATGGCATACGGGCTCCCGCTCATCACACCTGACCCCCCAGGAAAAAGCGGCAGGCCGATTCGATCTCACAGTCCAGTTTCGGCAGCCATTCGGAGAGCGTTTCGACCTGATCCCGGACAAACTGTGCCTGGACGGGAAAGCGGGCCGCAACCTCGTCGGCCGAAGGACCGTCCGTCGCCCGGTGGTTGACGGCCAGGTCGGCCAGGTGGAGAGACAGGAGCAGATCGATATCTTCGACGAGGATAGGCGGCTCGTGGTGGTGCTCGATGGCTTCGACAAGGGGTGTGGGAAACCGCCAGATGCCGGCCACGCGGGCGCCGATGCGGGCGTGATGAATCGGGAGGCAGCGTTTCTCAGCGGCGAAAAACGAAAGCCCCTCACGCATCGACACCATCCAGGCCTCGCGAAACAGCTCGGGAAGGTATTGGAACATGACAAGCTTTCCGATGTCGTGCAGCAGACCGGCCGTGAAGGCGTTGTCCGGGTCCTTCAGGCCGATTCGGGCGCCCAGATGCCGCCCCGCAACGGCGACAGCGATGGAGTGTTTCCAGAAGGCCGAGGCGTCGAAATCACCGCCGACGTCGCGGAAGCGCAGGGCATCGATGACGGCTACGGAGATCGCGGCATTCCGGACCGTATTGAAGCCGAGGATCATCAGTGCATGGCTGATGCTGCTGATGCAGGAGTCGAAGCCGTAAAAGGCGGAATTGACCAGCCGGAGGATCTTCGAGGCGATCGCCTGGTCCGTCTCGATAACCCGACCGATGTCTGCAAGGGATACGTCATTGTCCTGCAGCATCCGGTTGAGACGGACAAGGACTGCGGGCATCGTGGGCAGCCCTCGGACGGCATCGATGCGCCGCAGGCAGGTTTCCGCATTGGTCGAGGATTCCGTCGGGTTCAATGCCGCACCCCTTTTTCCGTAATCGTTCTATTTCCGGATCACGTACAGGGCGTCGATGAAATCGGTTTCATGAATCGACCGGATCTTCCGGATGAAGTTTTCGGTCAGCACCGTCTCCGCCGGCAGGAGGAATCGGCCGCCCGTCGAGTAGAGGGGCCTGGCCAGAACCATGCCGGGGACGATGTCCTGAACGGAGACCTTCCGGTCCTCCCGGTACGTGCCTCTGTCCCGGAGGAGATTCAGAAAGAGCTTGACGACATCCGGATCGAAAGACAGGAAGCTTTCCCTTCGGAGATGAACGGCGGCCGCTTTTCGGTAAAGCTCCTCATCGAGCAGCCGCCCCTCCGACAGCCGAATGCTCTTCACCGATCCGTCCGGATCGATCCGGAGATTCGTGATCCGGTCGTAGGCATCCGCCACCGCCACGATGCGAGAGCCGACGGGGATTTCCTCCTCGGACAGCCTATCCGGGAACCCTTGTCCGTCGTAGCGCTCGTGGTGGCTGCGGATCAGCAGTCCCACGTGATCGAGGCGGCTGATGAAGTGCACCGTTTCCTGCCCGAACAGGGGGTGCTGCTGGTAGAGCCGCCTCTCCTCGGCCGTCCACTGGTCCTTCCGGCAATCCATCATCTTCTGCGGAAACGAGAGTTTGCCGAAATCGTGCAGGAGGGCGGCGATCTCGATCTGGACCACCTCCTTCTCGGGCAACTGCATGGCTTTCGCGATCTCGCGCGACAGATGGGCAACGCGGCGGCCGTGCCCCGCCAAAGCGGGACTGTATCGCTCCACAAGGGAGGAGAATGCCTTGACGGCATTGTAGAGGTTCGCCTCGAGGTCCCGGTTGAGCCGTGTGAGTTCTTCGTTCTTGATGAGGATTTCCCGGGACCGCTCTTCCACCTTCTTCTCCAGCGTGCGGTTCAGTTCCGTCAGTTCGTCATTCTGACGGCGGGTCAGTTCCTGCAGGCGCAGGTTTTCCGTGACGAGTTCGTACTGTTCGATGGACTGGCGCACCACCAGCAGCATTTCCTCGTCATTCCACGGTTTCGTCATGTAACGGTGGATTTGCCCGCGGTTGACGGCATCCACAATGGCGTTGACGTCAGAGTACCCCGTCAGCAGGATTCGGATGGACAGCGGGCTGAGGATCTTCGCCCGCTCAAGAAACTCCACGCCGCTCATCCCCGGCATGCGCTGGTCGGAGACGATCAGCGAGAACGGAGTGTCGGTATCCTGCAGGACACGAAGGGCCTCCTCGCCGCCATGGGCGGCCCGGATGTCGTAGTGTTCCCTTCGGAAAAGTCGCTGCAGCGCTTTCGCGATGGATTCCTCGTCATCGACGAGGAGAATGACATGATGTGGTTTACCGTGCATGAGCAAGACTCTCTTTCCCGGGGTTCAGCAGCGGGCCGACCGCAGCGGATCTGATCCGGAGATGACTGTGCGATCTTCCCCTCCGCCCTCCCATTGAAGCTCGAGGAAAGCGTCGACGACGGCCGGATCGAATGCCTTTCCTGCCCCATCGCGCACGACGGCCTGCGCCTCGGCGATGCTCATCGGGCGCTTGTAAGGCCTTGCATGGACCAGCGCATCGAAGACGTCGGCCACCGCGACGATTCGGGCCGCCAGCGGGATCGCCGCCCCCTTCAACCCGTGGGGATATCCCGACCCATCCCACCGCTCGTGATGGTTGAGCGCGATGTCGCGGGCGATCCGGTAGAACGGTTTGGTCCCCAGCATGCGCAGCCCGAATACGGTATGCTGCCGCATGAGCGCCGATTCCTCCTCCGTCAGCGGGCCGGGCTTCTTGAGGATCGCATCGGGGATCAGGAGCTTGCCGACGTCGTGCATCATGCTCGAAAAGGCGAGCTGTTCGGCCTCACCGAAGCCCATGCCCATCTTCAGCCCGATGCGGAGCGTGAGGTTGAAGAGCCGCTGGATGTGCATCCCCGTCTCGTCGTCCTTGGCCTCGGCGGCAAGGGCCATCATCATGATCCCTTCCCGGACGGCCTCGGTGAGCTGGGCCGTCCTTTCACGGACGATGCTCTCGAGCTCCGAGTTGAAGCGGCGGAGCTGCTCGTTCTGATCCTCCGTCAGCCGCTGTAGCCGCCTGTTTTCCATGACGATTTCGTAGTGTTCGAAGGCCCTTCGAATGGTCGTTTTCAGCTCTTGCGGCTGCCAGGGTTTCGTCAGGTAGCCGAATACGCTCGATCGGTTGATGGCCTTCGACGCGTACTCGAACGTCCCGTGGCCCGTGAGGATGATCCGGACCGCATCGGGCCGGATACCTTTGACCTCTTCCAAGAGCGCGATGCCGTCCATCCCGGGCATCATCTGGTCGGAGAGCACGACGCCGATGTCGTGACGCCTGACGACGTCGAGGCCCGCAGGGCCGTTTGCGGCCGTGTGGATGTGGTATCCCTCCTGCTTGAGCTCGCGTTTCAAGCTGTTGAGGATCTGCGGCTCATCGTCGACGATCAGCAGATTCCGAACGGGTTCGCTGGCTCGCATGTCACCTCCTGTTGACGGGTTCCTGTCGGCGTCTCATTGCGCGGTGTCATTTTGTTTTCATGGCCGGCACGGTCAGGCGAACGGTCGTTCCCTCTCCCGGGGCGCTCTGCACCGAGATCGTGCCGCCGAGATCCGAAATCAGGTCCCTGCAGACGAACAGCCCCATGCCGATCCCGGCACCGTGCGCCTTCGTGGTAAAGTAGGGTTCGAACAGTCGCGCTTGTGTTTCCGGGCTCATCCCGCACCCGTTGTCCGCGACGTCAATGATCAGCCGCTCCCTCCACCCCCGCCCGCCGGACACCGTGATGCGCACGGTGGACGGATCCTTGTCCGCCGCTTCCGCGGCATTGAGCAGAAGTTCCGTCAAGATCCGCTCCAGCGTCTTCGGATCGCTGTGGCATGCCGGCAGATTCTCGTCGACGCACACGTCGAGCGTCGCGACGGTTTTCCGCAGTTGCTCCCGGCAGTCGTCAAGGGCCTTCTCGACGACGCGGCGGGGGTCGATCGGTGACATCATGCCGGGCTCCCTGCGTTCGGTGATGCCCCGCAGCCTCGACACGACCGCATGGATCCGGGTCGCCCCGCGTTCGATGTTCAGCAGCATCCGCTCGATGTCCTCCCGGAATTCCGCGTACGGCATCCCCGACACCTCGAACCCCGGGTTCGCCCGGGCGTAGGCGTCCAATGCGGGCCGGATTTGATGCAGGGAATCCCTGAGCAGGGGCATGTTGAAGAGGATGAAGTTGCAGGGGTTGTTGATCTGATGGTGCATCCCGGAGACAAGCCTTCCCAGAGCCTCCAGCTTTTCCTGCTGGCGGCGCCGGCGCTCCATCCGGATTTCCTCCGTCATGTCCCGGATGCGGAGGACCGCGGCGGGACGGGCGTGGTCCCATTCCCGCATCGGGTAGACGGAAAGCCCCTCCATCCTGAAGTGCTCCTGCATCACCTCGGCCTGGAAGGATGCCTGTTCCGCATTCGAGATCGACGCCCGGACGGCGTCCGCCAGGGAGACCCCGTATCGGCAAGCGAGATAATCGTGGATCCCCGGGTTCCCGGCCCCCGGAACCTGTTTCCCGATGCCGGTGGAGGACGCGGCGCGGTTTGCCATGAGCACGCGGAGCCCGCCGTCCAGCATCAGGATGGGATCGGAAATGCTGTCGATGATGGACTGCAGCAGATCCCGGCCCGCGCGAAGCTGCTCGTTCTGCTCCCCCGTGAGCCGGAGCAGCCTCCGGTTTTCCGTCACCAGCTCGTAGTGCTCGAACGCCCGTTCGATGCAGAGCTGCAGCTCCTCCGGCCGCCAGGGCTTGGTGAGGTATCCGGACACGTGGGAGCGGTTGATGGCTTCCAGGGCGCTCTCGAAGTTGCCGTGGGCCGTCAGCAGGATCCGGATGACATCCGGCTTCAGGCGCCTGACGTGCTCGAGAAACGCGATCCCGTCCATTCCCGGCATCATCTGGTCCGACAGGACGACGCCGATGTCATGCGCGAGGAGGATGTCGATTCCCGCCGGCCCGCTTCCCGCGGTGTAAATGCAGTACCCCTTTTGTCTGAGTTCCCGCCTCAGGCTGTTGAGGATCTGCGGCTCGTCATCGACGAGGAGAAGATTGCGAAGGGGCGCAGAAGTCTGCATGGGACCTCCTGTGTGGTCAACCGGTCGAATCGATGATTTCGCCCGTCGCGATCGCGTCCGGCTGGGTCACCGGGAGGCAAATGGAAAAGGTCGTCCCCCGCCCGACGGCGCTCCGCACGTCGATGCGCCCGCGGTGCTTCCGGATGATGTTGTAGGCCACGTTGAGCCCGAGGCCGGTGCCCTTTCCCACTTCCTTGGTCGTGAAGAAGGGCTCGAAGATCCGCGACAGATGCTCCGGGGCGATGCCCGTCCCGGTGTCGCTGATGTCGACGATCACGCTTCCGTTCTCGGCCCGCGTTCGAATCGTGATTTCCCCGCGGTCTACGATGGCCTGGCCCGCGTTGACCAGAATGTTCATGAAGACCTGGTTGAGTTGCTGGGGATAGCACTGGATCTCGGGCAGCGCGCCGTACTCCTTCCTGACCGTGGCCTTGTACTTGAGTTCGTTCCAGACGACTTGCAACGTCGACTCCAGGCTCTTGTTGATGTCGGCATAGGTGAATTTGTCCTCGCCGGGATGGGCGAAGTTCTTCAAGGCCAGCACGATTTCCTTCACGCGCTCCGTCCCCTCCCTGGACTCCCCGATCAGGCCCTGCGCATCGTTGAGGATGTAGTCGATGTCGAGCGATTTCTCGAGTGACCTGACGGCTTCGGCCTTTCCGGCGATCGTTTCCATGGACGCCCGACACCCGGGCCCCAGGGCGGAGAGGAGCTCCCGGTACGCCTGCAGGATCGACAGCAGGCTGGGCAGGTACTCCGACATGGTTTTGAGGTTGCTGCTGACATACCCGATGGGGTTGTTGATCTCGTGGGCGACGCCGGCGGCCAGCTGTCCGATGGAGGCCATTTTTTCCGACTGAAGCACTCGGAGCTGGGTTCGCCGAAGCTCCGTGATGTCCTCCAGGACGATGACGATTTTCTTTTCGTCGGAAGGGCACCCCTGACCGATGCCGGAGGCCGTCACGCGGCAGGTGATTTCCTTTCCGTCCTTCCGGACGAACGGCGCCTCGACGTCTTCCCGGGAAGGGCCGTTGCCGTTGAACTTCTCCCGCAGTTTCCCGAACAGCTCACGGCAATGCTCTCGATCCTTGAACAGGGTCGAGATGTCCCTACCGACAATTTCCGAGGAATTCCATCCGAAGACTTCCTCCGCGCGGTCGCTGGAGAAGAAGATTGTCGATCCGCAGAGGCCCATCACTGCGTGGGGAATGGCCGACAGGATCGAGGCCGCCATGGCTCTCGCCTCCTCGAGTTTGCGGCGGGTCTCCTTCATCTCCGTGATGTCGGCCACATTGAGCAGCGTCGCCTGCCTGCCTTCGTAATCAATGGACGAAGCGGCCCCCAGGATCCACCTTGTGCTCACGTTCTTGCAAACGATGCGGTACTCGAGGGGGGAGGATCGTCGCCCCTTGACCATCTCAATGGTTGCTTTGCGGACCATGTCCCTGTCGTCCGGATGGACCCAATCGAGCGCGTTCTTGCCGATCATCTCGTCGGGTGCATGACCCGCGTAGAGAGCGGCCTGCTTGCTGAGGAACCGGAAACGGCCGTCCTGGATCACGCAGACGCCGATGACGGACATCTCCGACAGGGTCCGGTAGAGGTCCTCGACCTTTTTCCTTTCCGTGATATCGCGGGCGATACCCGCCGTGCCGATGATGTCTCCCTCATCGTTGTAGAAAGGCGTCTTGATCGTATCGACCCACCGGATCCGCCCCTCCCTGTCGGCGAAGGGCTCTTCCGAACGCTTTCTTTCCCCCGATTGCATCACCTCCTCGTCATCTGCCCGGTAACGATGCGCGAGATCTGCCGGCCAGATGTCGAAATCCGTTTTCCCCGCCAGGTCCTTCTGGCTGACGCCGCATGCACGGCTGAAGGCCTCGTTGACGGCGATGAATCTCGAATGCCGATCTTTGAGCCAGGCCATGTCGGGGATGTTGTCAAGGAGGGCCCGCATCCGCGATTCGCTCTCGGCAAGGGCATTCTGCATGTTCAGCGTTTCCGTGATGTCCACGGCGGAGCTGAAGAAAAGGTCCTGGCCCGCAGTCTGAATCCGCGAGCCGGAGAGGTTGACGATCCGGATGTCGCCCGATTTTGTCCGGGCCCGTACGCGGAAGTCGACGAGGGTCTCTCCCTCTGCGACTCGGGAGAGCGCATCCTCGCGCGCGTCCGGATCCTCCCACACTCCGAGTTCGGCCGCGGTGCGGCCGATGACCTCGTCCCGCTCATAGCCCATCACCTCCAGCCACCGGTCGTTGACGTCGATGATGCGCCCCTCATCGAGGGTGCTCAGAGCCTGCAGGACGGGGCTGAAGCGGAAGGCTTTGCTGAAGCGTTCTTCGCTTTCCCGCAGGGCGCGTTCGGCGTTCTTCCGCTCGGAGATGTCCTCGATGAGGCCCTCGAAGAACCGGATGCGGCCATGGGCATCCCGCACGGCCCGAGCATTGATGATCGTCCAGATGACGGTCCCGTCCTTCCTGCGGCACCGGGTTTCGAAACGCTGCAGCGTGCCTGATGTCGAAAAAGCCTCCATGGCCTTTCTGCGATCTTCGGGATTGCAGTAGATCTGGGTGCCGATGTCGGTCACGGAGGCGATCATGGCCGCGGGCGAATCGTATCCGAACATCCGTGCGCAGGCCGGGTTCGCGGCAAGATACCGGCCCTCGGGGGTGGACTGGAAGACGCCGACGATTGAGTTCTCGAAGAGGCCCCGATACCGCTCCTCGCTCTGTCGGAGCTTCTCCTCCGCCAGCATGCGGTCCGTCACGTCATGGTGGAGCGTCAGGAGGACCTCCCGCCCTTTCAGCCGGATCGTTTCGCCGGACCAGAGCGTATGCCGGATTTCCCCGTCTTTCCTTCTGCGATTCACGGGGGCGATCCGGACGATGCCCTCAGTGCGAAGCTTGCGGACCAGCTCTTGCCTGTCCGCGGGATTCTCCCAGAACCCCATCTCTGCGGATGTGCGGCCTATGATTTCCTCTCGGGGCACGCCGAACATGTCGGCGAAACGGTCGTTGACGTCGATGTAGCGACCCTCGTCGATTGTGGAGATCGCCATCGGGGCGGGATTGGACCGGAACGCCTTCGAGAACCGCTCTTCACTCTCCAGAAGCTCCCCCTCGGCCTCTTTCCGGAGCGTGATGTCCTCGTGGGTGCCTTCGTAGCGGAGGACGCGTCCCCGGTCGTCCTGCACGGCCCGTGCGCTCACGGAAACCCAAAAGATGCTCCCGTCCTTCCGGTACGCCCGGTGCTCAAAATTGCGGACAAACCCGTTTGCCTCCATCTCCTGTTTGTACCGGATCCGATCGGTGGGATCGACGTAATACTGCGTGGCGATGTCCGTGATGGAAGCGACCATTTCCTCGGGAGTCTCGTATCCGCACATCGACGCCGTGGAGGGGTTGACGCTGAGGAAGCGCCCCTCCGGTGTGCTCTGGAAGATCCCTATCACGGCATTCTGGAACAGGGTGCGGTACTTCTGTTCGCTCTGCCGAAGGGCATCGAGTGTGCGGTCCCTCTCGGCCGTCCGCGCTTCCAGGCCTGCGGCCATCTCGTCGAAGGATTTCGCCAGGTCCCCCACTTCACCTTCGCTGTACGGGATATCCATCCTGACCGACGTCGTTCCGTCGCGGAGTTGTCGCGCCGCCGCCGCGATGCGCCGGATGCGATTGACGATGCCGATATTCCCGATAAACCACGTCGCCGTGAGGGCACACAGGAATGCAAGTGCCGTCAGGAACAGGTTGCGTCGGAAGGTTTCGGCCGCTCTTGCCATGATGACCGACCTATCGACACCGACCATGACGGTCACATAGGGATTGGCTTCCCCCCGGGTAAAGAGCTTGTGAAAGGTGTAGATGCGGAAGACGCCGTCGGCACCGGTGGCTTCGAAGAAACCTTCCCGGCGACTGTCGCGGAGATGTCGGCGAGATTCCTCGCCAACAGGGGCTCCAACGCCGTTTGCGGGATTCAGGGGTTGCGGATATCGGAAGAGGCGTATGCCCTGACGGTCAACGAGGTTCATCACGTAACCACTCGGGAATTTCACCTCGTCCATGAAATGCCAGTATGCGTCCAGATTCACCGCCGCCACGAAGACGCAGCGCACTGCTCCCTGCCCGTCCAGTTGAGGGTAGGCGAAATGGATCGAGGCGCCGCCGCCCGTTTCTTTGTCGATGACATACTCCCCTGCTGAAAAGGCTTTTGTCGTGAGGGCATCCCGGAAATATTTCCGGGCGGCTACCTGTGCGTCTGTATTGCCGTCCGAGGATGCAAGAATACGCCCGTTTGCGGCGGCGATGAGCAGGTGGCGGTAGGCGGGATTCCGTTCTTTGATGTCTCTTAGTATTTTTCTCCAGAAGACAGGATCATGGCTCGCGTTTTGATGTACGTTCGCCAGGGTTCTCAAAATCTGCTCCGTCGAGACGGCCATCTCCTGCTGTTGTTCCGCGAAATATCGGGTCAGAAGGAGACTTTGCTGTTCGGCGCTGCGGATCGCGTCGTCGCGCTGTTCAACTCCGGTCCAGAGGATGACCCCGAGGGCGGGCAGAACGGCGATCAGAACAATCAGGAAAAGGCGTAGGCGAATCGTGTCCCGGATCTTCATCGGCAGGTCTTCTCCTTTTGCCTGAACGTTACCATTTCGGCTGTCCGGCGATATCGGAGGAGAGCGGAGATGAGAAGGCACGGCACAGGTACGCCGGACAATCCGAGGTGTCTGATGCAAAGAATGTTCCATCGGGAATTCCTGCGTTTGAGGGCGACACACCGCTTCTCAACGGACCATGCATCTCGTGCGATTCGGACAGGGCGAAGCTTTTTCAGTCGGCAATGACTTGGGGGATGTGGGAATGTCCTTTCGCCGGGGCGTGCGCGGCGATGGCCCTGCGCAGCGCAAGGCCCAGGGCATCGATGACGGGATCGTGCAGGACGCCCGTGCGCTCGTCCATGTAGACCTTGGCGATCTCCGTGGGCAGCACCAGGATGCGGGGGTCCCATTCCGTCAGGCGGCGGCAGAGCTCCCCCTCCCCGGTGAACACCCGGTTCTCTTCCACGGTGGCGGCGATCCCCGGGACGTCGATCCGGGCCAGCTCGCGCAGCCACGCGTCGATTCGGCCGCCCCACCGCCGACGGTCGAGCAGGGCCGTCCCGAGATTGAACAGGGGGGGATTCCGGATCCCCTTCCCGATCTGGCGCGAGAGGTTGTAGGAGTGGATGTCGTAGACGACGCAGAGGCCGTATCGCTCCATCAGAAGGCGGATGCAGCTCCCGAGAAACCGGTAAAACGCCTCGTGCTTCTCCAGGGAGCGGCGCACCATGGCCTCGGGCAGGGGGCCGCTGTAGACCTGCACGCCCCAGAATTGCTCGGCCGTCAGCGGCACGGCCCGCTCCGGGGGGCGGTTCAGATCGTACTCGGCCCTCGAATCCAGACCCCAGACGGCGTTGGCGCTGCCCCGGATCATCCGGTCCGTCGCCGGGTCCTCCTCGAAGAGGCGGTCCTTTTCCGGGATCCGCATCAGGGGCAGGAGCTCTTCGCGAACACGGTGTCCTGCATGGACGGCCACGGCGAGGGCGGGCGTCGACAGGTCCAGGTCGAAGGCGAAGCCGCCCTCCGGGGCCTCCCCCTGCACGCGTGTCGCGCTCCGGAGCCGCTCGACGATCCCGGGGTCGAAGGGAACGCTCATGGCTCTTTCCCGGTTCCGCTCTTCTTCTCTGAACCGAGCCCGTGCCGCTCCAGGGCGGAGTGGACGATCAGGTGGAGCATGTTGCGGTACTCCTCCATGGGACCGCCCGGGGAAGGGTGGTAGAGCGAGTAGATCTGCGGGCTCCAGCTCTTCACGGGCTTGAGCCCCGGAATGCCGTTGACCTCCATGACCCGCAGGCGCCCCTGCGCGTCGACGCGCATGTCGACCCGCACGTGGTCCCAGCACTTGAGGGCGTCGGTGGCCCTCTTCGTCAGCTCCCGGGCCTCCTGCGCCCTTTGCCTGTCCGCGGGGATGCTGATCTTCGTCAGCCCGACCCCCCGCAGGTCGCTCCGCAGGATCTGATGCCTGCCGAAGTGGGACTTGTCGACGGTGACGAGGCCGGGGAGGATCTCCTGCAGCCTGCCGTTTCCGAGCATGAGGACCGTGTACTCCTCGCCCGGCAGGAACTCCTCGACGAGCGCGGCCTGCTCGAGCTTCTCGTGGACGTAGCGGATGCGCTCGGCCAGCTTCCGACGGTTGTGGACGACGCTGCCGTCGCTGATCCCGACGGAGCGGGACTCGCAGTTGGGCTTGACGAAGGCGGGGAAGGCCACCTCCGGCAGCGCGTCGCCGGGGGACACCAGGGCGAAGGCCGGGACGGGCACGCCGTTTTCGTGCATGATCCGGTGCGTCTCGTATTTCTGGATCA
>Ga0116146_1003064_pt1 | contig 14104 bp, 13 predicted proteins | sample AD_JPNHG2_MetaG_FD_89748 | JGI IMG/M metagenome (GOLD analysis project Ga0116146, IMG submission 89748) | Active sludge microbial communities of municipal wastewater-treating anaerobic digesters from Japan - AD_JPNHG2_MetaG | ecosystem: Engineered > Bioreactor > Anaerobic > Digestate | place...
CGCCCTTTTCAAACCACTCCTCGATCCACCATTCGGATTTCTTCGGCAGATCATCCTGCCAGCGGCGATGGTCCCAGGCATGAAACTGTACTTCGTGGCCTTCATCGAGGATTTGACGGACCAGCAGGGGAAAGGAAAGCGCAATCATCGGAGCGGGAAGAATCGTTCCGTAAAGGGCGGTTTTCCAGCCGTACAGACTGGGCGCCCGGGTCTTCAGCATTTTTTTTAAAAAAAGAGGGTTTTTAAGAAGCTGCAGAACGGCGCGGCCGGAATTGTCCGGCCCGATGCTTAAAAAAAAAGTCCCCCGGACGGAAAAATCCCTGAGGACGCGCAAAAGGCGCGGAACGCCGTTTTTCATTCCCGTGTGCGTGTCCACATCGATTTTTAATCCAAGCCTGCCCATCGAATTCAATCCGGTTAAAGTATTGCCGCCTGGTTTTCCTCCAGAAAAGAATTGAGCGTGAGCCGCAGGGATTCCTGCAAGCCGATTTTGGGCTCCCAGCCGAGCAGTTTTCCGGCCTTCTCGATGCGCGGCTTTCTGGTGTAAATATCCTGGTAGCCTTTGCCGTAATAGACGTCCGCGGGAATTTCAATAATATCCGAATAAACCGAATCCTGTCGATGATCGGGATGCTCCTGGAACAACTTTTTGAGCAGAGCCGCCAGTTCCTTTACCGAACATTCATTTTCGGGATTGCCGATATTGATGATTTGATTCCTGCAAATATCATCCTTGTTTTCCAGAATCTTCATAAGCGCCGCGATGCCGTCGTCCACATAGGTAAAACAGCGCTTCTGCCTGCCGCCGTCCACCAGATTGATCGGACGCTTCAAAAGCAGCTCGGCGATAAATTGCGTCACAACGCGCGAGCTTCCCTCTTTGGCGGTATCCAGCGAATCGAGCCTCGGCCCGATCCAGTTGAAGGGACGGAAAAGCGTGAATTCCAGGCTGCCTCTCGTTCCATAGGCATAAATCACACGATCCAGAAGCTGTTTGCAGCAGGAATAAATCCAGCGCTCCTTGCGAATCGGCCCCACCGACAGATAGCTTTCGTCTTCGTCAAACTCCGGATCGGCGCAGGCGCCGTAGACTTCCGACGTGGAGGGAAAGACAACGCGCTTGTGGTATTTGACGCACTGCTTGACAATGTTGATGTTCATTTCAAAATCCAGGTGATAGACGCCGATGGGGTCTTCCACGTAAGCCTTGGGGGTGGCGATCGCCACCAGCGGCATGATGACGTCACATTTTTTGATATGGTATTCAATCCATTCCCGGTTGATGGAAATATCCCCCTCCAGAAAATTAAAGCGGGGATTGTGCAGGGCGGCGCCGATCCGCTCCGTTCCCAGATCCATTCCGAACACCTGCCAGTCCGGCTTCTCGGCCAGAATCCGGTTGACCAGATGATGCCCGATGAACCCGTTGACGCCCAGTATTAATATCTTCATGTCAGTTTCTTCACCTTTCCCTGTTGAAAATAGTCCCTGATCCCCGCATCCTTCCATCTTGCCCCGGATGCTTCGATCTCCAGAAGCCTTATAGCACCATCACCGGTTTTCACAAGCACGGATTGCCCGTCAAGGATCACGTCGCCCGGTCCGCCTCCGGCTTTCGACGAATCCGGCCTGGCCCGCCAGACCATTATTTTTTCGCCGCTTTCGGCAAAGGCATACGCGCCCGGATACGGCTCCGTCACGGCCCGGATCAGGTTGTAGATGTGGAGGGCGCTCTCACTCCAGAAAATGCGCCCGTCTTCCGGCTTGCGGCCGCCGTAATAGCTTCCCCGGGAAAGGTCCTGCTTGATGCGCGGAATTTTTCCTTTCTTCATTTCGGGGAGCAACTCGTCGAGCAGCCCGCCTGCCGCCTTGCAGAGCTTGTCGTACAGCGTTCGCGCCGTATCCTCAAAATCAATTTTCACGGCTTTTTGGCCAACGATGTCGCCCGCGTCCGGTTTTTCCACCATATCATGCAGCGTGACGCCTGTCTCTTCCTCTCCGTTGACGAGCACCCAGTTGACCGGACACCTGCCCCGGTAAGACGGCAGAAGCGAGCCGTGCAGATTGAAAGCGCCGATGCGGGGAATCGCCAGAACCTCCGGACGAACCATGTTCCGGTAGTAAAAGGAAAAAAGGACATCCGGCTGAAGGCGTTTTATTTTTTCAATCGTCTGGGGCGAGTTGACCGCGTCGGTCGCGCAGTCAATCCCCTGATTTTCCGCCCAGTCCTTCACGGAGCCGAACCAGCAGTTTTCCTGAGGGTCGTCTTGATGCGTGAAGACGGCGGCAATGTCAAAGCCGTGCCGCCGCAGAGCGGCAAGACCCGCCAGCCCCATATTGTGATAGGCCAAAACAATCGCTTTCACGGACGATCCTCGTGCAGACCGTAAATGCGTTCAATAACGAATTCCGGCCTTTTGCGGACTTCCCGAAAGATCCGGCCGATATACTCGCCGATCACGCCCAGGGCAAAAAACTGGAGACCGACGAAGACAAACAAAATCGCAAACAGCGAAAAGATGCCTTCCGCCGCCCAGCGCACACCGTAAACGAGGCGGGCGACCGCCAGAAACGCGCCGAAGCACACGCCCAGAAGCGACATCAGAATCCCGCCGTACATGATCAGCTTAATGGGAAAATCCGAGAAGGACGCCACCAGATCAAATTGCAGATTGATGAGCTTCCTTAACGGATAGTTGGATTTGCCGCCGAACCGCTCTTCGTGCGCCACTTCGATTTCCGTCACCCGCTTGGCAAAAACGGTGGCCAGGGCGGGAATAAAGGTCGCCTGTTCGTGGCAGGCGAGCATCCGCTCCACGACCGGGCGACTGTACGCCCGCAGCATGCAGCCCCAGTCGCGCATGCTGACGCCGGTGATTTTTCGCGCGACGACATTGATCATTTTGGAAGGAAGGATGCGCAGAAAAGAATCTTTGCGCCCCTTGCGGATCGTGCCGACGACATCGTATCCCCCCTCTTCCATCACACGGACAAGGTTCGGGATTTCTTCAGGCGGATTCTGCAGATCCGCGTCCATCGTCAGCACCATGTCGCCTCGCAGGATCGAAAATCCCGCCATGATCGCGGCGTGCTGGCCGTAATTGCGTGTCAGCTCCACTACCCGGATCGACGGGTGTGACGTAAATTCCTTCAAAAGCGCAAGCGACCGGTCGCGGCTGCCGTCGTCCACCAGGATAATTTCAAACGGTTTGGCCAGAGACTCCATCACGGGCAGCAGCCGGCCCATCAGCGCCTTGAGGTTGGCTTCCTCATTGTACACCGGAATCACCACCGAGATCCGCATTTCAGGCATTTTTCAAAATCTCCTTTATGGCCCCGCAAACATAGTGAACGTCATTTTCCGTCATATCCGGAAATAAAGGCAGAGAAATGATTCGATCTGCAGCCAGGTTTGTTTGTGGAAGAGACGCCGCCCTGACGCCGAATCGCTTCTTCACATACGACAATTTGTGCGCAGGCGGAAAATGCAAGCCGTAGCCGATATTGTGATCCGCCAGTTTCTGCATGAAAAGATCCCGGGACATCCCCGTGACCTTGACCACAAACAAATGCCAGGCATGAACGTGGTCATAGGAAGGAACTTCAGGCAAATCGAGGCCCTCTGTCCCCCGCAGACCGTCGAAGTAAAGCCCCGCCAGAACTCGCCGCCTTGCATTGAGCTCCCGCCATCGCTCCATCTGCGCCAGCCCCAGCGCCGCCAGCAGGTCCGGCATGTTGTACTTGTAGCCCGGCTCTGCGATGTCATAGGAAGGATTCCCCCCCTTGCCGTACCGTTTCCAAGCGTCTCTTTCTATTCCATGGAATCGCGTCAAACGCAATTTCTTTTCCACAGCGGCGCTGTTCAGCGTAATCATGCCTCCTTCTCCGGTCGTAATGTTTTTGATCGGGTGAAAGGAAAAGATTGCGGGATGGCCAAAGCCGCCCGCGTGCGTCCCTTTGTAGGACGTGCCGACCGCGTGGGCCGCGTCTTCAATGACCTTCAGGGAATATTTCCGGGCCAGCCGGTTGACTCGGTCCATGTCCGCCGGAGCGCCGGCAAAATGAACGGGAATCATCACTTTGGTCCGTTCGGTAATTTTTTCTTCCATCGCCTCACAGTCCATGTTGAGCGTCCCGTAATCAACATCGACAAACACGGGCTTTGCCTGACGAAGGGCGATCAGGTTGACGGTCGAGGCAAACGTCATCGACGGCGTGATCACTTCATCGCCCGGCCCGACGTTCAGGGCCGTAAGCATCAGATGCATTCCGGCTGTGGCCGAACTGAGCGAGACGGCGCGGGGAGCGCCGGTCAGCGCGCACAACTGTTCTTCGAACGCCTTGCAAAGGGCGCCGGTGGTGATCCATCCGGATTTCAGGCAGGCCGCCACGGCGTTAATCTCCGTCTCCCCGATGGACGGGCGGCTGAACGGCAGAAAATCTTTACGAATCTTCATAGGGCATCAATCCTTTGGCTGATTTCGAATGCGCAGCAGATAAAACGCGCCGTTTTCCCAGAGCATATCCATTCCTGCAAACTGTTCCCGCAGGTCTTTGAGCCTTTTTTCGTGCTGTGTAATGCAGTAAACCTCTTTTTCCTGCCTGCATTTTGCAAAGAAATCCTGTCTTGAAAGAAAATATTTTTTTCTTTCGGCCTCCGGCAGTTTTGCAATGCCTTCACTCAATTCGCCAAAATCCTCGACAATGGGCGTTCGGATTTTGTTGTAAAAATCAATTCCGTAGAAATTGACGCGGTACTGATACAAAAGCTTTCCTTGCGGCACGTACCGCGCAATCGCCTCTTTCGCAACCAGCGCGCTGCGGTAGGGATACAAAAAATCATTGAGAGGAAAGAGAAAACCCGCAAGGAAAATGCAGCAAAGCAGATACAGGGAGGCAAACCAGCCCGAGCCCTTTCGGCGGACAATCCAATCCGGAAGAAAAATCATCAACCCCGCCGCCAGAAACACCGGCAAAAGGTAGATCCACCAGAGGTCTGAAATCATGATGACCAACCCCCTGGAAGGATCATGATGCGATTTGACAATCGGCGACAAAAGAAGAGCGGCGCCCACGATCAGGAACTGGCCCCACGCCAGAAGACTGTAGAGGATTTTCCGTCTTCCGGTCGGCTGCGCCGGAGCTTCGTCGTAGCCGCGAAAGATGCAGCCCGCAAAAAGCGCTGCGGGCAGAAACACCGGCGCAATATAGGTGACAAGTTTAGAAGAGGAAACCGTATAAAAGAGAAAAATAAATAAAAACCAAACAGCCAGAAACCGGTTCTCCTCTTTCCTGAACAACTGCTCTTTCCATTTTCCCGGCTGCCAGGCGCGGATCAGAAAAATTGACCAGGGAAGGGTGCCGCCGATCAACACGGGCAGAAAATAATAAAACGGCTCCGTCTTGCCGTGCATCTGCGTCGTAAAGCGCAGGAAGTGTTCCCGCACAAAGAAAAACCACAGGAAATCCGGATTCTCTTTTTGCGCCAGATAAAGCCATGGGCAAACCACGGCCAGAAAAATGATAATTCCAGCGGGGGAAATCAACCGCGGGAGCAAACGCCAGCGACGTTCCCAGACGAGCCAGATCCCCAGAACAGCAAAAGGAAAAACGACGCCGATCATTCCCTTGGTCAGAAAAGCCAAGGCGCATGCGAAATAAAACCCGTAAGAAAGCAGCCTTTTCTTTTCCTCCGTCACGGACAGGTATCCCAGCCAGATGGCCAGACAAAGAAACAGGGTAAGCGGCATGTCCAGGATATTGATTCTGCCCAGCGCAAACGGGAAAGCGGAAATGGTAAGGACGGCCGCTGCATACAGGCCGGTTTTTTCATCACGGAAGCGCCGTCCGATCCAAAATACCAGCAGAATACACCCCCAGGCGCAAAGACCGGAAAACAGCCGGGCAGAAAAGTCATTTTCTCCGAAGATTTTAAAGGCTGCCGCCGTCACCCAGGAAACCAGCGGCGGTTTTTCCAGGTAGACGGTATTTTTGATTTTGGGGGTTACATAGCTGCCTGTTTCGTTCATTGCGGAGGCAATCAGACTGTAGCGCACCTCATCAGGCTCCATCTGCGGCATAACCCCCAGCAGGGCGACATAAAGAAGGAAAGGCACGATCCACAAAACCGCTTTTTTCTTCATCGTTTATTCACTCCTGATACAGCGTCGTGAATTTCTAAAACCGTTCGGCTCTCCGGTTAAGCTGGAGCCTGATCGATCCGGATATCGGAATGATTGCCGGCGGGAAAAGCCTCTTCCGGATCGTCCATGTCTTGAGAGCTTTGAATAACGGCCATTTTTGTCATTTCGACCGAAGGGAGAAACCTATCAATCTTCACAAGCATTAAGATTTCTCGTCGCTCACGCTCCTCGAAATGACAAAATTCAAATCTGACGACCTCGTAAAAAGCAACCCACACCGTCACCCCGGCGAAAGCCGGGGTCCATAACTCATTGTAATTACTGGATACCGGCCTTCGCCGGTATGACGAAAAGAGTGCGAAATTGACTTTTTACGAAGCCGTCAAATCTCTCTAATCGATCCGGCGCATGGCATTCATCTTCACGATCAGATCTATTCCCTTCAGCGGCGGGCAGGTTCGGCAAAGTTCGCAAGGAATATAGACAAAATACACCCGACTGTCAACAAAACAATAGCGTCCGGCGGGCGAAAACCATTTTGTCATGGCTGCATGTTTTCCTTGTGCAAAAACGCCGATGCGTGATAGTTTTTTTCAAAATTTTTAAAGTGCGCTATGAATAAAATTATCAATCGCTACATATTCCGGGAAATCGCCCTTCCCTTCATCATTATTCTCTTTGTCCTGACGTTTGTGCTGCTGATGGGCAAAATTCTGCAGATCATGGACCTGATGGTCAATAAAGGCATCCGGGTTCTGGACATCGGGCATCTGATTGTTCTGATCATGCCCAATTTCATGCTGTTTACCATCCCCATCGCGCTTCTGGTTTCCATCCTCATTGCCATGGGCCGTCTGTCCGCCGACAACGAAATCACGGTCCTGAAGGCGTCCGGCGTCAGCCTGCTTCAGCTTTCTTATCCGGTGGCGGTCGCCTCCCTGATGGCCTTTGCCTGCGCCATGGTCATCGGATATTTTCTGGTGCCCCAGAGCAACTTCGCCTCCAAGCGGCTTCTCTTTGAACTGGCCTCGCAAAATGCCGGCATCGGCATCAAGGAAAAAGTTTTCAACGCCGACTTCAAAGGACTGCTCTTGTATGCCGATACCGTTCCGGCCGACGGGGAATCGATGGAAAACGTGATCATCTCGGACAGCCGAGTCCTGGGCGAACAAAACACGATCCTCGCAAAGAAAGCCTTCCTGGTGGCCGATCCGAAGCTGATGATTTTGAAGTTGCGCCTTGAAGACGGCTCGATTCACACCGTGGGCAAAGATTTGAAAAATTACCGGAAAGTGGATTTTAAAAGCTACGACATCAACCTTGACCTGTCGTCAACGTTCGCGTCTTTTACCGACGAATCCAAGTCCAGCACCGAGATGACTCTGTCGGAGCTTCTGGAGCGAATGAAAAAACCGGCGCTGGCGGATGCGGTCGTGCGGGAACTGGCCATTGAGGTGCATAAAAAGTTTTCCATCCCCCTGTCCTGTCTTTTCTTCGCACTGCTGGCCATACCGCTGGGCATCACGCACCATCGGGCCGTAAAATCCCGGGGCTTCGCCGTCGGCCTCATCATTGTGGCCGCCTATTACCTGCTGCGAATCGGGGGAGAAGCCCTGGTGGAAAACGGCAGAATGGACCCGGCACTCGGCGTCTGGGCGCCGAATGTGCTCTTCGCGCTGCTGGGTGTTTTTCTGTTTTACCTGGCCCACCGGGAGATTTCCGTCTCCCAGACGCTGATCGCGATTTTTCAAGGCGAAAAGCCGAGAGGATGAACTCGTGAAACTGATCGATCAATACATTCTGAAAGAATTTCTCAGGTTTTTCCTGATCACGTTTGTGTCGTTCATCATGCTTTTCCTGATTATCGATTTTTTCGAGAAAAGCCGCATGTTCATGAGCAACCATGCCACGGTGGCCCAAATCGCCTCGTATATTTTGTATTCCATCCCCTTTGTCATTTCCATGACCCTGCCCGTCGCTGTCCTGCTCGCGACTTTGCTGACCTACAGCTTTCTGTCCAAGCACAGCGAGATTACGGCCATGAAAGCCAACGGAATCAGTCTTTACCGCATTTCTCTTCCCGTACTGGCCGTCGCGGCGGCCGTGTCCGTCTTCCTGTTCTTCTTCACGGAGATGATCACACCCGCCAGCGTCCAGAAAATGGAACATATTATCAAGGTAGAAGTGCAGAAGCAGCAACCCCTGGGGTTTTTCAAGCAGAATGAAATCTGGTACCGCAGTCAAAATGCCATCTACAATTTTAAAATGTTTGACGTTGAGAAAAATATCCTGCACGGCGTCACCATCAACCGTCTGAACCCCGACTTCACGATGAAAACCCGCATCGACGCCGAACGGGCGGAATGGAAAAACCAATCATGGGTGTTTTACAATCTGCTCGTCACGACCTTTCAGCCCAACGGCCCCCCGTCGCTGGAATGGTCGAAAGAGAAAGTCGTTGCGCTGCCGGAGGGACCCAACGACTTCAAGATTATTCAGAAAGACGCGGAAAAGATGGGATATTTCGAACTGCGGCGCTACGTGAAGAAGATCCGGGCGGAAGGGTACGACGTCTCGCGATACCTGGTCGATTTGCAGGGTAAAATCGCCTTCCCGCTCGTCTGTCTGATTGTTGTTCTGATCGGCATGTCGTTTTCCGTCCGCTCGGAGCGAAGCGGCGGCATCATGCAGAGTCTGGCGCTTGGATTATTCCTGGGCTTTTCCTACTGGATTGTTCACGCTTTCAGCATGTCTCTGGGCAGATCCGGAACGCTGCCCGTTTTCCTGGCGGCCTGGACCGCCAACATCCTCTTCGGCGGCCTGGGAGCCGTGCTGTTCTATCGGATCAGAACCTGACGGACTGTTGCTCAAGATATCACTTTGAGCGGCCATTGGGAGTGTTTTGTAATGCAATCTTGGCGAAGCGAAAGATCAGCAATGACAACTGTTTGAGCCGAAGGCGAGTTTTGTCATTGCCTTTCGCGAGCCTTAGATTTATACAAAACACTCGCAGGCAAGCGAAAAGGATATCTTGAGTAATAGCCTGCTGATGGGAACCTCTCCCCAACCGCTATCTCGCCCCCCCTGTAAAGATCTTTGCGGGCTTTGCCGGCAACACCCCCGGCCGCAGGCCGTGCGGGCCTCCCGAGACGGGTGAAACGTCTTTAAAAAATCAATACCGATAATAATCCGGCTTGAATGGACCTTCCACCGGAACGCCCAGGTATTCCGCCTGCTTCTTCGTCAATTTTGAAATTTTGGCGTCCAGACGCGACAGATGCAGCAGAGCCACTTCCTCGTCGAGTCTCTTGGGCAGCGTGTAAACGCCGACATTGTATTTCTTCGTGGCCAGCTCAATCTGCGCCAGCGTCTGATTGGTGAAACTGTTGCTCATCACAAAGCTCGGATGCCCCGTGGCGCAGCCCAGGTTGACCAGTCGCCCTTCGGCCAGCACGATGATCGAACGGCCCGATTTCAGCGTCCACTTGTCCACCTGCGGTTTGATGGTTTCCTTGCGGCAGCCCCTGGTCGTTTCCAGGTAGTGCATGTCGATTTCACTGTCGAAATGGCCGATGTTGCAGATGATGGCCTCATTCTTCATCTTTTCCATGTGGCGGCCCGTAATGACGTCACAGCAGCCGGTCGCCGTCACGAAGATGTCCCCGGCTTCAACCACCTCTTCCAGCGTCCGGACCTCGTAGCCTTCCATCGCCGCCTGCAGGGCGCAGATGGGATCGATTTCGGTCACCACCACGCGTGCGCCGAACCCGCGCATCGACTGGGCGCATCCTTTTCCGACATCGCCGTAGCCGCAGACCACCACCATCTTGCCGGCAATCATGATATCCGTCGCCCGCTTGATGCCGTCCGCCAGAGACTCCCGGCAACCGTAGAGATTGTCGAACTTGGACTTGGTCACGGAATCGTTCACGTTGATGGCCGGAAACAGCAGTTCTCCCGCGGCCTGCATCTGGTAGAGGCGATGAACGCCGGTGGTCGTTTCTTCGGACACGCCGCGAATGCCGGCGGCGACCTTCTGCCAGCGCTTTGGATTCTTCTTCCAGGACTGCTCGAGCCTCTCCATCACAATGGCGAATTCCTTGTTGTCCGCCTTTTGCCGGAGCAGCTTCGGATTCTTTTCAATTTTTACGCCCTGGTGAATAAACAGGGTGGCGTCGCCTCCATCATCCACGATCAGATCGGGGCCGGTGCCGTCCGGCCAGGTCAACGCCTGCTCCGTGCACCACCAGTATTCCTCCAGCGTCTCGCCCTTCCAGGCGAAAACCGCCGCCGACCCCGCCCGGGCAATGGCCGCCGCCGCGTGGTCCTGCGTGGAGAAGATATTGCACGACGCCCAGCGCAGATCGGCGCCCAGTTCCTTGAGCGTTTCAATCAGCATGGCCGTCTGGATCGTCATGTGCAGACTGCCCATGATTTTCAGCCCCCGGAGCGGCTTTTGGCGTCCGTATTTTTTGCGCACCGCCATCAGCCCCGGCATTTCGTTTTTGGCCAGCTCCATTTCTTTTCTGCCCCAGGCGGCCTGCGACAAATCCGCGACTTTATATTTCAAATTTTTATCAATTTCCTGAAAAGCCATTAGGTTCCTCCAATGATTGGGAAAATTATGCGCTCAATTGCGGACTCTGTTAACATACTCATCCGGTCAGTTCAATAGCTTTATTCTCACAAGGCAAAGCCACGATGCGATCGGACCTTCAATCGTTTTCAGCCTCGATCTTTTTCAAAACGGGGTCATCAGCCGCAAATATATTGGTCGTCTCGGTTTCGTCATCAAAAACAAGAACGGCTGATCCGTTCTTGAGCTTGTTTTTCACCTGTCGGAAACTGGTTTCAAGGGGAACCTCGATCGCGCCATAATCCGTCCCGTTTCTGGAAATGAATTCTTCAATAACCCCTTGCAAGGCTTTGGTGCTGAGCTTATGGACGGGAATAACATGAATCGCCATTGAAACCCGCTTTCTGGACTCCGGGATACTGCTTCCGCCGGGGATCTCCCGCGTCACGAAAAACAAACAGATGGCCGGCAATTTCTTCAATAACGGCCTTTAGTTCGCACACGTTTTTCGATAAGACGACGCAAACGCGTTGTGATTTTTGCAATGGGTTTTTTGAGCATTTTGACTTAAAGCAGCCGGCCGAAAATATGACCGTTGCGGCGGAGAAAATGGTTGACGCCGTCTTTTTGCCTGCTTTTTTTGTAAGCCTTCAATATTTCTTGGATCTTTTCGTCCAGATACATGGGGGGATAAGACAAGTGACCGCCGGATATCAGATAATATGGACCGGCCGGAAAAACTCTCAAAAAAACAGCACAGCCCGGCTGTGCGGATTTGGACATCATGTTGTCGTGAACAAACACTTCCGTTTGATCGAACATATTGCGCAAAAGAGCGCCGGTTCCTCTTTTGATGAACGTCACCAGATAGACGGATTTCGGGGCTTCCATCCGTGCCTCCACAATTTTTCGTTCAGCCTCCGATAGATGGTTCTGCTTGAGTAATTTGCCCAGGACGTACGGCGTCGATTCATCCGGAGCGAAGTAGTCGTTCATAAACCACTCGTTGAATTCTTCCATATCCTGCTCACTCACGCCATATTTCTTGGCATCGGCGAGGCGTTCTTTCCCATAATAAAATTCGAACAATGAAGAAAAGTCGATGTCTTTGCTCTCGTCCATCAGTATCATGCCCTTACGAATGACCCAGGTGTCAAACCGTTTCCATTTTTCAATTTCTGTTTTTTCCTGTTCTTCGCTCACCAGGCAGCACACCTTGTATTTCCTGCCGCTTCCGCAAGCGCAAGGGTCGTTCCGTTTTTGCCGCGGTTTGTCCATCAAGCAGTTCCAGTTCATTTTAACGTTTTCAAACCGGGCAATCAGCGCATCATCTTTCTGCATGGCCATCTTGTCTTTTTCATTGATGTCGAACGTGTTCCAGACATTCATGACGTATTGCAGAATTTTATTGGCTTCCTCTATATCCTTGAAATCTTTATTTTTCGCAGATTCGAGGTATTCCTTCATCTTGCAGTCGGTAAAAAGCCCGGAAACCCGCAAGGCGTCGTTGCGCTGTTTTTCCGCCGCCGCAATGCTGATGCCTTTTTCTTCCGCGGACATGCGAATCATGCAGTCGCAGCAGGCCACTTGCGGATCAGGCGACATCGGGTTGAGAAAACCGCCTAATTTTGATTTTTTGCCGCAAACGTCGCACAGACAAAGGCCGCCATCAAAAATTTTTCCGGATATTTTATCTTTCATGGGATTCTCTTTTCACGGGACGTGACATTAAAAGGGACGGTTCTATTTTTTCATTTTGCTGTTGAACCAAACCAGAAATGAGAAGGCATGGGAACGCCTCCTTCATGAAATTGAATGAATGCTCAAGCCAAACGTGTCTATTTGGAGACTTTTTTAATCTTGTTTTTCGCGTCCACCAGAACGCATTTGGGCTTCCAGTTCTGGGCCTCCGCATCATCGACCGCCACATAGGTTACGATGATGACCAGGTCGCCCTTGGCGACTTTGCGCGCGGCGGCGCCGTTGAGACAGATCGTTCCGGAGTTCCGCTTGCCCTTGATGATATACGTTGAAAAACGCTCCCCGTTGTTGACATCGTATATCTCCACCTGTTCATACGGCACCATGTTCGCTTCTTCCATCAGCTTCTCGTCAATCGAGATGCTGCCTTCATAATGCAGGTCGGCATCCGTAACGGTGGCGCGGTGGATTTTCGACTTCATCATAAATCTCTGCATGGCTTTCTTCGCTCTCCTGTCTCCAAATTTTATTTACGCTTCAAGCTTTTCGCCCAAAACGGAATTGTCGATCAGACGGGTTTTCCCCACTTTGACGGCCAGGGCCATCACGACCTCCCCCTTGATCTCCAGAACGTCTTCCAGGGTGGCCGCATCGCAAATTTTTATATAATCAATGGTGGTGAAGGGCGCGCTCGTGATGATCTTTTCCGCCTGCCGGATGATCTTGACCGCGTTTCTTTCCCCTTCGGCATAAAGCTTCTGCGCCGTCTTCAGCGAACTCACCAACGTGAGCGCCGAAGCCCGCTCCTCCATGCCGAGATAAACATTGCGGGAACTCATGGCCAAACCGTCCGGCTCCCGGAAGGTCGGCATGCCGATGATCTCCAGGTCCATGTTCAGGTCGGCAACCATCCGCCGAATGGCGGCGAGTTGCTGATAATCTTTTCTGCCGAAAACCGCGCTGTGCGGCTTGACGATGTTGAACAATTTGCAGCACACCGTCGTAACGCCGCGAAAATGGCCGGGTCGGGACAAGCCGCACAGATTCTGCGTGACTTTCTCCACATTGACATAGGTCTGATAACCTTCCGGATACATATCCTGGTTCGACGGGAAAAAGATGACATCAACACCCGCGCTCTTCGCCATGGCCTCATCCCGATCAAAATCTCTCGGGTATTTGGAAAAGTCTTCTTTGGGGCCGAACTGGGTGGGGTTGACGTAAATACTGACGACCACATGGTCGGCGATTCTACGGGCTTCCTTCATGAGGGAAAGATGCCCCTCGTGGAAATAGCCCATGGTCGGGACAAAGGATATCTTCTTGCCGGCAAGCCTAAGATTTTCGCAATGCGACTGCATTGCTTTGGCGGATTCGATGACTTTCAGATTCCCCATAAAAAAGCCTCCGGTCGCGAGACGAGAGGCTGAGGGTTCTTTGATGTTTTCCTTCCGTCCCAGTCCTTGCGGATCCAAGCGTTGGGGGACCCTAACAATAAAAATAATCTCTTGTCAAGAAAAAAAACCCCCTTGGACCGATGGTTCCAAGGGGGCTATTTTACTGCCAGATCATGGTTTGGGATCACAAATCCTTCATCCGTTGCCGGGCCTCGTGATACAGACGCATCACGCACACGAAGATCGCCAGGAAAAACAAACCGAACATGAAGTTGGGAGCGGTTCCC